>Ga0310121_10000377_pt1 | contig 49520 bp, 49 predicted proteins | sample CB27_Tmax_986_MG_FD_203504 | JGI IMG/M metagenome (GOLD analysis project Ga0310121, IMG submission 203504) | Marine microbial communities from Western Arctic Ocean, Canada - CB27_Tmax_986 | ecosystem: Environmental > Aquatic > Marine > Oceanic | place: Canada: Western Arctic Ocean | collected... | reverse complement strand
TTGCCAAAACCTTCGTGATGGCGGCCGTCAACGTCGTCTTTCCATGGTCCACGTGACCAATCGTCCCAACGTTCAAATGCGGCTTACTTCGATCGAATTTTTCTTTCGCCATGGTGAATCAGAGCTCCTTCGTTCCTAGCGTCCTGTAACTTTGGCGACGACTTCTTCGCCGACGCTCTTGGGCGCTTCTTCGTATCGATTAAAATGCATTGTAAAAGTCGCCCGCCCCTGGGTGGCGGAGCGAAGATCGGTGGCGTAACCGAACATCTCCCCGAGAGGCACCAGGGCGCCGATAACTTGTACGTTTCCGCGCGGGTTCATTCCCTGGATGCGGCCGCGGCGTGCGTTGAGGTCCGCGATGACCTCGCCCACATAGTCTTCCGGCACGACCACTTCGACGGACATCGTGGGCTCCAAGAGCACCGGGTCCGCTTTCTTGACAGCGGTCTTGAAGGCCATCGAGCCCGCAATCTTGAAAGCCATTTCCGAGCTGTCGACGGCGTGGAACGATCCGTCATAAAGGGACACCCTGACATCCACCATGGGATAGCCGGCAAGAGTCCCTTGCTCGCTCGCCTCCCTGATACCTGCTTCGGTCGGCTTGATGAATTCTTTGGGAATGGCACCGCGGACGACCTTGTTGACGAAGTCTAGCCCACCGCCAGGGTTGGGCTCGATCTCGATCTGAACATGGCCGTACTGACCGCGGCCACCCGTTTGGCGCACGTAGCGGCCTTCGGCTTCCGAAGCTCGCCGGATAGTCTCTTTGTAAGCGACTTGAGGCTTGCCAACGCTCGCGGCCACACTGAACTCGCGCAGCAGACGATCGACGATGATCTCGAGATGAAGCTCGCCCATGCCGCTGATGATCGTTTGTCCTGTATCGGGGTCCGTCATGACTTTGAATGTCGGGTCTTCTTGGGTGAGCTTCGATAGCGCCACACCGAGTTTTTCCTGGTCGGCCTTGGTCTTGGGCTCGATGACGACGGCAATGACCGGTTCCGGAAATTGCATCGATTCGAGAATCACTGGCGCGTTCTTGTCCGCGATCGTGTCACCCGTCTGGACGTTTCGGAGTCCGACAGCGGCGGCGATGTCACCGGCATAAACTGCCTTGATGTCCTCCCGCTTGTTCGCGTGCATCTTGAGAAGCCGGCCGATCCGGTAGGTTTTTCCGCGTGTGGCGTTGACGACGTGCGACCCGGATTCGAGAACGCCCGAATAGACACGGAAGAAGGCGAGCTGACCGACATAAGGGTCGGTCATGATCTTGAAGATCAGCGCAGCAAATGATGCGCTATCTGATGAAGGGCGCGAAATAGAAGAGCCGTCTTCCGGCGACCGTCCGACAATCGCGCGGACGTCGGTCGGCGCCGGGAGAAAGGCGACCACAGCGTCGAGGAGCGGCTGAACACCCTTGTTCTTGAAGGCCGCACCGGCCAAGACCGGAACGAGCCGTAGCTCGATGGTCGCTTTGCGGATGGCCGCGACAAGCTCATCCTCGGTGAGCGGCTCTCCGTCGAGATATTTCTCCATGAGGGCATCGTCGACTTCGGAGGCCGCCTCGATCAATTTATCACGGGCGGCTTGCACGTCCGCGGCGAGCTCGGCCGGGACCTCCACCTCTTCGAACTCGGCGCCAAGGGTTTCATCTTTGTACAAGAGCGCCTTTTGGCGAACGAGGTCGACAACACCGAGAAAGTTCTCTTCCGAACCGATCGGAAGCTGAATCGGCACGGGATTGGCTCCGAGGCGCTCGCGAATCATGCGCACCGCATGGATAAAATCCGCGCCCGCGCGGTCCATCTTGTTCACGAAAGCGATACGAGGCACGCCGTATTTGTCGGCTTGGTGCCAAACTGTCTCGGACTGCGGCTCGACGCCTCCGACCGCGCAGAACACCGCTACCGCACCATCCAGGACGCGGAGCGAGCGCTCAACCTCCGCGGTGAAGTCCACGTGGCCGGGTGTATCAATAATGTTGATACGGTAGTCGTGCCAGAAACAGGTCGTAGCGGCGGAGGTAATGGTGATGCCCCGCTCCTGCTCCTGCTCCATCCAGTCCATGGTCGCAGTACCTTCGTGCACTTCACCCAGCTTGTAGGTGATACCGGTGTAATAGAGAATGCGCTCGGTCGTCGTCGTCTTACCGGCATCGATATGTGCCATGATGCCGATATTGCGCGTCTTCTCCAGTGGTACTTGTCGAGGCATTGGTTTCTAAAATCCGGCCGCACCGGGAAATAAGTGCTTTCGTAGTCTTCTTCTCGATCGTTTTCCGTCTCTCGCCGAGGGCTAGCGCTCTCGATACAATAGCGACCCGCTCATGCCTACCAGGCTGACAAGATGCGGATGCTTGGCTGGAAGCTTAGGAGGAACCGTTCACCAGCGATAATGCGCGAAAGCTTTGTTCGCCTCCGCCATCCGGTGTGTATCCTCCCGCCTCTTGACCGCCCCACCTCGATTAGACGAGGCGTCGAGCAACTCACCAGCGAGCTTGTCGACCATCGTCTTCTCCGGACGGGAGCGGGCGAAGTTAACGAGCCAACGAAGCGAGAGAGACGTCCTTCGCTCCGGGCGCACTTCGATAGGTACTTGGTAGTTACTGCCTCCGACGCGGCGGCTCTTTACCTCGAGAGTAGGCTTGACGTTGTCCACGGCTTTCTTGAAAACCTTCAAAGGGTCATCCGAAGTGCGCTCTTCGATCTTCTTGAGCGCGCCATAGACAATCCTCTCGGCCGTGGACTTCTTGCCTTCTTTCATCACGACATTAATAAAGGTCGAGACCATTCCGCTGTTATAAATCGGGTCCGACTGAGGTATGCGCTTCGGTACTTCGCGTCGTCTGGGCATGGGGTCTTACACCTTCGGCCGCTTCGTTCCGTACTTGGAACGGCCGTTCTTGCGTCCCTCGACGCCGACAGCATCGAGGGACCCACGCACCACGTGGTAACGCACACCCGGCAAATCCTTCACGCGGCCGCCCCGGATAAGGACGATCGAATGCTCTTGAAGGTTGTGGCCGACGCCAGGGATATAGGTTGTCACCTCGATGCCGTTAGTGAGCCGGACACGGGCGACTTTTCTAAGCGCAGAGTTTGGTTTCTTCGGGGTAGAGATAAACACCCGGATGCAAACACCGCGCTTCTGCGGGCACGCCGAAAGAGCGGGACTATCCGTCTTGGAAACGGCCCGTTTCCGTCCCTTTCGAACCAGCTGACTAAAAGTCGGCAACGCCTTTTTATTCCCTTCTAAAGTCTTCGTTCCTGAAAAAGAAGCCCTGAACCCCAAGGCCCCCTGAGTTCAGGACAACCCACCGAGTCTAGCAATAACAGTGCCAGATTGTCAAGCATTCAGGACTTAGAGACCTTCTGGAGCGTCTCCCTCTTGCTGGCCTTCTACTAAGTATTGGACTTCGCAGTCCAGCTCGTCGCCGGGGAGCTCGGGGTAGCGATCCATGGGCTGGGCGTCGGGGATGGCGACCTGCCGGTGTATCTCAAGCCCAGTGCCCGCCGGGACGAGCCGGCCCATGATCACGTTCTCTTTGAGGCCATGTAGATAGTCCACGCGGCCGCTGATGCTCGCCTCGGTCAGCACCCGGGTCGTCTCTTGGAACGAAGCTGCCGAGATGAAACTGTCCGTCGAGAGCGAAGCCTTGGTAATCCCAAGGAGGAGCGGGCGTCCCGTCGCGGGCCGGCCGCCTCCCGCCTGGATCTTTTCATTGGCCTCGGCGAACTTGAAGCTGTCAATGGTCTCGTCGACGAGAAGCTCGGTGTCACCGACTTCTTCGACCTTCACCCAGCGCATCATCTGACGGGAGATGACCTCGATATGCTTGTCGTTGATGAGCACGCCCTGCAGACGATAGACCTCCTGGATTTCGTTGACGAGATAAGCCTGGAGTGCCCCTTCACCGAGAACGTTCAAGATATCGTGTGGGTTGATCGCCCCGTCCATCAGAGGCTCACCAGCCTTGACCTGCTCGCCTTCCTGTACGTTGATGTGGACACCGCGGGGCACGGCATATTCACGCTCATCGCCTGTCTCTGAGATCACGGAGATCTTGCGCATGCCTTTGACGATACCGCCATATTGGATGACGCCGTCGACCTCGGTAATGACCGCGGGGTCCTTGGGTTTTCTCGCCTCGAAGAGCTCGACGACACGAGGAAGACCGCCCGTAATATCCTTCGTCTTCGTGGTTTCACGCGGGATTTTAGCGAGAATGTCGCCGGGGCGAACGTCCTGCCCTTCGCCAACCATCAGATGCGCGCCGGACGGCAAGAGGTAGGTCTTGAGCTCCTTCTTTTTCGCGTCCTTAATGACGATGGCGGGCTGACGTTTCTCGTCCGCGGATTCCACGATGACCGGCATCGAGAGACCCGTGACCTCATCCACTTCCTCACTGACGGTGACGCCTTGCACGACATCTTTGAAATGCGCCGTGCCGCCCTCTTCCGTGAGGATCGAGAACGTGTAAGGATCCCACTCGACGAAAGTTACGTTCTCGCCGATGGACTGACCGTCCTTCACTTTGATCTTGGCGCCATAGACGACCGGGTACCACTCGCGTTGCCCCTTGTCGTCCTGCAAGATGATCTGCCCGGCGCGGTTCATGACCACGAGGTCACCCTCCTTGTTCTTTACCGTGGCCAGACGGTCGAACTTGATCGTTCCCTTGCTCTTGGACTCGAGCTTCGACTGCTCGGCAACACGGCTCGCCGTGCCGCCGATGTGAAAGGTGCGCATCGTGAGCTGCGTTCCGGGCTCACCAATCGATTGCGCCGCGATGACGCCGACGGCCTCGCCGAGCTCGACGAGACGGCCGCTCGCGAGATTGCGCCCGTAGCACTGCGCGCAGACGCCGCGTCGCGTCTCGCACGAGAGCACCGAGCGGATCTTGACACGCTCGACGCCGGTTTGCTGGATGTCGTTGGCGAGGGTTTCCGAAATCTCCTGACCGGGTGTCACGATCGTGTCGCCGGAGAAGCTGTCTTTGATTTTCTCGAGGCTGACGCGGCCGACGATACGGTCACGGAGCTCCTCGATGACTTCCCCGGCTTCGACAATGGCGCTGACGAAAATTCCGCCTACGGTACCGCAATCATGCTCGCAGATAATCACGTCCTGGGCAACGTCGACGAGCCGGCGCGTGAGATAGCCCGAGTCCGCCGTCTTGAGAGCGGTATCGGCCAACCCCTTGCGCGCGCCGTGAGTCGAGATGAAATATTGCAGCACGGTGAGCCCTTCACGGAAGTTGCTGGTGATGGGCGTCTCGATGATCTCACCGGAGGGTTTGGCCATGAGGCCGCGCATGCCAGCGAGCTGCCGGATCTGCTGCTTGGAGCCGCGAGCGCCGGAATCCGCCATCATATAGACAGGGTTGAACTCGCTCGCCTCGCGCTCTTGCCGCTCCATCGCCTCGAACATCTCTTGCGCGACGCGGTCCGTCACGTTCGACCAGATCGCGATGACCTTGTTGTAGCGCTCACCCTTAGTGATGGCGCCCTCACGATACTGGTCGTCGACCTGCTTGACGTCGGCGAGAGCCTGGGCCACGAGCTTGTCCTTTTCGCTCGGGATGACGAGGTCCTCGATCCCGATCGAGATACCGCTCTTCGTCGCGTAGAGGAAGCCGAGATCCTTCAGCGAGTCGAGCATTTCCACCGTCTTCGGAACACCGAAACGGAGATAGCAATAGTTGACGAGGTTTCCGAGGCCCTTTTTGCGGAACAGGCCGTTGATGAACGGGATCTCGGGCGGAAGAGCGTCGTTGAAGATGACGCGGCCGACGGTCGTCTCGATGATCTCGTTCTCGAGCTCGAGCACTTCAGCGTGCACGACATCCTGGTCGTTGAACGACGTGGTCAAATCCATGAAAGACCCCGAGAACAGGAGACGGATTGGGCTGAGAGTCTCGACGTGGCCGGTCTCTAGCGCGAGGGTCACGTCGTCGACCGACGCGAAGGCGCGGTTCTTGCCGATCGCGTCCTTTTTGCCCTTGGTCAAGTAGTAGCAGCCAAGCACCATGTCCTGGGTCGGGGTGGCGACCGGCTGTCCGTTGGCTGGCGACAAGATGTTGCGTGACGACAGCATGAGGAGCGACGCTTCGATTTGCGCTTCGGGCGAGAGCGGGATGTGAACCGCCATCTGGTCCCCGTCGAAATCCGCGTTGAACGCGGTACAGACGAGCGGGTGGATCCGGATGGCCTTACCTTCGACGAGAACGGGCTCGAAAGCCTGAATCCCGAGACGATGGAGCGTCGGCGCACGGTTGAGCAGCACCGGATGCTCGCGGATGACTTCTTCGAGAAAGTCCCACACCTCGGGCCGCTGCGCTTCGACCATTTCTTTCGCGGTCTTGATCGTGGTGGCGAGACCGACCTGTTCGAGCTTGTTGTAGATGAACGGCTTGAAGAGCTCGAGCGCCATCTTCTTGGGAAGACCACACTGGTGGAGCTTGAGCTCAGGGCCGACCACGATGACCGAACGGCCGGAATAGTCCACGCGCTTTCCGAGCAAGTTCTGGCGGAAGCGGCCTTGTTTTCCCTTCAACGTGTCAGATAGAGATTTCAACGGGCGGTTATTGGCGCCCCGGAGCACACGGCCACGACGGCCGTTATCGAACAGAGCGTCGACCGCTTCTTGCAGCATGCGCTTTTCGTTACGCACGATCACGTCCGGAGCCTTGAGCTCCATCAGCTTCTTCAAGCGGTTGTTGCGGTTGATGACGCGCCGATAGAGGTCGTTGAGGTCGCTCGTCGCGAAGCGGCCGCCGTCGAGGGGCACGAGAGGCCGAAGCTCGGGCGGGATGACGGGGATCACATCCAGGATCATCCACTCGGGCCGATTATTCGATTTACGGAAAGCTTCGACGACCTTCAAACGCTTGGCGAATTTGAGCTTCTTCTGAAGCGACGTTTCCGTCTTCATCGCCTCGCGAAGATCTTGCGAGAGCTCTTCGATCTCGATGCGCCGCAAGAGCTCTTTGATAGCCTCCGCGCCCATCTTGGCCTGGAACTTGCTCTTATATTCCTTGCGCATCTCCCGGTAGCGCTCCTCGGAGAGAAGCCCGTTCTCTTTAAGAGGCGTGTCGCCGGGATCGACCACGACATAGGACTCGAAATAGAGAACCCGCTCGAGGTCGCGCAGCGACATGTCGAGCAGATGACCGATGCGGCTCGGGAGGCCTTTGAAGAACCAGACATGCGACACGGGACAGGCGAGCTCGATATGAGCGAGCCGCTCGCGCCGCACTTTCGACTGAGTAACCTCGACACCGCATTTGTCACAAATGACACCGCGGTGCTTCATGCGCTTGTACTTGCCGCAGAGGCACTCCCAGTCGGCTACGGGCCCGAAGATCTTGGCGCAGAAAAGACCATCACGCTCCGGTTTGAACGTGCGGTAGTTGATCGTCTCCGGCTTTGTCACCTCGCCATGAGACCAGGCGCGGATCTTCTCCGGCGATGCCAAACTGATCTTGATGGCATCGAAATCCACCACCAAGTTACCTTTGTCGCGAAGAGTTGCGAACGCTTTCAAATTCTTCCTCCCAGTGTGTTAGGAGCGGAAAAAACACGGAAACAGAACAATCTCGATCAGTCTTTCGTCTTCAGTAGCTCGACGTCCAAGCACAAGCTCTGAAGCTCGCGGATGAGCACGTTGAACGATTCAGGAAGGCCTGGCTCGAAGGACGTGTCGCCCTTCACGATGGCTTCGTAGATTTTCGCACGGCCGTAGACGTCGTCCGATTTGGCGGTCAGAAGCTCCCGGAGCGTATGGGCTGCGCCATAGGCCTCGAGCGCCCAGACTTCCATCTCTCCAAAACGCTGACCACCGAACTGCGCTTTACCACCCAGAGGCTGCTGGGTAATCAAGCTGTAAGGCCCGATGCTGCGAGCATGCATCTTGTCGTCCACGAGATGCGAGAGCTTCAGCATATAGATGTAGCCCACCGTCACCGGCTGCTCGAAACGCTCCCCAGTCATGCCGTCATGGAGCATCGTCTTGCCACCTTTTAGCACGTTGGCCTTGAGCAAGCCTTCAGCTTTCACCTTCTCGTTGGACTCCTCCAGAAGCTGTCGGATCTGCATCTCCGAAGCGCCGTCGAAGACGGGCGTCGCGAAATGCAAGCCAAGCATCTTGCCGGCCCATCCGAGATGGGTCTCGAGGATCTGCCCGACATTCATCCGCGACGGCACGCCGAGCGGATTGAGGATGATCTCGACCGGGCTTCCGTCGGGAAGATAAGGCATGTCCTCTTCGGGAACGATCTTGGCGATGACGCCTTTGTTGCCGTGGCGGCCGGCCATCTTGTCCCCGACCGAGAGCTTGCGCTTCATGGCAACGTAGACCTTGACCATCTTGATGACACCTGGAGGAAGCTCATCACCTTTCTGGATACGGTTCATCCGCTCTTCGAAAAGAGCTTTCAAGACCTCGACCTGACGCTCGGTCTTGTCCTCGATCTCCTGGATTTCGTCGAGGATCTCGGCACTCACATCGGTCTCGAGAAGGCCGAGATAGGCGCCCCGGAGCTCGCGCAACATATCCTTGGTGAGCTTGGACTTTTTGGTGAGGATCTTCTCACCGGTCCGCGGATTGACGAGGTCCTCCTCGAGCGTGCTTCCCATGAGCCTGTCGATGACCCGCTTGTTGCGCTCTTCCTTCAAGATGCGGATCTCGTCGTTCAAGTTCTTCTCGAGCACGGCCAAATCTTGGTTCTCGATGGCCTTGGCGCGCTCGTCCTTCTCGACGCCCTTGCGGGAGAAGATCTTGACGTCCACGACGGTGCCTTCGATGCCCGGAGGGCAGGTCAGCGAAGCGTCGCGCACGTCACCGGCCTTCTCACCGAAGATGGCGCGCAGCAGTTTTTCCTCGGGTGTGAGTTGAGTCTCGCCTTTCGGTGTGACCTTGCCAACGAGGATATCGCCAGGCTTCACGTTAGCACCGATGCGGATGATGCCGGACGCGTCGAGATTCGCGAGGAAGTTCTCAGAGACGTTCGGAATGTCAATTGTGATCTCCTCGGGGCCGAGCTTCGTGTCGCGCGACTCCGTGTCGAACTCCTCGATGTGGATCGACGTGTAGGCGTCTTCCTTGACGAGCTGCTCAGAGACGAGGATAGCGTCCTCGAAGTTGTAACCGCGCCACGGCATGAACGCTACCAGGATGTTTTTTCCTAGCGCTAGCTCGCCCTTGTGGGTGCACGGCCCGTCGCCGATGATCTGGCCTTTCTCGACACGGTCGCCAACCCTCACGATGGGGCGCTGATTCATGCAAGTGTTCTGGTTGGAGCGCTTGAACTTCGTGAGGTTGTAGATGTCCGCGCCGATCTCCTTGGTGCGTTTGCCTGTGCCTTCCTCGATCCGAACGATGATGCGCCGGGAGTCGACCGAGTCGACGACGCCGCTACGTCGGCAGACGACGACCGCGCCGCTGTCTCGCGCCGTCGTGTGCTCCATGCCGGTGCCCACGATCGGGGCGTCGGCGCGCAGCAAAGGCACGGCCTGACGCTGCATGTTCGAGCCCATGAGCGCCCGGTTGGCGTCGTCGTTCTCGAGAAACGGGACCAGGGAGGCCGCGACAGAGACGAGCTGCTTTGGCGAAACATCCATATAGTTCACCTGAGGCGGGGGTGCCAAGATGAAGTTCCCCGCTTGACGGCAGTTGACGCGGTCTGCGGTCAAGTTCCCTTGCTCATCGAGCTTCGCGTTGGCCTGAGCGATGACCTGGCGGTCTTCCTCCCACGCAGAGAGATAGAACGCGAAAGGTGAGGCTTCGGGAGCCTTCCCACCGTCGCGACGTACCTTGTTCGCCTTGCGCTTGAAGGCGCCATGCTCCACGATCTCACCGATCTGGAGCTCGGTGTCGCCGGTCGCGGCCACCTCGACGTGGTCGATCACGCAGCCGTCGACGACTTTCTTGTAGGGGCTCTCGATGAACCCGTACTCGTTGATGCGCGCGTAGCAAGAGAGCGAGCTGATGAGCCCAATATTCGGACCCTCGGGCGTCTCGATGGGGCAGATGCGGCCATAATGGGTCGGGTGCACGTCGCGCACCTCGAATCCGGCGCGCTCACGAGAGAGACCACCGGGCCCGAGCGCCGAAAGACGCCGCTTATGCGTGACTTCCGATAGCGGGTTCGTCTGGTCCATGAACTGCGAGAGCTGCGAGGAGCCGAAGAACTCGCGGACGGCCGCCATCACCGGTTTGGCGTTGATGAGGTCGTGCGGCATGGCGGTCGCCATCTCCTGATAGACGCTCATCTTTTCTTTGATGGCGCGCTCCATCCGGACGAGGCCGATGCGGAACTGGTTCTCGAGCAGCTCGCCGACGGAGCGGACGCGCCGGTTCCCGAGATGATCGATGTCGTCCACGCTGCCGACATTGCGCGGCAGGCGGAGGAGGTAGCCAATGACCGCGAAGAAATCGCGCGACTCGAGCAAACGCTGTTCGAGGCCGTCTTCACCTTCTTCGAGGTTGAGCTTCGTGTTGAGCTTGAGTCGGCCCACGCGCGAGAAATCGTATTTTTGCGAGTTGAAGAACATGCCCTGGAACAGGTGCCGCGAGCTGTCGAGCGTCGGCGGGTCACCGGGCCGCAAGCGGCGGTAGATCTCGATGAGCGCCTCTTCCGAACTTCGGACCGTGTCTTTCTTCGCGGTGAGAGACATGATATTGCCCACGTCCTCGACCTCCGGGTAGAAGATCTCGAGCTGGTCGATGTTGTTCTCGACGAGCATCGCGAGGATGTCGGAGGGCAAAGCATCGTTGCAGTCGACGAGCACCTCACCCGTATCGGTGTTCACCACGTCGGCGACGGAAAAGGCTGCCTCGAAATCGGGAACTGCCAGCTCGACTTCGGTGATGCCGGCCTTTTCGATCTTGTCGTAGGCGAGCTTCGTGATGCGCTTGCCCGCGGCGACCACGATGCCTTTTCCGTCGGGACCGGTGATCTCCTGGCTGAGCTTGCGGCCCATTAGCTCCTTGGTCACAGGCAGATAGAGCTTACCGTCTTTTAGCGACAAAGTGTCCACACGGTGGAACTCGCGCAGGATATCTTCGTCGCTCTTCAGTCCGAGCGCGCGCAGAAAGACCGTCGCGAGGAATTTCCGTTTCCGGTCGATGCGCACATAGAGAAGATTCTTCGAATCGAACTCGAACTCGACCCACGATCCGCGATAAGGGATGATTTGAGCGAGATAGGAGTTCTTGTCGACTTCGTGGAAGAAGACGCCGGGCGAGCGATGAAGCTGCGAGACGATGACGCGCTCCGTCCCGTTGATGATGAACGTACCGTTATCGGTCATCAATGGGATATCGCCGAAATAGACTTCTTGCTCCTTGATGTCGCGGATGGAGCGCACGTTGGTCTCGGGGTCCTTGTCGTATACCGTGAGACGGATCGTAACTTTGAGCGGGACGGAATAGGTCATCCCGCGCTCCTGGCACTCCCCCGTGTCATATTTGAGCTTCAGAGCGACAGAATCGCCGCAGGTATCGCAGACGGTCCCGCGATTCTCGTTGCCTTTGCCGCAGGAGTGGCACGCGATCTCGCGATCGCCGAGCGGGTTGGTGCGGATCGTGGCGCCGCAATTGGTGCATTTACACCGGAGATGCGACAGGCCTTCGAGCTTGCCGCACTTGCATTCCCAGACCCCGATCGCATATTCCACGAACTGGAGCTCGCTGTTCTCGCGAAAATCAGTGATCGGGAAAATGGACTTGAACACCGCTTGAAGGCCGAGGTCCTGGCGCTCGGTGGCGAGCAAGTTCATTTGGAGAAAACGATCGTAGGATTTCCGCTGGATCTCGATCAAATTGGGGATGGGGATCATCGCCTTGATGCGAGAGAAATCCACACGCTCACGATAAGGATTGACCGCAAGTTTTTGCATTGAAGCTCCTAGCACAACGGGACCGCGAATGTGCGTCCGTCGCGCGCTATCAGCATTCGGCTATTACTGTCAACTAAATAGAGACAAAGGGCTGCAGGCACAGCTCCACCTTGGCCATACGGCGCTAGATGGCGATTTTTCGACTGTTAACAAGAGCTATTTCAGCTCCACCTGTGCTCCCGCAGCCTCGAACTTCTTCTTGACCTCTTCGGCCTCGCCCTTCGAAATACCTTCTTTGATTGCCTTTGGCGCAGCCTCGACGAGATCTTTGGCTTCCTTCAAACCGAGGCTCGTAACTTCGCGCACCGCTTTGATGACATTGATCTTCTTGTCTCCGATGGCGGTGAGGATCACGTCGAACTCAGTCTTCTCTTCGGCCGCTTCGCTGCCGGCTCCAGGGACCGCTACCGCCGCAACCGGGACAGCGGCGGCGGCTTTCACGCCCAGCTCGTCCTCGAGCGTCTTGACCATCTCGGAAACTTCCAAGACGGACATGCCTTTGATGTAATCGATTACATCTTTTTGGTTTAACTCAGCCATTTTGATTCATTGCTCCTTTAGTCGTGTTTCGGCTACCGGCTACCCTTCACCGGTCTAAGTTTCAGCTTTTTCAGCTTTTGCCTTCAATACCAGAACCAAGTCTCGTGCGGGGGCCGAGAGAACGCCCAGGAGGTTGCGGATGGGAGCTTCCAGCACGGAGAGCAGCTGTGCGTAGAGCGCCTCCCTGCTCGGAAGTGCCGCAAGCGCCTTGAACTGCGCTTCGTCGACTTCCTGGTCGTCTAGAATACCGCCCTTGACAACGATGGCCGGAACGCCCTTCGCAAAGTCGTGAATGGCTCTTGCCAAAGCGACGGGATCGGTCTCGGTAAAGGCCAGGCCGGTCATCCCCTCGAGATGGGGCTCGAGCGACTTCAGGCTCGTGCCTTCGAGCGCACGCTTGGTCAGCGTGTTCTTGACGACTCGATAGCTTCCGCCGGTCTCGCGAATTTTGTTTCGAAACTCCGTCGCTTCTTCGACTTTGAGCCCGCGATAATCCACGGCGAAAACGGCCGCGACTGCACGGAGCTTTTCGTTCAGAGCCTCGACGGCCGCTTGTTTTGCTGCTCGTTCCACAACGAATCCTTTACTTCCCGGCCACGACGGCAGTGGCGATGGCGGGATTAATGCGAATGCCCGGCCCCATGGTGGAAGAGATGGCGATGCTCTTGATGTACTTGCCCTTGGCAGCCGGGGGCTTCGCCTTCACGACCATGTCGATGAGCGTTCTCAGGTTCTCCAGGAGCTTGTCGTCCGAGAACGACAACTTCCCAACGGGCGCGTGAACGATGGCGGTCTTATCCACGCGAAACTCTACTTTACCGGCTTTGATCTCCTCGACGGCTTTTTTGACGTCGAAAGTGACCGTACCCGCCTTCGGGCTCGGCATGAGCCCACGCGGCCCGAGGATCTTGCCGAGCTTACCCACACTGCGCATGACGTCCGGTGTCGCCACAACGGCGTCGAAATCCATGAAGCCCTTTTGGATCTTCTCGACGATGTCGTCGCCTCCAACGATATCGGCGCCAGCCTCTTCTGCCTCTTTCAACTTCTCGCCGCTCGCGATGACACAGACACGACGTGAAACGCCGAGCCCGTTCGGAAGCACCACGGTGCCGCGCACCATCTGATCCGCATGCTTCGGGTTGACCCCGAGCCGCATCGCGAGCTCGAGCGTCTCGTCGAAGCCAGCAAACTTGGCACTTTTTACTCGCTCGATGGCGCTCTCGAGGCTCTCCGAATGCTCAGATCCCGCCTCTTCCTTGGCCTTCAAGTATTCCTTGCCTTGCTTACGTGACATTGATTCAACCCTCGACCGTAAGACCCATGCTCCGCGCCGTGCCCGCGATGATCTTCTTCGCCGCGTCGATATTGGCCGCGTTCAGATCGGGCATCTTGGTCTTGGCTATCTCCTCTACTTGCTTGTCCGTGACGGTCCCCACCTTGTCCCGGTTGGGCTCTCCCGACCCCTTCGCGATGCCGGCGGCGCGCTTCAGAAGCACGGCGGCCGGCGGCGTCTTGGTGATGAAGGAATAGGAACGGTCATGATAGACCGTGATGACGACGGGAATGATGAGTCCTTCTTGCTTGGCCGTTCTCGCGTTGAAGGCCTTGCAAAAATCCATGATGTTGACTTGGTGCTGACCCAGAGCCGGGCCTACCGGCGGCGCGGGCGTCGCCTTGCCAGCCGGGATTTGCAGTTTGATCATCCCTACGACTTTTTTTGCCATTTTTTTCAGTTTACAGTTGTCCGTTTTTAGTTGTCTGGCTTCAGAACTAGCGCACTAGGTCTTTTCCACCTGAAGAAAATCGAGCTCTACCGGGGTCGAGCGCCCGAAAATCGTGACCATCACCTTCAGTGTGTTGCGGTCGGAATTGACTTCGTCCACCACTCCGGAAAAATTGCTGAACGGGCCGTCGATGATGCGCACACTCTCGCCGCCATCGAACGTATATTTTGGCTTCGGCTTCTCGGCGGCCGCCACCGTAACTTGCTGGATGACTTGCTCCACCTCTTCGTCGGTCAAAGGCGCCGGTTTCTGGCCCGCGCCGACGAAGCCCGTCACCTTCGGCGTGTTTTTCACGACGTGCCACGTCTCGTCGTTCATCTCCATCTGGACGAGCACGTAGCCCGGGAAGAAACGCTTCGCGCTCACGACCTTCTTGCCGCCCTTCATCTCGACCACGTCTTCCGTCGGGATGAGAACCTCGCCGATTTGCTCCTCGAGACCGAATGCCTGAACCCGCTGTTTGAGGCCCTCGGACACTTTCTTCTCGAAGCCGGAATAGGTGTGAACGATGTACCACTGCTTGGTCATGGTCGTAGTCACCTAGGTTCCCACCAATCGGGTCAACGCGGCGGCAAGATATGACATCGCCACATCCATCCCGTAAAGATAAAAGCCGAAAAAGAACACGGTAACAATGACGACAACGGTGGTGCCGGAGACCTCTTTCCGGGGAGGCCAAGTCACCTTCTTGAACTCCGCCCGGACCTCGACGAGGAACACTTTCGCGCTCTTGGGATATTCGAGAACCTTCACTTCGTCACCATTCCGTTATGAATCCACAAATCAAAACAAGGGGCGTCTGGCAGGCCAGGAGGGACTTGAACCCCCAACCCCCGGTTTTGGAGACCGGTGCTCTGCCAATTGAGCTACTGGCCTACTTCGACTCCTTGTGAAGAACGTGCGTCCGGCAAAAAGGGCAATATTTCTTGAGCTGCAATCGATCCGGCGACTTCCTCTTGTTGCGCGTCGTCGAATAATTCCGCCGCTTACAATCGGAGCAGGCCAATGAGACGATTTCGCGTGCCATGCCGTATCTGGTTCCCTTTCAATAATCTTGGCAGTCAATCCTGGTAAGTAAATCTTAGCCACTACTCTTCTTTATCCACTACTCAATGACTTCGGTTACGGTCCCGGCGCCGACGGTGCGGCCGCCTTCACGGATGGCGAAGCGCAGGCCTTTCTCGAGGGCAATCGGCGTGCCGAGCTCGATATTGAGCGAGGTGTTATCCCCCGGCATCACCATCTCCACGCCTTCGTTCAGCGTCGCCGAGCCCGTTACATCCGTCGTCCGAAAGTAGAACTGCGGACGGTAACCGTTGAAAAACGGCGTGTGACGACCGCCCTCTTCCTTCGACAACACATATACCTCGGCTTTGAACTTCGTATGCGGCGTGATCGAGCCCGGCTTCGCCAGTACCATCCCACGCGTGACGTCGCTACGCTCCGTGCCCCGAAGAAGGACGCCCACATTGTCGCCCGCTTGGCCTTGGTCCAGAAGCTTCTTGAACATCTCGACGCCCGTCACCACTTTCTTGCGCGTCTCGCTGATCCCCACGATCTCGATTTCTTCGCTGACCTTCACTATCCCGCGCTCGATCCGACCCGTTACCACCGTCCCACGGCCTGAAATCGAGAACACATCTTCAATAGGCATCAGGAACGGCTTGTCCACATCGCGCTCCGGTAGCGGTATGTACTCGTCGAGCGCCGTCATCAGCTCGTGGATCGGCTTCTCGTCCTCTTCCGAATCGCCTTCGAGCGCTTTCAACGCGCTGCCCCGAATGAACGGGATGTCATCCCCTGGAAACTCGTATTGCGACAACAGCTCTTGCACTTCCAGCTCCACCAAATCCAGAAGCTCAGGGTCGTCCACCATGTCAACCTTGTTCAGGAAAACCACGATGTACGGTACCCCCACCTGGCGTGCCAACAATATGTGCTCTCGCGTCTGCGGCATCGGTCCGTCCGCCGCAGATACAACGACTATCGCGCCATCCATCTGCGCCGCTCCAGTGATCATGTTCTTCACATAATCCGCGTGACCAGGGCAGTCCACGTGAGCATAGTGCCGGTTCGCCGTCGAATATTCCACATGCGCCGTCGCGATCGTGATGCCGCGCTCTCTTTCTTCCGGTGCGTTGTCGATCGAATCGAAGCTACGGAAATTTGTGTCCTTCGCTCCTTTTGCCAAAACCTTCGTGATGGCGGCCGTCAACGTCGTCTTTCCATGGTCCACGTGACCAATCGTCCCAACGTTCAAATGCGGCTTACTTCGATCGAATTTTTCTTTCGCCATCCTTAAATCTCCATCAGTACCAACTTGCTGGCGCTCCGCCCAGCTCGAGCTCGATTATCTTTCGACTCCTCGAAATGGAGCCCACGACCGGGATTGAACCGGTGACCCCTTCCTTACCAAGGAAGTGCTCTACCACTGAGCCACGTGGGCCTGTCCCGACCTCTCCGGGGCCCGTAATTGGCGCTTGTTTCCTCACCGTTTCTGAACTGGAGCGGGAGACGGGACTCGGACCCGCGACCCTCAGCTTGGAAGGCTGATGCTCTACCAACTGAGCTACTCCCGCCCGTAATCCTCTCCTCCGAAATTGGTGGAGCGGGAAGGATTCGAACCTTCGAAGGCGCAAGGCCGGCAGGTTTACAGCCTGCTGCGTTTGACCGCTTCGCTACCACTCCAACACTCCACGTCATCGCTATTTGTCGTTCCAATTCATCGTCGGCGGTAGTCAAGCGCGCATACCAATCGTGGGGCTGGCGAAGGGATTTGAACCCCCGACCGGCTGATTACAAATCAGCTGCTCTACCAACTGAGCTACGCCAGCTCGCAAACGTATGATAATACCAGAATGCAAACCACGACTACAACCGACAAAGCAAAGATTCAGAGGCGACGATCGAGGCGAGGCTTCCTCCCGGGAAAGGCTACAGTATAACGTTCGAACAACGGAAAGCAAAACGTATTCCAAGTTTCAGCTTTCAGCATCCAGCATTCAGAACCGTTTTTAGGTGCTTCTCTCTCTCCGCTGAAGGGTTTTGGTTCTTTGGCGGAGGACTTCGTACAAGGTGATTCCGGCGGCTACAGATACGTTTAGAGATTCTATGGAACCTCTTTGGGGGAGGGCAATTAGGGTGTCGCAGGTTTGGGCTACTCTTCTTCTCAGGCCTTTTCCTTCCGAGCCTAGGACTAGTATTACGGGCTCGGTGTAGTCGAAACTGTGCCACGGGGCTTTGGCGTTTGGGGTCAGGCCGACGGACCAGATTCCCCTTTCTTTCATTTCGGTCAAGGCGTCTGCGAGGTTTCTCACGCGGGCGATTTTCGTATGATGGAGGGCGCCGGAGGAGGCGGATATCGCTGCTTCAGATGGTGGGGCGGTTTTGCGCTCGGTGACGACGATCCCGTCAACGCCAGCGCCCTCCGCGGCGCGGACCACGGCGCCGAAGTTTCTTGGGTCCTCGATCTGGTCCAGAGCGAGAAAAAAGGCTGGGGTTTGGGCGCCACTGAGCAGCTCATGGAAGTCTGCCCATTCGAAAGCGACGAGCTCGGCCGTAACACCTTGCGCGCCGGAGCGATCGCGGTGCTCGCGGTAAACAGGGATTCCGCTCTCGCGGGCGAGGGATAGGATCTCGCGCTTGCGCCCGTCGAGCGACCCTTCGGCGACGACGATCTTGCGGATGCACTGAGGTCGCGCCCTCAGTGCTTCGCGTACCGCATGAATGCCGCTGATGTTGTTCACTTCTTCACGACGACGTCACGGTCACGACGGCCTGCACAGCGATGCCTTCCCCCCTACCGATGAACCCCATCCCGTCCGTCGTCGTGGCCTTCAGTCCGACCGCGTCTTCCGGGATGCCGAGGATCGCGGAAAGCCGGGCGCGAATAGATGGAAGATAGGCGCTGAGCTTCGGCGCCTCGGCAATCACGATCACGTCGACTTGCTGCGGGCGAAAGCCTTGTTCTTGCACGACCTCTCGCGCCTTCTCGAGGAAGAGCTGACTCGAAGCGCCTTTCCATTGGGGATCGCCCGAGGGAAAGAGCGAGCCTATATCGGGGGCGGCTACCGCGCCTAGGAGCGCGTCGGTGAGCGCGTGCATCAGTGCGTCCGCGTCCGAGTGGCCTTCGAGACCTCGCTCGTACTCGATGGTCTCGCCACCGAGAACGAGCTTTCTTCCCCGAGTGAGGCGATGGGCGTCGAAGCCGACCCCTACGCGTGTGCTCACGACTTTCATGTCAGGCCCCCCCACGCTCCAGAAAATATTCGACGCGCGCGAAATCGTCGGGCGTCGTCACTTTGATATTGCGCTCGCTCCCGAGAACGAGGTGCACAGACACGTCGAGCCTCTCGACCAGAGTCGCTTCGTCCGTCCCCTCGAAACCGTCTTTCTGAGCACGCTCGAAAGCGCGGCGCAAGAGCCCATGGTCGAAACATTGAGGCGTCTGCGCGCGGCAGAACGCTCCGCGCTCGACGGTCTCCCGTATCGTGTGCTCATCCGCGAGCGCCTTCAACGTCTCGACCACGGGCACGGCCGCGATCGCGGCTTGGTGCTCCACGGCGGCCGCGACCACACGCTCGATGAGCGCGCCGTCCGCGCAGGGGCGAGCGCCATCGTGGACCGCCACGATTCCGTCATAAGTCGCGTCGACCGTGGAAAGACCTTCCCACGTGGAAGCCTGCCGCGTCTCGCCGCCGGGAACGAAATTTACAGGCTTTTGGTCCAAGTACGGCTCCATGATGCGGCAGCTCTCAATGAAACCCTCGCGCGGCAACACGAGCACGATGCGCCTCACAGCCGGACATCCGTCGAAGTGGGCAAGTGCATGCGCCAGGAGCGGTTTTCCCCCGAGGGGAAGAAATTGCTTTGGCGTCCCCGCGCCGACGCGGCTTCCCGCCCCCCCCGCGACGAGGATCGCGATGGCCGAAGCACTCACAGTGTCCTCGCGACCGTGCTCTCGAGCGTTCTGCTGACCACGGCGCGAACGGTGTCGAGAAGCTTGCCGGCATCCTCCTCCTCGAGCCCTTCCACCGAAACAGGTCTGGCAATGATGAGCTTCACCGTGCGCGGATAGACGGTGACGCGGCCGCGCTTCATCACAAGATGGCTGTCCACGATGGTCATCGGAACGACGGGAGTCGCCGCCTTGAGCGCAAGGCGAAAGCTTCCCCTCTTGAACGGCCGCATCAAACCGTCATAGCTCCGCGTACCCTCGGGAAAGAGGACGACCGAGGTTCCGCTCCGGATCTTGTGGGCGGCGTGGTCGAGGCTTCCCTGCGCTTTCGTCGGTTTTTTTCGCTCGACGCCGATATGGCCGCTCAAGAACAGGTGCCAGCCGAGAAACGGGATCCGGTTGAGCGATTTTTTGTAGAGGAAGCGAAACGACACCGGTAAACAAGCCAAGAGGATGGGCGTGTCGAAGAGACTCTGGTGGTTCGAGATCAAAACGTAGGTTTGACCCGGCTCGAGGTTCTCCGCTCCCTCGACTTCGACGCGGATCATGCATGTCTTCAGGATGAGCCAGGACCACAAGCTTGCCACGCGGTGTGAAGGGCGGCCGCTCCGGAACACGACCGCGAGCGCCATCGACACGGCTCCACAGACGGTCGTGTAGAGGGTGACGAGCGGAATGAACCAGAGAAGCGTTCGCAGCCTGAGCCAGTCGATGGAGCTATCCACAACGGAGAAATTTAACGACAAAAGGCCCTGAGATGCAAAAGTCTAGTGCTGGAACCCGCTGATCCTGTCGGTAAATTCCGAGGTCATTTTTGGTGCTGGCAAGGCGCTCCGACGACTTCATATCTAGATATTCCGAGGAGGAGCAACGCAGCCAGCGCCGAAAAGGACCCGGAGTTTACCGACAGGATTAGCGGGTTCGAGCACTAGTGCCCCAAATAAATTATCGGGCCGCGGCGCGCTCGGCCGCGGACTCGATGGCTTTACCGAAAATCATCTTGCCGGCGGTCGTTTGAAGCACACTGGTGACGGTGACGTCCACGTTCTTCCCGAGGAGCTTTCGCGCGTTGTCGACCACGACCATCGTCCCATCATCGAGATAGGCGACGCCCTGGTTGTACTCTTTGCCTTCTTTGAGGATGAAGACCCGCATGAACTCACCCGGGAGCACCACGGGCTTCAACGCGTTGGCGAGCTCGTTGATATTCAGCACCTGAACGCCGCGCACTTGCGCGACTTTGTTCAAGTTGAAATCGTTCGTGACGATCTTCGCATCGAGATCCTGGGCGAGCTCGATGAGCTTGAGGTCGACCTCTTTGACGTTGGGATAATCGAGCTCGGATATATCCATATCGATGTCGCTCATCTTGCGAACTTTCTGAAGAATGTCGAGACCTCGGCGGCCCCGATTGCACTTGCGGGAATCCGCGGAATCGGCAACTTGCTGAAGCTCTTTGAGAACGAATTGCGGGATGATGAGCGTTCCGTCCATGAAACCCGTCTCACAGATATCCGCGATGCGGCCATCAATGATTACGCTCGTATCGAGGATCTTGACGTTCGTTTTCTGACGCGTGGTACCCAGAAAATAGGCCTTGATCGAAAGTGGATCGAACCACTCCCCCTTTTCCCAGCCAAGCATCAACCCGACATAGACGAGCAAGAGTAGCGCCAGCGACTGCAAGAACGCCTGTGTGTTACTCGCCATGGGAATCTTGGCGAGAGGAACGCTCAAAAGCAGCGCAAATAAAACGCCCACGAGAGCTCCGAGGAACCCTCCTGCCACTTGCTTGGCACTCACGGCGCGGATACGGGTCTCGAGAAAGATGATCGCGCCACCGAGCATGACGCCCAGAGCGAGGTTCAGGGGAAGACCCCCTGGAAGAGGTTGGTAAGCGACGGCAGCCGCGGCCATCCCCGCAAGGAGCAATCCGCGTATCGAAAGAATCCACATAATCGTCACTCTCGCGCTTCTTTAGAAAATCAACTCCATGAGCTCGGAAAGGTTGCGCAAGCCGACGATCTGAAGATCAGCGGGCGCGTTGTCGATGGGGCAATTGCCCGACGGGATCACGGCGCGTTCGAACCCCATTCGTGAAATCTCTTTCACACGAAGCGGCACTTGCTGCGCCGCGCGCACTTCGCCGGCGAGGCCAACCTCGCCGATGAACACGCTATCGGTGTCGACCGGTTGACCGCGAAAGCTCGAGGCGACCGAGGCAATGAGGCCGAGATCAGCGACAGGCTCGCTGACATTGAGCCCGCCGGCGACGTTCACATAAACGTCTTCGCCCGCGAGCGAGATTTTCTCTCGCTTTTCTAGCACCGCGAGAAGCAAAGACAGGCGATTCTGGTCGAAGCCGACGGCGATGCGGCGCGGATAGCCGAACCCAGAAGTCGAAACGAGCGTCTGGATCTCGAGAAGCATGGGCCGCGTGCCCTCGAGCGAGCACACCACGACCGAGCCCGGAGCACTCCGCGGTCGTTCCGAAAGGAACAAGCCCGAAGGATTCTCGACGGGGATGAGACCGCGGGAAGTCATCTCGAAGATGCCGAGCTCACCCGCGGCGCCATATCGATTCTTCGTCGCGCGCACGATGCGGTGAGCGTGGTGCTTGGCGCCTTCAAAATAGAGCACGGTGTCCACCATGTGCTCGAGCGCTTTTGGCCCCGCCAGGTTGCCTTCTTTATTCACGTGGCCTGCGAGAAAAACGGGCGTCCCGGTGGATTTCGCAAAATATAGGAGCTCCGCGGTCACTTCACGGACCTGGCTGATACTTCCGGGCGACGACGAAAATTTCGAGGAGTAGATCGTCTGTACGGAGTCAATAATGACGAGCGCGGGCGATTCACGCCGTAAAGCGTCGATGACGCGCTCGAGCTCCGTCTCGCTATAAAGAAAGAGCGAGCCGCCTTCGAGGCCGAGCCGGTCGCCGCGAAGCTTTAGTTGCCGCTCGGATTCCTCACCACTCACATAGACGACCGAGAAGCCTTCTTTCGCACGCGCGGCGGCGACTTGCAGCAACAAAGTAGATTTACCGATGCCGGGATCCCCTCCGAGCAGAACGAGCGAGCCGGCGACGATACCGCCGCCGAGAACGCGGTCGAACTCAAGGGACCCGCTCCCGACACGCACCGCATCATCGGTCCGCACTTCCTCATAGCGCTGTGGACGTCCCGAGGTTGCCAATCCGGAACGACTGCGCTCCCGGCCCGGAGCGATGGCCGCTTCTTCGATGAGGCTGTTCCAAGCGTCGCAATCCGGACAACGACCAAGCCACTTATTGGCGGTCGCGCCACATTGCTGGCAGACGAAAGCCGTCTTGAGCTTACTCATCGGAACATCGAAACATCAGAACATGAGGGAGGCATCGGCTTATAAACGGATGAGGCTAAATGACTCGGCGGGAATTGCGTTGACCGCGCAAGTATTTCGCGGAGTCCAACGGCCAAAAAGCATTGCCACAGAGACACAGAGATTCAAAAACACTGTTCGTTCCCACGCTCCGTTTGCCCGATCACGGGCCACGACGAGATCTCCAATTAGTTCACCGACGGTTTTACCAACCCTGGGCATTCTTGCCGCTAACAACGTCGACTACAGAGAAAGGCAAGTCCGCGAAGCTGGTGGTCGCTTTTCTCTGTGGCCATTCCCCTGTTTGGTGGCGGCTTGGCCGCGCTAGGTGTAATGAAAGTATAGCATCAGCGTTCGGGACAGGGACTGCTACGTCGCCGCCGACCGGAGAAAATGCTGAATGCTGAATTGCTAAATGCCAAAAGTGACTCGCGCTCAAATAACCTCGTCATGCCGCCACTCCAGGTTCTCGAAGCGCGTGTACTCCTTGATGAAGGCCATTTTGATGCTTCCGGTGGGACCGTTTCTTTGCTTGCCGATGACGAGCTCTGCGATCCCTCGATTGTCAGGAGTCGCGTTGTACTCCTCTTCGCGGAAAATGAAGACCACGAGGTCTGCATCCTGCTCGAGCGCGCCCGATTCGCGGAGGTCTGATAGCTGGGGCCGGTGGCCGCCGCGGCTCTCCGTCGCGCGCGAGAGCTGCGACAGTGCCACGACCGGCACGTTGAGCTCTTTTGCGAGCCCCTTGAGGGAGCGGCTGATGTTGCTGATTTCCTGCGTACGGTTGTCGAAGCGGCCGCGACCCTGCATCAACTGCAGATAGTCAACGATGACAAGGTCGAGGCCGTGCTCGAGCTTGAGCCGCCTGGTCTTCGCGCGCATCTCCATGACCGAGATCGAAGCAGTGTCATCGATGAAGATTTTCGCTTGCGACATGTCGGACACGCCCTGAACGAGCTTGGCCCAATCTTTCTCGGACAAGAAGCCCGAGCGCAACTTGTGCATGTCCACGCGCGCCTCGCCGCAAAGCATACGCAGCACGAGCTGCTCTTTCGACATTTCGAGGCTGAAGACCCCAACAGTCTTTCCGGTCTTGAGGCCTACATATTGAGCGATATTCATGCAAAAGCTCGTCTTACCCATGGCGGGCCGCGCCGCCACGATGATGAGGTCAGAGGACTGAAGGCCCGAGGTCAATTCGTCGAACTCGACGAAGCCTGTCGGGATGCCGGTGATGAACTCCCTTTTTTCCGAGAGCTCATCGATGGTCTTGAACGTGGTCTTGATAATCGAGCTCACGGGCTCGAAGCCGACATGGAGCGCGTCCTCGGCGATCGCGAAGATAGATTTCTCGGCCTCGTCGAGAACCGACTGCGTCTCTTCCGGCTGGTCGAAAGCAGCCTGAGAGATGCGATTCGCCGCGGAGATGAGATCCCGAAGGACGGCCTTGTCTTTGACGATCCGGGCGTAATAGGGGACGTTGGTCGCTCGGGGAACGCCCTCGACGAGAGAGCTCAGATAAGCAACACCTCCAGCCCGCTCGAGCTCGCCAGCTCGCGACATCTGTTCTTTGAGAGTAACGAGATCGATCGCATCGCCGCGCTCCGCGAGCGCCGCCATCCTCGAGAAAATCTTGCGATGGGCGTCCCGGTAGAAATCGGCTTCGGTGATGAGCTCCGAGGCGTTGTGAAAGACCTCATTATCGACGAGGATGGCGCCGAGGACGGTCCGCTCTGCCTCAAGATTATGGGGCAGGGGCCTTTCGAGAGCGGTGTCCAGCTGAGCCAAATTTAATTCTCTCTGTTCTCGTCCTTTACTTCTTCCGTCGTGGCGTCTTTCTCGACCGTGACTGGGAAGCTAGCCGACACTTCGGGGTGGATCTTGATGGTCGCGGCGAACTCGCCGATCGATTTGATGGGCTCGCTGAGTATGATTTTTCGCTTCTCGACCGTGAAACCTTTTTCGGCCAGCGCTTCGGCGACGTCTGATGGGCTCACGGAGCCATAAAGCTCTTCCGTTTCGCCATGCACTTTGCGCTGAAAGCTCAGCTTCACTGCCGACAGACGGCTGGCAAGAGCCTCAGCCTCCCCTTTTTCTTTCGCAAGCTTCACCAAGTAGATCTTCTTTTCCTTCTCTACTTGACGAAGATTGTCGTCGTTAACCTCCATCGCGAGGCGCTTGGGCAGCAGAAAATTACGCCCATAGCCACGGCTGACGTTGACGACGTCGCCGCGCCCGCCGAGATGATCGACCTCTTCACGCAAAATGAGTCGCATAACGAGTTGCTCTCCTTAACCTGTACACAAATACCTAGTCCGCCCCAGGGGGGCTTGCCTCGCCGAAACCCGCAGGGCGAAGGCGGGAGCTAGGCGTATGGAAGCAGCGCCATATAGCGCGCGCGTTTGATCGCGACTTTCAGCATCCGTTGAGAACGGGCGCTGGCTCGTGAGATGCGCCGCGGCAAAATCTTGGCCCGCTCGGGCGTAAAGTTTTGCAGGAGGCGAAAGTCCTTCCAATCGATAAAGTCGACTTTGTCGAGGAGCGGATTTACCTTCGCCCGGCGGTAATAGAATCGTTTCTTGCCGCCACGCCGCGGGCCGCTGCTCGATCTCCTCTGTTGCATCAATCTCTCCTTGAAAAACAGGCCTTATTCGGCCGAATCCGTGGACACCGCAGATGGCGCTGCCTCCGCCGCCTCGGGGGCGGGAGCCTTCTCGCTCTCCGAAGCTCTTTTTGCAGCTTTTCTTTGGCGGCGGGCCTGTGATTTCTCGTCCCCGCGCGCTTTGCGGCGATCGAGCTTTGCCTGCTGCTCGTCCGTGCGGACCGTTATAAAACGCAGCACGCCTTCCGTCACCCTGAGGCGACGCTCCATCTCCGAAATGGCCGTGGGCTCGGCCTTCAAATAGCTCAAGATATAACTGCCTTCCCAATTCCCCTTGATGGCATAAGCGAGACGCCTCTTGCCCCACGGCTCGGTCTTTTCGATCTCGACACCTTGCTTCGACATCAACTCTTCGATTTTTACCAAGAGCGCCTTGGACCCATCCTCGTCCAGCTTGGGATCGAGGATGTACATCAGTTCATAGCTACGCAAGCGTTCCTCCTTGACCGCTCCGCGCGTCCGGCTGCGCCTCGAGCGGCTGGTTGTAACGGGACATCGCTTTCATCATCCCCTCGTTCAAAACTGCTTTGGCGGCATCGACAACCCGGTCGAGTGCGCCTTCGATCACCGGCCGCTCCGATGCTTCGAAGGACGAGGTGACCCACTCCGCAAGATCGGCGGGAGTCTCTTCGATACCCACGCCGATGCGCAAACGCGCGACGTCATTGCCGCCGAGCGCTTTTAACACCGAAGCGAGCCCATTATGCCCGCCGTCGCTGCCGCGCTCGCGCAGCCGCAGCGTACCAAGCGGAATGGCCACGTCATCCAAAATAATCATCACTTCTCGTCGCTCGTATGAGCGCTCCTTCACCAGGTCGGCTACCGGCCCTCCGCTAAGATTCATGAACGATAGCGGTTTCATCAGAGTCAGCTTCCGACCTTCGAGCTCAATCTCCGCACTGACAGCATCTCTAGTCGCGGTCGTCCATCGACCGCCACCTGCTTCGAGGATGCGCTCCAGCGCATCGAAACCGACATTATGTCGCGTACCCTCGTAGCGAGGCCCAGGGTTTCCGAGGCCCACGAGCAATCGCAACGGACCTTACTCTTTCGAGGCCTCCCCGGACGCATCTTTTTTCGAAGCTTCGGCGCCCTCCGCGCCTTCGGCACCTTCCACGCCCTCCAGAGCGGCCTCGCCTTCCTCCGGCTCTTCCACTTCCTCGATCTTCGGCGCGAGCACGCGCGCGATCACGAGATTGCCTTCCGAGATGAGCGTTACGTTTGCAGGCAGCTCGAGGCTCGAAGCCCTCAAATAATCGCCAATTTCGAGACTCTCAACGTCCGAGACGATGGTCTCCGGAATGTCTTTCGGTAGGCACGCGACGTCCACATTGCGGGTAACGAAATCCAGCATGCCGCCACCGGTCTTGACGCCCACCGCGATTCCCATGAGCTCGATGGCAACGGAAAGCGTCATCTGCTTGTCCATCGCGACGCGGATCAGATCGGCGTGCAGCAGCTCGTGATCCACCGGCTCGAGCTGATAGTCCTTGATCATGACGTTTTGTTTGCCCTTCGCACCTTTGACGGAGAGCTCGAAAATCGTGTTGACGCCGCCGTGAGACCGGATGATGCCCACAACTTCGCTCGGGTCCACGCTCAAAGAGACGGACTCTTTGTTGTCCCCATACAGAACCACCGGGACTCTGCCCTTCTTGCGAAGTTGCCGGTTCGGCCCTTTGCCGAAACTCGAGCGTGGTTCTGCTTTCATCACCACCGATGCCATCGAAGGTTTTCCTTTCGCATTTATAGGCCCCCATAGGGACAAACGGAGAGTATAGCTCAGCTATCGGCTGCGAGCCATCGCTTCGTCGTCGGTAGCCGAAAATTGTGGAAACCGGAAAAAAGAACGGCCACAGAGGCACAGAGACGCAGAGTGAAGAGGAGCCCGGCTGAGCCGTGGCAAAAAAAGGCTCAAACGAAGAGCGAGCTGACCGAGGTCTCCTCGTGAACGCTCTTTATGGCCTGGCCCAAGAGCGAAGCAACGGAGAGCACAAGGATTTTATCGCATTCTTGCGCGTCTTGGCGCAGCGGGACGGTATTCGAAACAATGACCTTCTCGATCGGCGAAGCGTTGATGCGCTCGATGGCGGGTGGTGAGAGCACCGCATGCGTGCACGCCGCGAGCACGCGCTTTGCACCAGCCTCGTGCAACGCATCGACGGCTCTCACTAGAGTCCCCGCAGAGTCAACCATGTCATCTACGATCAGAGCCGTCTTGCCGGAGACATCACCAATGACATGGATGGTCTCGATCTCGTGATTGTCCCCGCGACGTTTGTCCATGACCGCGAGAGCCACTTTGAGACGTTTCGCGTAGGCCCGCGCCCTTTCGACACCGCCAGCGTCGGGGGACACGATCACGAGAGGCTCGATGTTCAAGGACGAGACATGGTCGAGCATGACTGGGGCAGCAAAGAGATGGTCCACGGGGATATCGAAAAAGCCTTGGATCTGCCCCACATGCAGGTCCATCGCGACGACACGGTTGGTGCCCGCAGTCGAAAGAAGGTCGGCGACGAGCTTAGCCGTGATCGGGACGCGCGGGCGGTCCTTGCGGTCCTGTCGAGCGTAGCCATAATAAGGGAGCACCGCCGTGATCCGATCCGCGGAGGCGCGCTTGAAAGCGTCAATCATGACCAGCACTTCCACGAGATGCTCGTTCACGGGCGGGGCTGTCGGTTGCACCACGAAAACGTCCGCTCCGCGTACGTTCTCGGTGATCTGGAAAGAGACCTCGCTGTCGGCGAAGCGCGTCAATTGCGCTTGCCCGAGCGGGACGCCTAGGCTCTCGGCAATATCCTCGGTCAATGTCGGGTTGCAGCTACCGCCAAACAGCTTCAGTGGTCCACCCATGTCGTCTCTGGTTCCTCTTTGTCAGGCACATGCATTCCTTCGCTTCGCTCGTTGCTCGGGATTCGACCGAGAGCACTTCTTGTCGCGGCCGCAAAAATGGCTGGGGCGGAAGGGTTCGAACCTTCGAATACCGGAACCAAAATCCGGCGCCTTACCGCTTGGCCACGCCCCAACAAACATTCGTCATTCAGCGTTTTCGGCCTATAGCTCTCCCGTCGGGCCCGGCGGCGGCGTTTCCGAAGCGACGGCTCCTTCGGGCAACACCCGTGACTCGAGCTCTTCCCCATCCGATACTTCTCCGCGATAACGGGTAAGAATTTGATGTTCCATGCGTCGACGGGTCTCGCTGTTCAGAGGATGCGCGATGTCTCGAAACGTACCATCTTTCCGCTTCTTGCTCGGCATCGACACGAACAGTCCTTTCGGACCGTGGATGATCTTGATATCGCTGATGACGAAACAATCGTCCAGAATGATCGAGACAAAGGCCTTTAGCTTCTCGTCGTCGACGGGAAATACTCGCACCTCGGTGATATCCATGGAAGCTCTCCTTCTCGGATCTACCTGGGAGTGCCGCTCTTCACTTCTTCACTGCACTGGTTGCCCTCGCTCGAAAGCCATCGTCTTCGGTAGCTCTCTCGCGGAAGCATCCTCGTCGCAAAAGCGTGGAGACCGCTTTGGCACAACGCGTCGGCGACCGTGTGGGCCGAGTCCACATCTTGGAAAACACCAAAGACGGCCGAACCACTACCCGCCATCATGGACCCTCGCGCGTCACACTCGAGAAGCTTTTGCTTGAACTCCTGGATAGAAGCGAAGTGCTCGCCTGTCGCCACTTCAAGATGATTCACCAGCTCGCCCAATCCATCCCGAATGGAGGGACTTCTCCAAGTGAAATCCTGGAGGAGTGTAAGCTCCGATTGACGCTTTGTCAATCTCAAATTGGCGTAGGTCTCCGCTGTCGAGACCCCGAAGTCCGGAAGAATCAACACGATTGGCCAGTCGAGCTCGAGGCCCGTGGGGAAAACCTCGTCCCCGCGCCCCACCGCTAACGCCGTTCCACCATGAAGAAAGAAAGGGACATCCATCCCGATCGAGCACGCAAGCCGATGGAGCTCCGTCTCGGAAAGCTCGAGCCGCCATAGCCGGTCGAGCGCCCGAAGCGTCGCCGCGGCGTCCGCACTCCCGCCGCCGAGCCCCATGCAAGGAGGTACGCTCTTTTTCAGCTGGATCGAAACACCGCTCCCCCGAGGTGCCCGCTCAGCCACGAGCGCGGCGGCCCGATAGACAAGATTGTTAGAGCCCTCGGGGATATCGGTTCGGTTCGTCGTGAGCTGAATACCTGCCTGAGTTGGGCGGAAAGTGAGCTCGTCTCCAAAATCGATGGTTTGTAGAATGGTGCGAAGCTCGTGATAACCGTCCTCACGCTTGGCCAGGATTTCGAGCCCGAGATTGATCTTGGCGAAGGCACGGACGACGAGCGTCATTCTAGTGTCAAGCTATTTCGACTTGGAGATCTTCGTCACCACGAAGACCGCTTCGCCCGCAACGTCGGCAGGCTTCAAACGCACGGCCCCGTCAGGGACCTCGAGTTCGAAGGCTTTTGGGTCGAGCGGCACGTTGATGTCCACATCTTCGGCGCTCAGCGTGATTCGCATGGATTCCGTCGAAAGAAGCAAGCGGTCCGGGATTTGTCGCCGTCTTTTCTTCCACGACGTCGAATAGGACACCCGATAGGTGCGGGTTTGCACATTCGAGACTTGCCCATCCTCGGCGAGCTCGAGCCGCCCGCCCTCCGCAAGCATGCCAATCGTCACCGGGCCTTGGCGGTAAGCCGATATCACTTCGACATCGGGCGGTATGCCTACACCGGACAGAAGCGCCATCACCTCTTCGGCATTGAGCGGAATCCCGAGAAGCCGGCCAACGATATCAGCCGTATCCAGCTCCTCGACATATTCCTTGCTGCCGGGAAAGAGCACCCGGATGCCGTTCTCGGACGCGACGGCACTCCATCTCGTCGAGCCGAAAGGCCCCAATAGCTCGATCCGAAGATCATTGGGCCGCTCGAAAATCACAACGAGCCGGCCGTGGAAAGATCCATCGGGCCCCTTCCCGCGAATCCTGACGAAGCCTTGATAGCGCCTTATCGCTTGCGATTCGCGATCGCGTTGTCTCAACGAGCTCTCGATCTCAGATAGGTCGACCGGAATGCGCGGCGCTTCGGGGGCGCGAGGCTTGCACCCTCCGAGAAAGAAAAGGCTGGCGACAAGGAAAACGAGCCGCCGAGCGATCACGGCGTGGACGTCACCCGTTTCATCTTTTGAACGACTTTGTCTTTCTCGACCTCGTCGTCATCTTGCTCGAGGGCTTTTTGCCAGTATTGGGCGGCCTGGTCCGGATTGCCTTTGATCAGATAAAGATCCCCGAGATGATCGTAGACGACCCCGGTGAGACGAAGGCTGGCGATCGCTTTTAAGAGATTTTCTTCGGCGAGCTCCAAGTTGCCAATTCTGAAGTAGGCCCAACCGAGACTATCGAGATAGGCGCCGTTATGCGGATCTTGCGCTAGCGCGCGCTTGATGAACGCGATCGACTCTTCGAGGCGCCGGTTTTGATCCGCCAACATGTAGCCGAGATAGTTGAGCGTGGCGGCGCTATCGGGCTCTATCTCAAGCACGGCCTCGAACGCAGCCTCTGCCTCGTCGAATTTCTTTTGACGCTCAAGGATTGCACCCAGCTGAAACCGAAGCGTGACGCTCTCGGGAACATGATCGAGCCTACTGCGAAGGAACGTTTCCGCGTCGGCGAAGCGTTTCTGTTGTTGATAGATTTCGACGACGCTTTGCGCGAACATCTCGTTTTCGGGCTCGCGCTCGGAAAGCTGGAGCGCGGTCGCGACGGCACGCTCGTGCTCGCCCTGCACCTCGAGCGCCCGCGCCTCGAGGACCTCGAAGCGCTCACTTTCCGGAAAACGCTCGCGCGCTTCTTCGATGGCCGCCATCGCCTCGTCGCCCTTTTTAGCCGCGAGAAGACCTTGGACGAAGAACGTCAGAAAACGCTCGTCGCCACCGGAGAGGTCGCGCGCCTTGCGAAAGGCATCGATGGCTTCTTCGCTGCGGTCGAGCTGCTCATACGCAAAACCGAGATGCGCTAAATATTCCGCCTTACGCTCGACGGCAGCTTGGTCTGCATTCTGGCCATTCAAGTCTGTGGCAAGCAACTTCATCCACTCGTCGATCGCTTTCTGATATTCGCGTTTCTGCTCATAAACACCTGCGAGCGTATAGCGCCCAAGCACGTGATTCGGCGCCTGGGCGAGAGCCTCGAGCAGCATCTCTTCCGCGCTAGCGAAATCAACCTGATCTCGCCGCACCATGGCGAGGCCGACGAGCACGACGACGTTTTTCGGATCCTCGTCGAGAATGGTTTGAAATTCCTTGGCCGCTTCGTCCAGCTGACCTCCGTTGGCGAGCGCATCGGCCAAGCGGACGCGCGCGTCGAGGTCCGCGGGAACTTCTTCCAAAGCGCCCCTGTAAACTTCGGCCATTTCGTCGAAGCGCTGCTCGGCCCGAAGAAGCTCCACGATCATGTTACGAGCTTCGGGTTGGCTCGCCTCGACGCTGAGCGACTGCTTCAACAGGCCGATGGCCGCCTCTGTGTCGCCTTGGCCTCGCTTGATCCGAGCGAGGAGGAACATCTCGTGATAGGAGGTCGGGGCGAAGCGGACGATCTCTTCGAGATGCTCCTTCGCCTCGTCAGGGAGCCGGCTCGCGAGAAGCAGGCGCGCGAGACTGCTCCGGCTATCCATGTCTCCGGGATCGAGGCGCACGGTCTCACGGAAAGCGTCGATCGCCTGGGGCGCGAGCTCGGGAGAGCCGCCATTGCGCAGCATCGCAAAATAGAGCATGCCGAGAATACGTTGCGCCGCCGCCACATCGGGCTCGAGCTCGATCGCGTGTTTCACCGCCTCGAGAGCCATGTCGAGCTGTCGCGTGCGCTGGTAGAGACTCGCAAGGGCAACATGCGGATAGGCAGATTCCGGATCGAGCCGCGCGGCCTCTTCGTAGCTCTCGATGGCCTGAGTGGCCTCAAACTGCCTCTCGTGCATGCGGGCGATACAGTAGTAGTAGTAAGCCTCGGCCTTCGCATCGACCTCAAAAACATCAGCGGCCGGCTCGATGTCCTGCGCAGTCACGAATGGAGTGACGGTCAAGGCCCCGGCGAGAGACGCGACAACCAAGAGTAGCTTCACTATGATGATTATACCGCAGCAGAGGCCCGCCTGCGCCCGCCTACGCCCTTCGGGCTATGGCGGGCAGGCCAGCTGGTTGAGACGGGGCGAGGTTGTAGAGTAGCGGGTGGACGGTGACTGCATTACACTTCACGGCGGATGTCCGTCGAAGCTAGCAGTTGGACGGTAGCACGACCGTGGTCCGACGCGCCGGGTCGGGAAGCCAGTTTTCTTTATGGCATCGCATTCTGGCTGGCCTTGATTCAAATCTCGATCGCGGCTTCACAGATCGTTTTGGCGGTGCTCTTGTGCATCTGGACGTATCGCGTGGTGCGCGGCGAGCTTTCCTTTCCACGGCTCGCCATGAACAAACCGTTGGCCCTTTACGCTTTGTTGAGCTTCGCCGCGGCGCTCGTTTCGTTCGATCCGGCATTGAGCCTCCAGGCAAGCAGGAAGCTCTTGCTCTTGATGGTGCCGTTGATGCTCGTAAGCTCGGTGCGGCATACACGGAGCGTCGAGACACTCGTACTGGTCCTGATCGTCGTTGCGGATATCGGCGCCCTCGTTGGTCTCTGGCAGTATCGCTTCGGCGAGCTCGGCGACCTCGACCACCGCATCCACGGTTTCATGGGGCACTACATGACTTATTCAGGGCTGCTCATGAGCGTGGGCATCTTCGCGATCGCGGGGCTAATGTTTCGCTGCCGCCATCGTGGCTTTTTTTTGGGGAGCGTCGCCGTTATCGGCCTCGCGCTCGTACTCACGCTGACGCGCAGTGCCTGGATCGGGATCATCGTCGCTACACTCACGCTCGCCTTCCTGCGGGATCGAAGGCTCCTGCTCCTCGCTCCGATTCTCGCCTTCGTCGCCGTTATGGTTCTGCCCCGCGGCGTCGAGCAGCGTCTCGGCTCTTTTCTGACCCCGGATACATCGGGTATGGATCGACTCTACATGCTCGAATCGGGCGTGCAAATGGTGGCGAACCACCCCTGGCTGGGGGTCGGACTGAACATGGTCGCGGAGGTCTATCCCATTTACCGCTTGCCCGAAGCGCCCCTCCGCAAGAACCCGCATCTTCACAACAACATTGCTCAGATCGCCGCGGAGCGGGGACTCCCCTGCCTGCTCGCCTGGTTATCTCTCATCACCATCGCCTTCGTCGCGAGCGCGCGCGCCTTCGAGAACGCGCGCGACGATCCAAGAGCGCGCTCTCTCGCCGCCGGGTCGATGGGGGTGATGATCGCCAGTTTTCTCGCGGGCCAGTTCGAGTACAACTTCGGAGACTCAGAGTTCCAAATGCTGTTTCTCTTCGCCATGACCGTGCCATGGATGCTCGGGACGAGCTCCGAGCCAAACTCGCCAAACTGGAATGATGACCCAACGGAACGCGAAACATGAAGTCTGCAAACGAGCTCGACACAAAATCTCTTCTCTCCGCGACGCGCGACGTTCCGATTGCCGTCATCGGCGACGTGATGCTGGACAAATTCGTCTGGGGAAACGTCTCGCGCATCTCGCCCGAGGCGCCTGTCCCCGTTGTCGAGGTTGACCGCGAGAGTTTTCACCTCGGAGGCGCGGCGAACGTGGCGCGCAACCTCGCGAGCCTCGGGATGCGGCCGCTGCTCCTCGGCGTCGTCGGCAAGGACAGTGCGGCGACGGATCTCCGTCAAAAGCTCCGCGACCGCGGCATGGCGGAAGATGCCATCATCGCCGACGCCGCGCGCCGCACGACGGTCAAGACTCGTATTATCGCCGGCAGCCAACAGGTCGTGCGCGCCGATTGGGAGTCCTCGGACGACTTGGCCGGCGGAGTCGAGGCTAGGGCCCTCGACGCTCTCGCCGGTCTCGTGCGCGAGGCCCGCGCCGTCGTACTCTCCGATTACTCGAAAGGCACGCTCACGCCCAACATCATTGGACGCGCGATCGAGCTCGCCGAAGAGCGTTCCATCCCGATCCTCGTCGACCCGAAACTCCGGCGTTACCGGATGTATCGAGGGGTCACGCTCCTGACCCCAAACCTGGTCGAGGCAGAGCGTTTCGCCGGGCTAGTCGTCCAGACCGAAGACGATCTCGAGCAGGCTGCAAGCTCGATCCTGAAAGAGCTGAGATGCGAGGCTGTTCTCATCACGCGCGGCGAGCGAGGGATGAGCCTGTTCGAGGCTGAGAGCGCGCCGCGACACATCCCTACCTTTGCCCACGAGGTCTTCGATGTCTCGGGTGCCGGAGACACCGTCATCGCCGCGGCCGCCTTGGCCCTCGCCGGAGGCGCCAAGCTCGCTCACGCCGCCGAGCTCGCCAATCGCGCCGCCGGCATCGTCGTCGGCAAACTGGGAACCGCAACCGTTCTACCCGAGGAGCTAATCAACCTACCCTAGTGCCGAAAGTGGCGGCGCCCAGTAAAAACCATAGCGACCTCCCTCTCGTTGGCGGCCGCAATCACTTCATCGTCGCGGACGGACCCTCCCGGCTGCACGATGGCGACGACGCCGGCTTCAGCTAGCGCGTCGACGCCGTCTCGGAACGGGAAAAACGCATCCGACGCGGCGACGGATCCTTCGACGGGGCTCTTGGCTTTGTCGACCGCGATGCGCGAAGAGTCGACGCGGCTCATTTGACCCGCGCCCACGCCGATGAGCGCGTCGCCTTTGGCGAGCACGATAGCGTTCGACTTCACGTGTTTCGCCGCGATCCAGGCCAGGCGCAGCGCGCGCTCTTGTGATTCGGTCGGCGCGCGATGGGTCACGACCTCGAAACGCTCGTCGGTCCCTTCCTGATCCCAGCTTTGAACGAGCAAACCACCGAGCACGCGGCAAAGATTGGAACCTCGCCAAGCGCGCGCGCCGTCTTCGATGGTCATCAAGCGAATATTCTTTTTCTTTGTGAGGATCGCGAGCGCTTCTTCGTCGAATCCAGGTGCCACAATCGCTTCGAGAAAGGTCGTTTTGAGCTCTCCGGCCGTCTTTACATCGACGTCGCGATTGAGCGCGACGATCCCGCCAAATGCCGAGACCGGGTCGGTTGCGCGCGCGCTCACATAGGCCTCGATGAGCGAGTCGGCGATGGCGGCGCCCGCGGGGTTCGTGTGTTTGATAATGACGGCCGCGGCGCGATCCGCCGGAAGCTCACGGGCAAGACGCCAGGCGGCGTCGAGGTCGAGAATATTGTTGTAGGAGAGCTCCTTGCCGTGGAGTTGGCGCGCGCCGGCCACAGCTATCGTGCGAGGATCGGCGTCGCGGTAAAAAGCCGCGGCCTGGTGCGGGTTCTCGCCGTAGCGCAAGTCTTGCACCTTGTCGAAGCTCATGACGAGCCGGCTCGGGAAGCTCGAGCCCGTCTCGTCTTTCTCTTTCTCAGTCTCAGTCTCGATCGACAATGTGTCGGCTTCGGCGGACAGGCGCGCCAGAAATGAAGCGATGGCTTCTTCGTAGCAGGCACTCGCGCGAAAAGCTTTTTTCGCAAGATAGAGCCGTGTCGCGAGGTCGATGCCGTCGTCGAGCCTCGACAACACGAGCGCGTAGTCCGCCGGGTCCGTCACCGAGAGCACATCCCTGAAATTCTTTGCCGAGGCGCGCAGCATCGACGGACCGCCAATGTCGAGGTTCTCGAGAATCTCGTCGATGGGGCTCCCTTCAGCAACTTTTTTCTCGAAGGGGTAGAAGTTGACCGCGACGATGTCGACCAGGAGAATGCCTTGACGGTCGAGCTCCTCCAGATCGCCCGAAAGGTGACGCCTCGCGAGGATCCCACCGTGGATCGTAGGGTGGAGCGTCTTCACCCGCCCACCGAGAATCTCAGGGGAGCCCGTGACCTCAGCGACACGCCTTACGGGAACCGACGCCGCCTCCAATACTTTGGCGGTGCCGCCGCTCGAGACAATTTCGTAGCCGCGGTCGGCGAGACCGCGCGCAAACTCAGGCAGACCGGCCTTATCGGCCACGCTCAGGAGCGCACGTTTTCTCATGATGGCCGATTCTACAGCGGAGGGCGCCTTGCCGGTCAGCGCTTATTCGGAGCGAATCGATATTCGGTGAAGTCGCCGTTCGCCTTGGCCCACGCGGAGAGCCACAGATAAGAAGCCGCCGTCACCCCGCGTGAATAGTTGAGCGATGTCTCCGCGTAGGGGACGGAGCGGAAATCGAAGCTTTGGGCCGAGACGATCCGGCCCTCACGCCAAAAGGCATTCGAGAGAGGCGTCACCGACGCTCTCGTCGCCGAAGTCACTTCCACGAGAAGGCGCCCGATCGAGGCGCCTCCGAGGGGCGACGAGAGCGCCCCGTCATGGACGAGCGGGAACTTCGTCAAGTTGAGATTTACATATCGGTAGAGCTCGGCCGCCACCCGTTGCAGGTCGCGCCGCCCTGCGCCGAGGATCACGGGGTCCGCGAGATCAGCGGCAATGCGCAGCAAGCGGCCGAGCTCGTAAGCGGTGTCGTCGAACGAGTCGTGCTCGCCTACCATGCGCACGACCTGCTCGATCCGCGTCTCGACGTCTTTGACGAGAGCCGCCGAGAGCCGCCCACGAACGCCGTCGCGCGCGATCATGGACGCCGTTTCGCCCTCGAGGCGGAGGGCGCCACGAAGGATGGCGGCTTCACGCTTCAAGAGCACTCGGGAAAGCCGCGGCGGAAGAAGCCGCAGCGTGTCATAGACCATCGCTCGGTAGGCCTCTTTCGGCCACGCCTCCGCGGGGGCGCTACGCAGAATAAGGACGTAGAGCGCGACCAGCCAGAACCGGATGAGCGGTCTCGCGTGCATGGTTGATTCTATTATTTCTTGCGTCTCGCGACGATGGAGACTTTGCCGTTTTTCAACGAGACGCCGAAGTTCACTTTCTCGATGCCGCGGCTCGCTCGAAGCTCGGCGGCCTGCTTCTTGAACGCGTTTCTAAAACTGTCATAGTTGAGCTTTTCCGTGGACTCACCGGCTTGCCGCTTCGCCGTGACGTAGTTGTCAAACACTTTTTTGTAAGGGTCAGCGCTCGCGCTTTCAACACTCTGCGCGCGCGGCGGAGAGGCGACAACACGCTTCGCGCGTTCCTCTCGTCCGGTCGGAAGCCTACCCTCTTCTTTGAGACGTATCCGCCGATTCCACATTTCCATATAGGTATTGAACTTAGCCTGGTGCATGGAGAAGATCGACTGCTCCGAGAGGTTCCCGGAAGGGTTGCGGCTGTACTGATTGACGATCCGTTCGCAGATTTTCTGCGTGTTCCACGGCGGCGTGCGCAAATCACCCGAGAACCACTGCTCATATTCGCGCTCGAGATCCCTGAACTTTGCCTGGAACGTGACCATGTCCTCTTTGAACCCCATGTCGTCTACATCTCCAGAGGATCTTTGCGAAAAAACCAAAGCAGAGGAAGCCACAGCTCGCGCCCATAGGGTACGCGTTTGCCGCGGACGAGGATCTCGCAGCTAGGATATTCGCTGACGAGATAAAAGAGGTCATGAAGGGCGTTGACGTCGTCGATCCCGAAAGTGGCGAAATGCCGCACGTAGTTCCCGCTGCCTTCGGAGCGATAGCGTGTCGATGTTTGAGCGATCGCAAGCGCCCGTTCATGGGCGCTTTGCGCTGCATCGGGATTGTCTCCCTCGGCGGGCGGCGGTCCGAAGACGACCGTCACATGAAAAGACTTGTCGGCACGCTCCGGGTAGAGAATTTCGATCATCTCGGGGTCGAGTTTAGAGACGTCCTCTTCACCTCGAGCGATGATCTCGGGCAGGCGTTCGATGAAGTTCTTCGGGCGTTCGTCCGGCATGGTCTCCAGATCTCAATGAATGCTCGCGCGGGCTACACGTGTAATTTTAGCGAGCCTGCTTAGGGCCATGGTAAAATCCTAGCGTTCCAGGTTCCAAGTTGTCAAAGAGGCTCACCACAACGTCCTCCTCACCCGACCGTCGCAAAGCGCTCTTCCGGCGTGTGCCGAGCATCGAGCGCATTCTATCGCGACCCGCCATTCACTCCCTCGCAAGCACGTTCGGAAGACAGGCGGTCACCGATGCCACCCGAACCCTATGCGCCGAACTCAAGAGAGCGGTCACGGAGGGCCTAACGGAAGAGGAGCTCGAAGAGAGGATCGGGGCGCTCGATGAGGCCGTTGGCGAGAAGCTTCGCGAAGAGATCCGCGCGAGCTTACGGCCCGCCATCAACGCGACGGGCATCATCGTTCACACGAATCTGGGCCGGGCCCCTCTGTCGGACCGCGCCGTCGACGCGATCTCCGAGATCGCGCGCGGATATACGAACCTCGAGCTCGATCTCGAAACGGGAAAGCGCGGTAGTCGTCATCAACATGCTTCACACTTGTTGTCTCGCTTGTTTCCAGGAAAGAGCGCGCTCGTCGTGAACAATGCCGCCGCCGCAGTCATGCTGAGCTTGAACACGTTCGCGGCCTCTAAAGAGGTCGTCATCTCCCGTGGCGAACTCGTCGAGATCGGAGGTTCTTTTCGGGTGCCCGATATTCTCGTACGGAGCGGCGCGCGTCTTCGCGAGGTCGGCACGACGAACAAAACGCGCATCGCCGATTACGAGCAAGCAATCGGTCCCGAGACGGGAGTGCTCTTGAGAGTGCACCCTTCGAATTTTCGAATCGTCGGCTTCACCGAGTCCGCCTCGACCGAGGAGATCGCCAAGCTCGGTCGAGAGCGGGGCCTCACCGTCATCGAAGATTTCGGCAGCGGCAATCTTCTTTCGTTAGCGCCTTTCTCTCTTCCGCGCGAGCCCACCGTCGCTCAAAGCCTTGCGAGCGGCGTCCACATCTCGATCTTCTCGGGAGACAAGCTGCTCGGTGGGCCTCAGGCGGGGATCCTCGTCGGCGACCATGCCGCGATCGAAACGTGTCGCAAGAATCCGATGGCGCGCGCTCTCCGTGTCGATAAGCTCACCTATGCCGCTCTCGAGGCGACGCTTCTTTCCTTCGTGGAAGGGAAAGCCACTCGAGAGATCCCCGTACTTCGCATGTTGTCGGCGCCGCAGTCGGCGATACGAAAACGCTCGGAGCGGTTCATCACCGCGCTCGGCGACACGGGTCAGCTCGAGCTCGCAATCGAAGCCACAACATCGCGCATCGGTGGGGGTGCGGCCGTGGATGCCGAGATCGCAACTTACGCGATCACAATCGTGGATCCTTCGACGCCAGCTCAGAACATCGTGACTGCGCTTCGCGCCCATCGGCCTCCCGTGATCGCGCGGATTGTCGACGGCCGCGTTCTCATCGATCTGCGCACCGTCGCCGAACAAGATGAGGATGCACTGAGAGCAGCTCTAATCAGCATTCAGGACGACGCATCGTAGCGCGGTCCTGAATGCTGCAGGCTGAATCCTGAATGCTGATCAGAACAAACCCGTGGCGGCGCTGGCCGCCAAATGGTAGAACATGTTCGCGAAAGGGCCGAGCAAGAGTACGACGGCGAGCGCCGCGACCATTCGTGGCCACTCCTCCCCTTCTTCGCTTGTCACGCGTGCGACGAGACGCGCACAGCCGATCCCGACTAGGAAGGTTCCGAGCAAAGCGGCGACGGACGCGTCGACCGGCAGCGTAGCGAGAAGAGGAAACTTCGTCACGAAGCCCGCAAAGGGCGGTAGCGATGCGAGCGACAAGGCGAGGACCCAAATAGCGGGAACGGAGCGGCACTTCTCTCCCGAAGCGAAAGAAGCCAAGAGCAAGATTGTCAGCGTCGACGCCCCAAGATGCATGAGGACGTGGGGAAGCGAAGGTGCTCCCGCCATGGTTCCCAGAATGGCGAGGCCTATCTGCGCAACGCCGATCCAGGCAAGACACGGCCGGGTACGCCCAGCGAAGGCTGCGCCGAGCCCTCCGATCGTCATGCCACCCCAGGCCAAGATTGCGCCGAGGCTCAGCCCGACGGATGGAAACTCGGGCGACCAAGACACGAGTCGCACCCAATAAGCCACGAGCGCTACCCCCATGGCCAGCGTTTCGAAACGAGGCTCCGTGCTCGCGGCGAGCCATTTGAGAACGAGCCCGCACGAGAAAAGCGTGAGGCCCACGACTGCCCATGGCGAAGGCTCGAGAAAAGCCAGATCGGTTCCTCCCTGGACGGCGAGAAGCAGAAGACCACACATCGACGTGGTCGAGGCCAGGAGAGACAGCCTTCGCGGCCCCAAGCAAGCGAGCGACGCGGCCTCGAAACCGAGAAAGATCCATAGGGCGTTCCGGCTCGAAATGGCGAGGACGAGCGCTGCGGCGGTCGCGAGACGTCGCGACCGCGATGAGGGGACGTCGACGACCCAGGCAATGCCGAGCTCTACGAGGATCAAGCCGGTCAAGAAGAGGCTGAACGGGTCGCCATCGAACGTGCCTGAGCTTCCCCAACGTGGCGCGCGCGAGAGCCAAGCCACCGCGGCGAGCGCGGCGCCAGTGGCGACGAGGCCCACACGCGTTCCGCCCCGGCGCTCAGTCCAAATAGCACCGAAGAGCAGTATCACCGCGGGCGTCACGGCCACGAGCGTCATCGCCTTTGCTCCGCCACCGCGCTCGGCTGTAGGACGTCACGCGCCATGGGCGCCAGCAAGTCGTGCCACGCTCCGGGAAACACGATCATCGAAAGGCACCAAAAGGCGACCGGGATGGCTAGCAAGAGCCCGCGCTTGCCCTCTGCGGGCTCGCGCGCCCGGGCCATCGTTTCGCGCCAAAGGCGAAGCGACAGCATCACGAAGCCGAGCGCGGCAAGTGCTGCAAAACCCTGCGAGTGCGGCCACTGCGGCGGCAACACCCACAGAAGCGGGGCCGCCGTCAGAAACAGAGTAAAGAAAAGGAGGAGGGCGCGCGCGTTCGAAAGCGCGAGGCCGGTCAGCCCGGCCGCAAGCACCAGCATTTGGAGTGCGGCCCCCGTAACACCTAGCTCCTGAAACGAAAAGAGCCCGACCAGAACGAGCGCTTGGTGTGAGGCAACGAGACGTGCCCACGGACGCCCGGGCGCAAGCGCGCCGTAGCCGAGCGTCAGGATCGCGAGAGCCAGCACGAGCTCGCTCGACAAAAACGCGCTGCTTTTGCAAATCGGCAGCACGAGCCGGAACAGGAGATAGCTTCCCGCTAGGCTCGATAGAGCAAGTACAGAAAGCCGCCCCTGACGCGACGCGCTTTCGAGCAACGGTGATAGCCACGACGAAACCGGCAGGACGGGAAGCGCGAACGCGACTCCGGCGAATGCGACAAGAAAAAGCATCCGTTCCGCATCTGGGTACAGCACGAGCGATTGCAAACGTGACAAGTCCGTCGAAGCGATACCGGTCTGCACGTGCACGAGCTGATAACAGCGGACGAAAAAGCCGAACAAGAGCGCGAGGCCGGCAAGCTGGAACATCAAGTAACGGCGGCCTGCGCCGGCAAGAGGTGCTATCGCTACGAGGAGTCCGCCATAGAAAGCCAATAAAAGATAAGCATCTCGGGCGAGAAAAAGGCCGAGCGCCATGGATTCGGCGAGCAGGATCCAGATCGCAGAGCGTCGATCGAAAGGCGCGCAGAACAGCAACACGGTGCTCGCGAAAGCCGCCCAGCACACCAAAACCAAGCTGAAGCCGTCGAGACCGAGAGCCCAATTGACGCCGGTCATCTCGATGAGATTTCGAGATTCCCAGATTCCAGCAGCCGATTCCGAGCGGAGAAACAGTAGAGCCGTGACGTGCGTGAGAAGCAGCGTGGCCAACGAACAGATGCTCGCGATCAGGCGCGCTGCCGAGGGGCACTTTGTGCCCATTAGGCCGCAAACGAGACTTCCCAGGGCCGGAACGGCCAGCAGCAAGCTCAAGAGAGGAAAGGCTGTAGGAGGACTCATCTAAACGTCGGAAACCCGGCTACTATATTGGGCTATGCAAAACGGTACCAAGGGTGACTTGACATCCTAGCACCCGCAGTAAGAAAATGACTCCGAGCGTTCAAGTCTAATCTTTATCAACCCCTACGCTCTCGCGCGGGCTCGTGGATGAGTGGCTTGCCGACGAGAAGAGCTTCTTTCAATGATCACAGGTTTCAACACCGACGTTCCTTATAAAGGCCAGACCTTCCACGTCCAGACTGAGGACAAGGGTAAAGACAACCCGATGGTCGAGTCTCTCACTTATAAGGGCGGCGAGATTCTAGGCGCGCGGCGGACCGCCTATTCCAAATTCTTGCCCAATGGGTACGAAGAAAAAGCCGTCATCAAGTTCATGGAAGACCAGCATCGTCGCGTGATCGATGAAGTCAAGCGAGGCCGCTTCGACAAGGATGGAGGCTTGCTGGGCGACGCCACGAATGTCGGTGACCAGAGCCTCGACCAAGTTATCCTGAACTATCTGGGCGACAACAAGAAGGGCGACAAGAAGTAGCGCCTTAGGATCCGCATCGCTTTGCAGATTCGGCTGAACGGAGAGCCACACGATCTCTCCGGCTCTCTCACTATCCACGGCCTTTTGGACACGCTCGGGATCGAGGCCGAGCGCGTCGCCGTCGAAGTCAATCGACGCATCCTGACGCGCTCCGAGTTCTCTGTAGTCACGGTTTCGGACGGTGATGAGGTAGAAGTCGTCACCTTCGTCGGTGGCGGGTGACCGCGATTCGCAGTAAGCTTGGCTCCCATGCGCATCGCGGATAAAGAGCTCGGCTCCCGTCTCATTCTCGGGACGGGCAAGTATGAGAGCTTCGATCTCATGCGCTCCTGCCACGAGATCTCGGGTACGGAAATGGTCACTGTCGCGGTACGCCGCATCAACTTGACCGACCCCTCCAAAGAGACGCTGCTCGACTACGTCGACCGGGATCGGTTCATGCTGCTACCGAATACGGCAGCGTGCTACACCGAGGACGACGCCGTGCGCACCGCCCGTCTCGGCCGCGAGGCGGGGCTTTCGAGCTGGGTCAAGCTGGAAGTGATTGGCGACGAAAAAACTTTGTTTCCCGACACCGAAGCACTCGTGAAAGCGACCCAGACACTCGTGAAGGAAGGCTTCGTCGTCCTGCCCTATACGAATGACGACGTCGTCGTCGCGAAGAAGCTCGAGGACGCAGGCGCTGCGGCGGTCATGCCTCTTGGAGCGCCCATCGGCTCGGGCCTCGGTATCCAGAACCCGAACAACTTGCTCTTGATACGGGAAGCGATTTCCGTCCCGATGATCGTTGATGCCGGCGTTGGCACGGCTTCCGACGCAGCCGTCGCGATGGAGCTTGGGGCGGATGGGGTTCTGATGAACACCGCCATCGCCGAAGCGAAGGACCCCGTCAAGATGGCCGATGCGATGAAGCGTGCCGTTTTTGCGGGACGGCTCGCCTTCGAAGCCGGCCGGATGCCGAGGCGACGCTATGCAAGCGCGAGCAGCCCCCTCGAGGGCATCGTGTCTAGCAGCAGTGGTTTTTTGACGTAAGCGCCCTTGACCTTGTCCACAGAGCCTACTGTCTCCGAGCTCAAAGCAAAGCTTCACGAGGAAGAAGACCTCTACGCCGAGCTACTCGCGAAGCTCGACGCGCTTTCGGGGACGCGCGCACCTTACGACCAGGACGGCACCATCCCGGAGCTACTCGCAGTTCTCAATCAGTCGAGCGCGCTCATCGCACCTCCGTCGGCAGCCGCGAGTAGCGAGCATGGCGGCGGGTTGAAAGGGATCGTGCGAGCTATCGCCCGGCGCCTGGTCGAGCCCGAGTTTCGAGCGCTCGGACAGGCGCTCGAGCAGCAGCAGAGCTTCAACTCGAGCCTGGTGCAGTTCTTGAACCGTTTCGCCGAGACGACGAACCGAGCCCAAGCCGCGCAGGCCGAGTTCACCTCGGCGCTCGTCGGATTTTCTCAGCGCATCGACCGATTGGCCGACGCAAAGGACCGGCTCTACGCATCCCTCGGCAGCGAGCGCGCGGATTTACTCTTAGAAGCAATGGACAAACGCGTCGAGCGTGTTCAGCTCGGCCTCCGCGGTCTCAAGGAACGGGTCGAAGGCATGGATTCGTCGCTGGCGGTGGCACGCGCCGAGCTCCACTCCATTGCGGCAAGCGTGTCGGGTGATAGCCCCACACGAGCAGAGATCACCCCCCATCTCGAAGAAGAGCACTATCTCGCTTTCGAGGAGCGCTTCCGCGGAAGCTCCGATGCGATTCGGGAACGCCTCGCCGATTACGTCCCCTACTTCGAGGGACAGGGGCCCGTGCTCGAACTCGGTTGCGGGCGCGGCGAGTTTCTCGAGCTCTTGAAAGAAGCGGATATTGAGGCGGAAGGCGTGGACGGCAATCGCGAGATGATCCATGCTTGCCGTAACAAAGACGTCCAAGCGCAAGTCGGCGATCTCGTGACCGTCCTCGCGGACCGACCGGCCGGATCTTCGGGCGGGATCTTCGCAGCTCAAGTGATCGAGCACTTGCCGCCCTCGCTTCTGAGAAAAGTGCTCGCCGATGGCTACCGCGTGCTTCGTCCCAAAGGCCGCATCATCCTCGAGACCGTGAACCCCACGAGCGTCATAGCACTCGTGGAATCGTTCTACCGGGACCTCACCCACCAAAAGCCGCTTCACCCCGAGACCCTCGACTTTCTACTGCGCGCCGTGGGCTTTTCCGATGTAACCATCCGATACACGAGCCCAGTCGGAGAAAGGGCGCGCCTGCTTCCCGTGATGGACGCGACGGCCACGGAAGGAAACGACACCATCAATCAGAACTTCGAAAAGCTCAACGCCTTGTTGTTCGGCGACCAGGACTACGCGGTCATTGCAACCAAATGAACGGCAGCGTGCCGCTGGTATGATGTCAGAGATGTTGAAAGTCGCCACCGCGAGCGAAGTCGAAGCCGGCGCGTGCAAGGCTTTCGAAGCGGACGGCAAGACGATCGTTCTCTACAATGTCGACGGCGAGTTCTTCGCCACTTCGAGCAAATGTCCGCACCAAGGCGGACCGCTCGGGGACGGGCTCGTCGACGGCAAGACCGTGACCTGTCCGTGGCACGCGTGGCAATTCGACCTCGTCACCGGAGAAGCCATCTTCGACCCTGGGTTCAAAATCGACTGCTTCAAAGTCGAGCTTCGAGGCGATGACATTCTCGTCGAGGTGTAGAGCTGGCTAAAGACGCGAACGCAGCAGGCACGCCAACAGGCGAGCCCATAGAGGAGCTATCCCGACGCGCTAGAACCCTCACGCGCAAGCTTCGGAAAGCCTATCCCGACGCGAAGTGCGCGCTCGAGCACGACAACGCACTCCAGCTGCTCATCGCTACGATCTTATCGGCACAATGCACGGATGCGCGGGTCAACAAAGTGACGCCCGCTCTGTTCGCGCGCTACCCGGAAGCGAAAGACTTTGCTGCTTCCGACCGGGTCGAGCTCGAAGAGCTCGTCCGCACGACGGGTTTTTATCGCAACAAATCCAAATCGATCCACGGCGCTGCGGTGACTATCACCGAAACGTTCGGGGGCGAAGTCCCGAAGACGATGGAGGAGCTCTTGACCCTCCCCGGTGTCGCGCGCAAAACAGCGAATGTCGTGCTCGGGACGGCTTTCCGCATAGCTTCCGGTTTCGTCGTCGACACGCACGTCTTCCGACTCTCCCATCGCATGGGGCTCGCGGAAGCCAAGACGCCGGAGCAAGTCGAAAAGAAACTGATGGACCTCCTCCCGAAAAAGGATTGGATCGATCTGGCGCATATCCTAATCCATCACGGCCGCGCCATTTGCGCCGCTCGCTCGCCGAAATGCGATGACTGTATGGTCGAAGCCGATTGTCCCAAGATCGGCGTCGACCTGCTCGACGCGAAGCCGGTCCCGCGTGACGTTGCCGATCGAGGCCGGCCTATGAAAAAGCGCATCGCGATGGCAAAGAAGAAATGACGCCATGAAGCTCGGACTGAATATCGGTTTTCTGACCTCCGCCAATCCCGACCCGGTCCCTTTGGCGGTCGAAGCCGAGCGGCTCGGCTATGACTCGGTGTGGACGGCCGAAGCGTGGGGCTCGGACGCGGTCAGCCTCATCGCATGGGTGGGCGCCAAGACCGAGCGCATCGGCCTCGGCACCGCAATCCTTCAGATCCCTTCGCGCACGCCGGCATTGACCGCGATGACGGCTGCGACGCTCGACCGCTTGAGCCACGAACGTCTGCTGCTCGGGCTAGGTGTTTCCGGCCCTCAAGTGATCGAAGGCTGGCACGGGATTCCATACGGGAAGCCGCTCACGCGAACGCGTGAAGCCATCGCCATCATCCGCCACGTGCTACGCCGTGAAGAGCCTTTGAAGTGGGACGGCGAAACCTATCGCATCCCATATGAAGGCGGTACCGGCCTCGGCAAACCGTTGAAGCTGATGATGGCTCCGGTGCGCCACGATATCCCGATCTATCTCGCCGCCATAGGACCGAAGAACGTGGCGCTCGCCGGCGAGCTCGCCGATGGCTGGCTTCCGGTCTTCTACTCACCCTATCATCGCGAGAGCTTCCAAGAAGCGCTCGAGCGCGGCCTCAAGAAGCGCACGCCCGAGCGCCAATCTCTCGATTTCGACGTCGCGCCCAGCGTCCAGGTCGCGATCGGGGACGATCTGGAACGCTGCCGCAATGCCGTCAAACCGATGCTCGCGCTATATATCGGAGGCATGGGCGCGAAAGGCAAAAACTTCTACAACAACCTCGCCTGCCGCTACGGCTACGAAGCCGAAGCCGAGACCATCCAAGACCTCTACTTGGAAGGACGCAAGCGAGAAGCGATCGCAGCCGTTCCCGATGCGCTCGTGGATCAAGTCGCGCTTTGTGGTCCGGAAGCGCGCGTCGCCGACCGGCTGCAGGCGTGGAAAGAAGCAGGCGTGACGACGCTCATCTGCGTGCTGCACGACGTGGACGCGCTCCGAACGATGGCGGCGATCAGGGAGCGTTTGTAGCTTCGGAAATAGGATAGAGCTTCGTCTGCGTGATAGGAGATAGCTATGACTTCCACCGTCACTGTTCTCATGCTCACAGCACTGTCGGTCACGACGATGCCCCAATCGGGGCAGGCTCCTCGAAAGCTAGAAGAGCCTTTCAAGGTGTTCGTCTTCACCTCGCCGCCAACCCCGGACGCTCAAGAATATGCCGATCGCGCGGTAAAAAACCGTCCGGGATCAAATCAAGAAGCGCAATGACTGGCTACGCCCGGTGGACTCCAGGGCCGAGGCCGAGATTTGCGTCGAGATCTTGAGCCAGGGCATCGGTCAGGGCGAGAGCAGGCAGAGCCTCGGCGCACCGAAGTCCGTGCAGCTCAGCCCGGACCATACGGGCAGCGACCTGGGGATCCGCGAGTCGAGCGTCTCGGCGGAGGATTTCGCCGACCTCACCGTCAAAGTCGAAAAGGGACATCACTTCTTTGAGACCGAGGTGAGCTTCGTTTCCTTGGAATCCAAAGTCATGCTGGTCGGGACGGCAAGCCCGAACCGCAGGCCGTCATCAGCGGCCTCAGCGCCGGCAAAAAAAATCGTGGCGTTCTGCCAGGATAACTACGCGGAGTTGGCGAAAGGTCGCTAGTCCCCGATAGCGCGTGTGGCCACACCATTCACGGCCTCGAGATGGCCGCAACGAGTCGTTCCGGGTCATCGCTTCCAAGAAGAAACCGCCGCGTCCGGGCGCCGCTGATGCTCTGGACCTCGGTGAGCTCCAGGAGTACGCCACGCGCCCTCAAACCGAGTCCGCGTCTCGAGCCGATCAGTTGCTCGTCTTGCGGCGCTTGCGCGGAACGACTTTGATCTGCTTGGGCTCGCGGATGAGAATGTAGAACTTGCCTTCCTGTTCTAGCACTTCGCCCGTGACGCGTACGTTGCGGCGGGTATACTTCTTCTCCACGTCCACTTTGAACTTGTGTAGCTCGCTCCCGAGCACGATGGCTTGAAACGCTTTTGTCGTATCGGCACCGAAATAGAGGTGGATCCCCGATTCCGACTTCCCGTTAGTGTAGATCCTACCTTCCACAGCAATCTCTTCACCAACTTGTTCCGAAGTGACGGCGTTTGGCCGCATTGTTTCTATTTGGGCGAAGGCGGTCGCGCCGAGTAGGAAAAGGATGCTCAGGGCTAAAGCTGAGGCTCTCATGAAGACCTCCTTTGGGTCAGACAGTTCCCGGAAGAGGAGGGGCCGACGACACGAGGCCCCTCTTGTCGCCTAACGGGTTGCATCTAATCACTGAGTACGGGAGGTTGTCAATCGTAGGTGACTTCGCCGGCTTGGCCAAGGCTTCGTCGGGACTTCGCCGAAACGCGGGGCGGAGGCAACAGCGCTAATGAACGATCGGGCCGTCGTCGCCGCCAGAGCGCTTCTCGTAATGGTCTTCGAACTTCTTACGAAGCCGTTTCAGCCGCCAGCGCCGATAGGCATCTCGCCAAGAGCCGCCGAGCTCGACGCGCAAACCGCCCAACGAACGGCGGGGACCCCTGCCAGCAACGCCCACCCATCGAAGCAACAAATAGCCGGTGGCGAAACCCCCAAGATGCACGATATGCGCGACACCTTGCTGCCCAGTAACGGAGCTCGCGAAGGCCATGATCCCGAACATCGCGACGAAGAAACGCGCTTCCATCGGGATGGCAAAGAACAACAACACTTGCTGGCGCGGGAAAAGGTACCCGAAGGCAATCAAGACCCCATATAGCGCTCCCGAGGCGCCGAGGATGCTCGCGTTCCAAAGCGGATAAGACAAGAAAGCGAACGCCGCCCCGCCGAGACCACATAGAAAGTAGTAACGATAAAACGATCGACTGCCCCACGTTCTCTCGATGGCGCATCCAAAGACGAACAAGCCAAACATGTTGAAGAAGAGATGGCCGAATCCGGCCTGGTCATGCAGGAACATGTAAGTGGCGACGCGCCAAATTTGGAAGTTCCAGGGCAGCACGAGCGCCGGGACCAAGGTGAACCACTCGGTGAAGTTCTGGATAAGGACTTGGAGCACGTAGACGACGACGTTGGCGATGATGAGGTTCTTGACCGCAGGGGTCAAAGGACCTCCGAACATCGAGCTCAAATCGCGCCGGTAGTAGGACATCAAAAGAGCTTAGCACACGGCTTTTTACTGCAGCTCCGCTCCAGCGAGGAACCTACGAACGGCGCTGCCCGCTTTGGGATGGTCGAGCCGAGCCGCGGCGAGAAGCGCGCGGCGATCGGCCCGCGCGACATGCGGCGCCAAGATTTGCCATATCTTCTCGGAGGATATCCTGAATTTAGTTGAAATCGGTGAGTGACTCCCTACAAGATCGTCGGTTATTGAAGCTGGCGATAAAAAAGAAAGGAGCCCCCCGGTGAGAGCAGATACG
>Ga0310121_10000376_pt1 | contig 49639 bp, 34 predicted proteins | sample CB27_Tmax_986_MG_FD_203504 | JGI IMG/M metagenome (GOLD analysis project Ga0310121, IMG submission 203504) | Marine microbial communities from Western Arctic Ocean, Canada - CB27_Tmax_986 | ecosystem: Environmental > Aquatic > Marine > Oceanic | place: Canada: Western Arctic Ocean | collected... | reverse complement strand
TGATTATCGCCATCTACCTGGTTTCCCAGATGGTTATCAATGCATTCCGGAGGGTTGACAGCCTTACCGCAGCAATACTGGGGGTGGTGACGCTTTCACTACCGGTCCTGCTCTCTTTTCCGTATTACTCAACCATGGGCTTCATCAGCCCGTGGTGGGACGCGCCCGCCTACATCCTGCTCGCCTTCATCGGCGCCTCGGCACTGCTGGTGCCGACGCGCGACCTGCCGTGGCTGCTGGTGCTGGGCGGCACCGCGGCGGTCGCCGCCATCGGGTACCTGCTGCTCACTTACGTCTTCGTCGACCTTGGCTTCCTACTCTTCAGCGGGCAGGGCTACTTCGTACGGACCAAGCTATTCGACACGATTGCCGAGGCGCAACCACCGACCTTCGCGAACTTCGTATTCTCTTTCGGCCTCGTCTCGGTCTGGTTCGGTTTCTTCGGACTCATCTGGATGGCGTGGCAGCTTTTCGCCAACCGGCTCTGGAAGAAAGACTACCTCTTCATCCTGATCTGGGCGGCCGTCGCGCTCTACATGGCGCAGTCCGCGATTCGTTTCATCTTCAACGCCACTCCTGTGATGGCGCTGCTCTCGGGCTGGGTCACCTGGCTGCTGATTGAGCGCGCTGGCTTCGGCGACGTCCTCGAGGCGTGGCGCCACTACTGGGGGCGCCATGGGCCGACCATCCTGTTCCTCGCGCTCGGGTCGCTGCTGGTCGGCTTCCTGACCATCTTCACCGTCGGCCTGCTGGCCGGCTTCCTCGTCGGAATCCTGCTGCTGGCGCTGATGCTCTCCATCGGCCACATGGCGGCTGGCGAAGACCAGTACAGCCTGCGCGACCGGCTCAGCGGCCTGCGCCGCGCCTTCGAAATCAAGCGGCCCGCCATCGCGTTTGTCGTGGTCGGGATGCTGCTGCTGCCCAACGCCTTCTACGGCTACGACGCCGCGGTCCCCTACGAGGACAAGAAGGACCACGACACCGGCGTCTACGATTTCCTGCGCTACTCGCTGCTACGGCCTGACGAGTACGAGTATGACCAGCGCAACAACGCCTCGCTCTACCCGGACGGCGTTACCGGCATGTATAACCGCACGGCGACCAGCCAGCTCTGGTACATGGGCGTCACCGGCCCCTCTTTCCCCGCCAGCTACTGGATAGACGGGCTGGAATGGCTGGCGGAGCAGGACACCGAATTACCGCAGGAAAAGCGGCCCGGCTTCATCTCCTGGTGGGACTACGGCTTCTGGGCGATTGATATCGGCGAACACCCGACCGTGGCGGACAACTTCCAGTTCGGTTACCAGCTGGCGGGCAATTTCATCACCGCCCAGGGAGAGCAGGACGCGATGGCGCTGCTGCTCTACCGCCTCGTCGAGCCCGAAGTGGACCGCGAGAGCGACCGCTTCTCGCCGGGAATTCGCGAAATCATGCTTGCCTATTATTCCGAGGATAACGTCACGGCGCTCGAACGCATCATCGCCAACCCCGGCGAACAGGTGCCGGAGGGCGAGGATATCAACAAGCGCAACGCGGCGATTCGCGCCGGACGGCCCATCCTGGCGTCCGCTAGCCTTGCCGAGCTGGCTGACGCAATCTACGACATCGAGCAGGCGACCGGCCACTCGATACGCTACTTCGGCGCTGACACGCGGCTGATGCCCTACTCGGCCGAAAACACCGGCATCCTCTACGCGCCGGTGACGCTGGCGGACTACGAGCTGAACGACTTCGTCGCGGTGAGCCTGATGCTCTCCAACGGCCAGACCGTGAGTTACGAAGAGGCGGACGAGCTGCTGCGGAACGACCCCAGCCTGAGCGTGACTTCGCAGACGCTGGAATACAAGCAGCGCTTCCTCGACAGCATGTTCTACCGCGCCTTCATCGGTTGGTCCGGGCCCGACATCGGCCGTGAGGCGAGCGACGGCATCCCCGGCATCAGCGGCGAAATCGGCGACGACACCAGCCTGCCGCCGCTCCCCGGCTGGGGGCTGAAACACTTCAAGCTGGCGTACGCCAACAACGGCCTGCGCATCCTGAAATACTACGACGGCGCGACCATCAACGGCGTCGTCCAGACCGAGGAGGGGGCGCCGGTCCCGAACGCGACCGTCACGCTCCTCGACGAATACAGCACGCCGCACGACTCGGTGACCACCGACGCGCAGGGGCGCTACAGCATTGTCGCGCCGGCCGGCAACCACACACTGACAGTCTCGATGGGCGAGTTCGGCTCCGATATCGAGTGGCTGCGCCTTACTTCCAATAACATCCTCGCCAGCGAAAATGGCATCCTGATTTCGGAGGCGCAGGCGACCCGCGCCACGCAGCCAGAAATCCGCGTCGACATCGAGGTCGAGGCGGCCAGCCTCAGCGGCGAACTCTACTGGGACGCCGGCGAACGCGAACCGATTGCCGGGATTCCAGTTACAGCAACCCAGACTGTAACGGGGCGCGAGTTCAGCGTAGACAGCGGCGCCGACGGCAGCTTCGCCTTCGACGCTATCGCGCCGGGCGAATACCGCGTCACGGCCGACCTGAACGGCCACGAACTGGAGCTGGCGAACTACGAGGGCGACGCCGGCCTGCGGGCAGACCAGTCGCTGGAGATTGACGGCGCGGTCATCGGTTCCACGGTACTGGGGCTGCTCGGCCGCTCCATCGAGCTGACGCCGCAGCCACTTACGATTACGCTCTTTGACCATACTAACTCTACCTTACTGCGGCGCGAGGCGCAGACTGGCTTCCGCTTCGACAATCTGCTGCCGGGCAACTATACGCTGCGGTTGGAGGAGGATGACCAATTCAGTGACTGGTCCAACAACACCGCTACCTTCAGCCTCGCCGCAGGCAAGGAGAGCCACCATAACACTACACTCACCACCGGCGCGCGCGTCAGCGGCACCCTCACTTGGCGTGGCGACCCGGTTCCGGAGACACAGATCTCTATTACCCATCTGGGGCAGCTCCATTCGGAGGAGGTAGAGACTGATGCGCAGGGACACTTCACAACCATCCTGCCCGACGGCACCTATGACTTCTACGCACTGCACACTGACGCGGACGCGGCCTGGCTGGCGCGCGTTGAGCCCGGTAGCGCAGAGGAGCTGATGGCAATTATGCAGCCGGCCGGGACCATCACCGGCAAACTCTTCGAGGATCTGGATGGGGATGGGGTATTCGAGCCGGGGTCGAACGAGCGCGATGTCGGTGGCGCCGAGGTATGGCTGGATTCGGCCAACGGTCGGCTGACATTGATGAGTGGCCCACGAGGCGACTTCGAAGCGTTGTTGCCACCGGGAGACTATACTGCTTACGCCTACTTCGCCGAAGCCGAGGGAATACTGGCGGGGCTCAAGCGCATGCAGCTCGAGTATGGCACCCTTGAGGCCGACTTGCCACTCTCGGTAGGGCACGAGCTGTTCGTAATCCTGACCGAGGAGCACCTGGGCGAGGAGCTACCGGTGGGCGGCGTCTTCTCGCTCGAGGCACCTTCCGGCCTGCTCCATGCCTGGACCGACGAGATGGGGGCCATGCTGCCATTGCCCGCCGGGAACTACCGTCCTGCTATCCACCTCACTGGCTACGAGTCGCTGCTGCCCGATGACGAACGCTACGATCACTTCGACCCCGGCGAGCTGCAGTTCCAGCTACTGCGAACGCCAGTTCTGGTAACCGGGACCGTCGTCCACACCGGCGAACCACTGGCATCCGCGCAGATCTCGTTCACCCCCGCCGATCGGCCCGAAAGCTACCACCTCAACTTCAGCACAGGCCCCGACGGAAAGTTCATCGCTACGCTGCCGCCGCACGACTACTACTATGTGGTGACGCTCGACCTGGAGGGGGAACTCTACGCCGCCAGCGGCCAGCTCGCTGTAGAGCTAGGTAGCGCGCCCGTCGCGCTGGGCGAGGTGGCGACCGAGCTGCTACTACAGGTCTCGGGCGGCGCGCTCCATCAGGGCGAGCTGAGGGAGGGCAAAGTGCTCTTCACCAGCACTAGCGCGCCGTATGATGTGACGCGGCTGATTTCGACCCGCTTCAGCGGCTACCACGGCTGGCTCCCGCCGGGCGAATACTGGGTCACTTTCGAGGGCGCGAACGCCGGCTCGCACTACAGTCACCTTTCGACGCTCGACCTGACGATGCCAGTGCTGCTCCACGACCTGGCGCTGGCGCAGGGGCACTTCATCAACGGCGCGCTGATTTCGGAGCCGACCGGCGAACTGGTCGACGAAGACGTGACGCTGATGTTCATTTCTGAGCTGGGAACTGCGATTGCCAGCAGCAACGGCGTCGACGGCGACTACGGACCGTTCGACCTGCAGCCGGGCAGTTACCAGCTCGAGATTGTCCTGCCGGGATTCCAGCCCTACAACGCGCCGGTCGAGGTTGCCGGCAGCTCCTACTTCAACGTCGACATGATTCCCGAAACACTGCCGCTGACACTCAACCTGACCTACCGCGACGCCGACGGGATACCGCAGCCGCTGGTGGGGGTCGAAGCGACCTTCAGCCGCGAAGGGGGCTGGTCGCAAACGTGGACCAGCGACGCCAACGGCACCATCGAGCTGCCAGAGATGGTCCCGGCACGCTACGACGTCAGCGTCGACGACCACCTCAACGGCGGCGGCGACCAGTTCTACCTCGAGCGTACGCTGCGGCTGCGCCCCGGCGACGGCCACCAGTTCTTCGACTACCCCGCGACTTGGAAGGCGCGCTTCCAGGGCAGCGTCTTCTACGACCGCAACTTCGACGGGACCCCGGACGGCGACGAGCTGCTGACGGGCGCGACGGTCGAACTCCGGCAGGGTGCCGGCGAGTCGGTGCTGGAATCGCTGGAGACTGACGCCAATGGCAACTTCCTGATTTACCTCAAACCGGACGGCTACCTGCTGCGCGCCTTCTCCGGCAACGGCACCGCCTACACGCTAATTGAATCGCTGGACTTCAACGGCTCGCGCGACTACAACCTGTCACTCGAGCGCGGGGTAGAATACGAATGGCACTTCGTCGCCAGCGACGACGGCAGCCTGGTGGACTTCGATGACGTGCGCTTCCGCGCCGGCGACGAGCTGCTGCTGCACCTCGCGCCTGCGGACGGGGTAGTCACAACCATCCTGCCACCGGGCGAATACAACCTCACGGCACTGCTGGAAGTCCTCGACGGCTCGCCAGACCGCATCTTCGTGCTCGACGAGGCCATCGCGCTGGCGCTGGCCGACGACGGCAGCGCGACCACCCTCAAGCTGGAGCGGCAGCTGCTACGTGGCGCCGATGTCACGGTCGACCGGCTCACGGCGCCAACCGCCGTCGGGCAGGCTGTGAACTTCACCTTCAACTTCACCGGGACCGGCCACCGCACCACAACCTTCCAGACCGAGGTGACGGGCGACGGGGAGAACTGGACAGCCATATTCCGGGCGCCTGACGTGGAAGTACCGCCGGGCGAGAGCCGCGAGCTGGTGCTTGACATCGCGCCGGACGATGGTGTTATTCCCGGCGTCTACCGCAACTTCAACGTCCGCTTCTTCTGGGAGGGGCAGGAGCTCTACGACGACGTCAGCTTCGATTTCGCGCTGGAAGTGACGCCAACAGAGCGGCCGCCGCCCGACTTCAGCATCAGCGAAGTGACCTGGGCACCCGACAACATCGAGCCCGGGACCGAGGTGACGCTACAGGCGACCGTCGCCAACACCGTCGCCGGCTCGGGCGAGCAATTCCCGCAGGTCGGCTTCTACCTTGACGACGAGCTGTTTGAGATGACCAGCGCCGCCTTCGACGGCGAAGGCGAGTCGATGGTCGAGGCGACCTGGGTCGCCAGCGAAGGCATCCACAGCTTCCGTGTCGAGGTCGACCCGGAGGAGCTCTTCAGCGAGCAGGACGAGACCAACAACGCGAAGCCGCTATCGCTGACAGTCGAGGCGGCCGCGGAAGAGGCGGAGGACTTCCCGTGGATGATGGCTTTCGTGGTCGCGACGTTGCTGCTGACTATCGCCTATTTCACACTCAGGCTGCGGCGCTGAACTACCGTTCGGGAACCGTTTCAGGAAATCGTGAGGTCCTTGACCTCGTAATTCTCGGCGTGCTTGTCAATATACTCAATCAGGTCCGAAACGTGGGGCGACTCAAGTATGATTTTACCGCTCTCGTGATCTACGATTCTGAAGGGCATACTGCCCCCTGCCTTGATATCTATTTATCAGTTTCGAATTTGCCCCAACACCTTAACCCCACGGCGAAATAGGCCGGCGTGAAGCAGTACCTAGAGCTGGTTGAGGAGGTCCTCGATCGCGGAACGCGTAAGCAGAACCGGACCGGCGTCGACACCATCTCAGCCTTCAACGTCAACTACGCCATCGACCTAGCGGAAGGGTTCCCGCTGTTGACGACTAAGGAGATTTCGTGGAAGAATATCGTCGTCGAGAATCTCTGGTTCCTCTCGGGCGACCGGCACATCGGGCTGCTCCAGAAGCATGGCTGCAAGTTCTGGGACCCGTGGGCCGACGCGGAGGGTTTTGTGCCGAGCGCCTACGGTAATTTCTGGCGCCATTTCCCGGTCCCCGCCGAAGGGGAGACGGGGTTCAACGACCAGGTGCGCTACGTGCTGCGGACGCTGCGCGAAAACCCCGCGAGTCGCCGCATGGTAATCTCGGCCTGGGCGCCCGGCAACGCGCAGCAGAGCCAGCTGCCGCCCTGCCACCTGATGTTCATCTTCAACGTCCAGTATTCCCCGGACGGCGAGCCGCGCCTCTGCCTGCACCTCACGCAGCGCAGCTGCGACGTTGCCCTGGGAGTGCCGTACAACATCGCCGGCTACGCCTTCCTGCTCTCGCTCTTCGCGCATCTGGCGGGGATGCGGGCCGGCACCTTCGGTCATTCGCTGGTTGACGCGCACATCTATACTGCCAAGCCGGACGGCTCGATGGCCGAATACAACCACATTCCCGGCTTGCACGAGCAGTTGCAGCGCGAGCCGCGGCAGCTGCCGCGGCTCGCTATCAGCCCCGACCTCAAAACGCTGGGCGACGTGCTGGCGCTTTGCGACGCCGACCTCGAGACCATCCTCTCCGCGTTCCAGCTCAACGGCTACGACCCGCAGCCGGCGATTTCCTTCAAGGTCGCGGTGTGAGTGGGACCATCCTGGCGGCGGTCTCGCCCGATTGGGTCATCGGCCGCGACGGCGGGATCCCGTGGCATTATTCAGGCGACCTGCGGCGGTTCAAGCGGCTGACGCTTGGTCACACGATAATCATGGGGCGCCGCACCTGGGAATCGCTGCCGCGCAAGCCGCTCCCCGGGCGGCGCAACCTGGTGCTCACCTCGTACCCGCTCGACGGCGTGGAGTGCTTCGCGACGCTCGCGAAGGCGCTGGCGGCCACCGATGGGGAGCTGTTCTTCATCGGCGGTGCGCGGCTCTACGCCGAAGCGCTGGGCGTCGCCGACTGCATCGACCTGGTGCTGGTGCCCGACGTGGTGCCGGTCGAGGAGAGCGTGCTCTTCCCCCCCATCCCCGACGGGTGGGTCGCTGGCGCGGCCGAACCGCACCCCGACGAGCCGGTGCTGCGGTTGCAGCGCTGGCGGCGCGGCTGAGGGCAGCTTTATACCGTGCGGGAATCCCCACCCCGAAGCATGTCCCGCAAGCCCGTAACCCTCCTGCTGGCACTCCTGATGCTGCTGCCACCCGTGCTGGCCGACGAGAACGACCCCGACCTGACGGTCGATGATATCAGCTTCAGCAACGATTCCCCCACCGGCGGCGACGAAATCATGATTAGCGCCGAGGTGACCAACGACGGCGGCGCGACCGGGCTACAGTCGGTGACGACAAACGTCAGCTTCTACTGGGATTCCAACTACATCGGGCAGGATTCCATTACGATTCCGGGCGGCCAGTCGGCTGACGCGAGCGCCGAGTGGGACGCGGTTGGCGGCACCCACAATATCACCGTTATCGTCGACGAAGAAGACAACGTGCAGGAATCCAACGAGAACAACAACCAGCGCACCGAATCCATCACGGTTGCATATCCGTCGATTGTCGTGATTGACGACGATGGCGGCGACAACAACGGCGGCACGCGGACCGACGTGGACGGCTACTACACCGACGCGCTCGATACGCTCGATATCGCCTACGACCTGCTGCGGGTCGACAGCGGCAGCGACGGTCCCGACGCCGACACACTCGCCAACTACGGCCTCGTGGTCTGGTTTGTCGGGGCAGACCTCTCCACTACCTTTACGGCCAACGACCAGGACGCCCTGGGCGAATACCTCGACGACGGGGGTGCGGCCTGGGTTACGGGACATGACATCCTCTGGGACCTCAACAGTGCTACCGGCTCGCGTTCCGAAGGCACCTGGGAATACGACTACCTCGGCGTGGGCTACGTTGACCACGACAACGGCACCGCCAACCCGGTCGTAGGCGTCGAGGATGACCCCGTCACCGCCGGGGCGGACTATGGCACCAACGACACGCTCTTCTACGACTACGGCGACGACCTCGCGCCGCGCAGCGACTTTTACGGAATATTCAACACCACCAGCGGCACCCTCTGGTCGGCGCTGCGCACCGAAGAGGATTACGGGCTGGTGTTCCTCGCCTTCGAGTTCGCCTACATCGCTAGCGCTGGCGACCGGGGCGACTTGGCCGACCGCATCGTCGAATACCTGCTCGAGGAGCTGGACCATGATGTCGCGCTGAACAAATTCAACTCGCCGTCCGATGGTGCTACCGTCGAGCCCGGCGCGACGCAGGTCATCAACGTCACCGTGCGCAACCGCGGCGGTGAGGACGAGACCAACGTGCAGGTGAACCTCGACATCGACTGTCGCAACACCAGCGCCAACGACCACACCGATTCGAAGACCATCGCGTCGCTGGCGGCGGGCGCGACCGCGACCGTGACTTTCAACTGGAACATCCCCGACGACGAGGACTACGTCTACGATATCGAAGCAGAGGCATACATTTCGACCGACGAGAAGCGCAGCAACGACAAGCGCAGCATCACGGTTGACACCTACGTGCTGCACAACCTCGCGCTCGAGGCCGCCCGCGTGACGCCGCGACTGGGCGAGCCCGACGAGGAGCGGACCCTCGCCGTGCGGGTCACCAACCCCGGCGATGTAACGCTGACTCGCGACGTACGCGCGCTGGTCTTCGAGGGCGACGAGGAACTCTGGGATGGCGACACGCAGGAAGTGACGCTGGGGCCGGGCGAGAACACCACCCTCGAATGGGACTGGACCTCCGATGAATACGGCACCTTCACTTTCCGCGCTGAACTCGAGCAGGCAGACGAGGACGCCAGCGACGATGTAGCTGAGGGGAAATTGCGCGCGGTCGACATCGAGTTCCGCGACAGCTTCGAGTCGGGGCGCAATGGCTGGAGCGATTACCGCCCCATTTCCAACGCGTGGCACCTGGTCGATAACAGCACCGACACCAACCGCGAGGCGAACAGTCCGACCCACTCGCTCTGGATTGGCGACGAGACCAAGGGCAACGGGGAATATCGCGACAACTGGGATTACTCGGTCTACACCGCCGACGAGATATCGCTCGGCGGCGACGGGGAGTTGGTAATCCAGCACTGGTATTCGACCGAAACGAGCTGGGACGGTGGCAACGTCCAGCTCACGAGCGACGACGGTGAGTCGTGGACCGTCATCCACCCCGAAGGCGGCTATCCCGACGACGCAATTGTCGCCCTCGATAACGAGCCGGGCTTCACCGCCTCCTCGAGCGGCTGGCAGCAGGCGACCTTCAACCTCGCCAACTTCTCGGGCGAGGACGTCCGCTTCCGCTTCCGCTTCGGGACCGACGTGTCGGTCAACACCTACGAAGGCTGGTACCTTGACGACGTCGAAGTTAGCGACAGCAGCGGCAGCCTCTTCAGCGACAACCTCGAATCGGGAGACGGCAACTGGAACTTCTCGGGCGAGAGCAGCGAATGGTCGCTGGACGACGGCCGCGCGGTCTCCGGCAGCCACGCCTGGTGGCTGGGCGACCGGGACAGTGGAACTTACAGTGCCGGGCTGAACGATTCGCTCGAGTCGCCGACGATTGACCTTGGCGACGGCTCCGAGAAGGGCGTCGCGCTGCTGGCGTGGTTCGCGGTCGACGGGCCCGGCGACGATTACTACCTTGAAATCAACGTCTCTGGCAAGTGGGAGCTGCTCGAGAGCGGCCCGAACGACGACGGAGACTACTCGCGCGACTACGACGAGGCGGACAGCGACGGCTGGCTCTACCTCGAGAGCGACCTTTCGGACTACAGCGACGAAGTGACGCTGCGGCTGCGCTTCACCTCCGACACCTGGTCGCAGCTGGAGGGGCTCTACATCGACGATTTCACCGTCTTCAGCCTACCACAGTTGCAGGACGATGTTGGCGTGCGCGATATCGACGCGCCCGACGAGGCGGGGCCGGGCGAGGCGGTCGACTTCAGCGCAGATATCTTCAACTTCGGCGCCAACGACCAGACGAATATCGACGTGCGCGCGACGGTCACGCGCGACAGCGACGGCAACGAAGTCTACAACCAGACCCGCACCATCGCGCAGCTTGACTCGGACGAGAACACGACGCTCGACTGGACCTGGCAAGGGGGCGACAACGGCAGCTACACCATTCGTGCGCAGAGCCTGCTCGACGACGACGAGCGGCCCGGGAACGACGGCGAGGAGCAGGTCATCGACATTCGTGAATCCGCCTGGGCGGTCGCGCTAGCGGTCGAGGAGGCGGTCAAGGATGTCCTCTCGGGCGAAGCGACCTTCTTCAACTTCACCGCCACCAACGAGGGCGACGAGGGCGGCTACTACGACGTCGCCGCTGCCGGCAGCGGCGACGGCTGGTATGCGATTCCGCTCAACGAGGTCATCTACATCGCGGCGGGCGGCTCGACCGACTTCACGGTCACGGTCATCGCCCCAACACAGGAGCCGACCGGCGCCAGCCGCGACTTCACCGTCCGTGTCACCAGCCAAGACGATTCCGCAGCTCGCGACTCGGAGGAGATAACTGGCACCGCCGACTACCGCGAGGGCGCGGAGGGCGACAGCGTGTTGCTGGTCGACGCCAACTTCGGGCATAACAACGGCTACAACCACTACTACCAGACCGATGAAATTGACCAACGTCTCAAGCTGGCACTGCAGGACTACTTCGGCGAGGGCGAGGCGCGGGGCTACGACGTACACACGCTCCCCTACGACAGCTCAACCGGCGACTATGGCGAGCTGGCTCCGTACCCGGCGGTCGAGCTGCTAACGCAGTATGACATCGTGATCTGGACGCAGGGCGAGCACCACCAGCGGGACCTTGAGGCGTGGCGCGACACCGTCGCGGGCTACCTAGACGCTGGCGACCGCGGCCTCTGGCTGCTCGGTTCGAACTACCTCACCGCACTCAACAGCAGCGACGGCAACCGCGGCCCGGGCGACTTCGAATACGATTACCTGATGGTCGCGCGCATCGACAACGACCGCGAGACGCCCGACCCGCTGATTGGCGTCAGCGACGACGATATATTCGACGGGGCGGAATTCAGCAGCTCCGACCGCACCATCTACTCCAGCTCCTACTCCGACTGGGTTATTCCGCGTTCAATCGCAACCGGTGGTATCTACGCCGACGCAGGGAGCTGGTGGCACATCTCCGACAACTCGAGCGCCACTGGTGACCCGGAACGCGAGGCGAGCAGCCCGACACATGCCCTCTGGGCCGGTGACGGTGACAAGGACACCGGCGAGTATGATGATAACTGGGACGAGGTATTGCTGACGCGCGAGTCCTACGAACTGGGCGAGAGCGGGCAGCTCAGCTTCCAGAACTGGTATTCGACCGAGAACGGCTACGACGGAGGCAATGTGCAGATCTCCACTGATAGAGGCGAGACTTGGGAGGTCATCAACCCGACCGAGGAGTATCCAGATGACTCGGTAATTGGTCTGGATAACGAACCAGGCTACACTGGCAGCTCGGACGGCTGGGTATCTACCTCGTTCAGTCTTAGCGAGTACGCAAATGAGGAGGTAACATTCAAGTTCCGCTTTGGAAGTGATGCGAGTGCCAGCCAATACGAGGGATGGTACGTTGACGATGTCGAGTTGCAGGACGCGAGTGGGGTCCTCTTCAGCGATGACCTCGAGTCGGGCGGCGACAACTGGGTTTTCGGCGCGTCGTCGGGCTACAACCTGACGCTGCGCTACGAAGGCGACTACCAGCTGGTGCTGAGCCCCTTTACCTTCGCTTTCCTCGACGACGAACGCGAGCGCTCCGATATCGTCGAGCGGGTGCTCGGCTGGCTCTTCACCGCCGCGGCGGCGCACGACGTCGGCACGCGGCTGTTGGACGTCCCGTCGGAGGGCGACGAGAACACGACGGTCGAGTTCAGCAGCACTATCCGCAACTACGGCTCCGAGGACCAGTCCAGCTTCACCGTCCGCGCGCAGGCGCTGCTGGACGGCGACGTCATCTGGAGTGACACGCAAACGGTTGGCTTCCTCGCCGCGGGCGACGAGGTCGAGCTAACGTGGAGCTGGGAGGATGGCGGGCCGACCGGCGAATACGTCATCGGCGTCGAGACCGAGCTGGCGGGCGACGAGAATACGAAGAACGACCGGCGCGAGGCGGATTTTGAGGCAGTCATGCTCCACGCCCCGGCGGTCTCGACGGTCAGCGACAGCAAGGAAGGCGAGCCGGGGCAGACACTCACTTTCAAGGTGACGCTGCGCAACGACGCAACCGGCCGCGACAAGCTGACTCTCTCACTCTCGGGCGCGGCAGCCGACTGGGGCGAGCTGCATATTAACGCCGCTACGCTCAAGACGGGCGCGGAGCGCGACGTCGATGTCGACGTCGCGCTACCCGAAAATGCGGAAAATGGCGAATACCAGCTGGTGCTCGAGGTCCGCGCGGGCGACATCACCGTCACGCAGGAACTGACTGCGGTCGTCACCGACGACCCCACCCAGTATGGCGTCAGCCTCGAGCTGGAGCCGCAATACATTGAACTGGTGGCGGGAAAATCAGCTGACTTCAGCGTGACCGTGACCAACGACGGTGACGCCAGCGATACCTTCAACCTCGAAGCGGTCGGCGACCACCCCGAATGGGTCAGCTTCGCCGCCTCGCAGGTGAGCCTCGCGGCGGGTGAATCCATCGAGATTGACGGCAGCCTCGCGGTGCCCGACGACGTGCTCGACGACCGCTACGACCTAGGCGTGCGCGCCACCTCGCAGGGCGACGACAGCGCCAGCGACGAGCAGGCGCTGACCATCGACGTCGTCGGACGGCAGCACGAACTGCAATTCCGGCTCGTGACCGACGAGCCGACGCGCGTGTCGGTCGGGCCGGGCGAAAGTGCCAGCTTCAACTTCTCGCTCGAGAACCGCGGTAACTCGGCCGATACGTTCACCATCAGCTTTGGTGACGCGGCCGCCGACTGGGCGTCGGCCGCGCCGGCCGAGGTCACGCTCGACCCCGAGCAGGAAACCACTATCGCCGTGACCGTCGCGGTCCCGACTGGCGCTGCGCTGGGCGAATACCGGCTGGGCGTCATCGCCACCGCCGACGACGGCCAGACCGACCAGCGGCGGACGCTGACGCTCGAGGTCGAGGTGCCGGTTACCGAGACGCACTCACTCGAGCTCTGCTTCACGATGCCGTCAGGCGACTGCCTCTCACAGCGGGCGCTGGAGGCCGCGGTTGAGCAGGGCGAAATCCAGACCGGCGCCTACGGTTTCCGCGTTACCAACAACGGCAACGGCGACGCCGAAATCGGTCTGGAGCTGACGCTCCCGTCGGGGTCGACCGACTGGCAGGTAGGCTTCACCGACGGCGGCGGCAACCGCTGGTATGTGCGACTCGACCCCGACACGGCCGACTACCCGCTGCAGCTGGCGCCCGGAGGGCAGATGGACTGGGGCGCACTGGTGATTAACAACCATAAACTGGCCGCGGGTGGCAGCTACGCCTTCACGCTGACGGCGGAGGTCGTTGGCGAGCCGGGAACTGCGCAACAACTGACGGTGACCGTGACCGTGAGTGAGTCGGACGCCCCGCCGCCGACCGATGACGGGGGGGGCGGACTGCCGGCGCCCTCGCTGCTGGCCGCGCTCATGCTGCTCGGTGGCGTCGCCTTGCGGCGGCGTCGCCGCTAACCGCGGCTAACCACGACGCCATTCGGGGTCGTTGCGCAGCACCCAGAGCGGGCTACCGAAGATGTAGCCACCGTCGAGCAGCGCCGCCGCGGTCCAGAGCGGGAGCCACGCCGCGTGGTCCTGCCACGCCGCCAGGATGGCGAACTGCAGCAGCAGCACCGCACCGAAGACCGGCAGCATGACCTGACCGCGCGCCTTCAGGAACGGCAGCGTCGTGACCATCAGGAAGGCTGCCAGCCCGAGCAGCGCGGGCGGCCACGTTGCCGCGTCACCCGAGAGCGACGACCAGCGCAGGCAGACAATTAGCACCAGCACCAGCATCGCTGGCGTCGGCATCCCCGAGAAGTGGTGCAACTGCTCCTCGCGGTCGTGGGTGAAGCGCGCCAGCCGCAGCACTCCCAGCAGCCCCACCAGCAGCGCGCCCGCGAGCGCCAGCAGGTTCGGCAGGTCCACGCCCGCGAGCGAGAGCGCCGGCCCGCGCTCGAGGTCATACCAGAGCGTGTAGACCAGCAGCGCCGGTGCGAGGCAGAAGCTAATGACATCGGCCAGCGAGTCGAGCAGCGGCCCGAAGCGGTGGCTCGACCCGTATTTGCGAACCAGCATCCCGTCGATGCTGTCGAAAAACGCCCCGACGACGAGCAGCAGCATCCCGATCAGGATTGCATCTCGCGTCCCGTCGAGGAAGTAGGTAATCGCCAGCAGCCCACAGGCGGCGTTGGCGAGCGTCGCGAGGTCGCCGACTGAAATCTTGAACAGCGGCCGGAAGAGCTGGCGCAGCATCACGACCCCGTCAGGCGAGCCACCGTCTGCCCCGCCCACAGCTTCTGCCCCGACTGCACGATCATCTCGGCTCCCAGCGGCAGCTCGAGGTCAACGCGCGAGCCGAGGTGGATTATGCCAATCCGCTCGCCCTTCGTCAGTTGCTGCCCTTCGGAGAGATAGCTGGTGATGCGCCGCGCTAGCGCGCCCGCCACTTGCGTCACCGCCACCGGTCCAACGGCCGTTTCGAGCTCGGTGCGCACCTGCAGGTTGCCGTCGGCGGCGGCGCTGTAGGCGGGACTGAAGCCCGCCCCGGTGCGCTGCTGCGCCGTAACGCGGCCGGCAATCGGCGCGCGGTTGACGTGCACGTTGAAGGGTGACATGAAAATCGAGAGCCGCACGTGGTCGTCGTGCTCGTCGACCGAGAGCACCGTGCCGTCGGCGGGGCTGACGACGCCGACGCCGACGGGGCGCGGCGGGTCGCGGTGGAACCAGAGCAGCCCGGCGCCCAGCGCCAGCAGCGCTGCAGCCGCCCAGGCCGCGGCGTCGAGCGGCAGCTCCGACGGGGTGCCAGCGGCGGCACCGAACGGCGCCAGTACCAGCCCTGTCACGAAGGCGATGGTGATCCAGCCGGGCGTCCCGGCGGCGAAAGGCGGCGTGCGCATCCCCGCCGGCGGTTCGCGCCACGGCAGGTCCATCACTCCCAGGATAGCGTCCTGCATCTCCGGCAGGTAGTGGAAGACTATGTACGCCAGCGCGACCAGCGCAACGAGGCTGCCGCCCTTGCCAATCCAGGCGTGCGCGTAGTAAAAGGTGTCATCACCCCAGACGTGCTCGTAGGTGAGCCAGATGACCACCGCGTTGCGAATCAGGTTGAGCAAGTAGATGGTCGGCACCGTCGCCAGGAAGGCGTAGACGCGGCGCTGGCGCGGCGCGCTGGTGCAGAGCACGCCGCCGACGAATATTATCATGCTCTGCAGCGCAGTGCACGCCAGCACGATGCTGACTGCGGGCGACATCGGGTCGCGCCACGCCGCCTCGACGGGGACACTCACTTCCTGGTGCGCCGAGCCGAGGCGGTACCAGCGCGACCCTTCACCGTAGTCGAGCGGCCCGAGCGTGGTCGGGACGCCCGCCACGTCAAGCAGCCAGACCGACTGCTCCGCCACGACCTGGATGAGCCAGCCGGCGAGAAACGGCACCCGCTCGACCAGGAAGTAGATACCGCCAGCGACGACGGTCATCGCCACCAGCCAGCGCAGCGCCGGGTATTCGCGGCGCCACTCGATGGTGAGCCAATGGTGGTACGCCAGGTAGCCGAAGAACGGCAGCGCCATGGCACAAAAGAGCGCGTTGACCGGGTCGCGAATCAGGATGTAGTGCTCGACCTCGCTCCACCAGAAGCCCCCCAACGCCAGCCAGCCAACCATGCAGAGCCGAGGGCCTGCGGCAGCCGGCAGTCTGCGGCCCGCCATGCGGTGCGGGCCGCTTGAGAGCCGGTAACCCACCGCGAGCAGCAGCAGCGACCCGATAGCGAGCACTTCGCTGGCCGGAATCATCAACCCGCGCGACCCCCCGCTGCTAAAAAAGGCTCTTCAGCCGAAATGGGCGCACGCCACCGCGTACGATTCGGGGTCGCCGATGTCGAACCAGGTCCCACTATACGCGATGCCGCGCACCGTCGCGCGACCGATGCGCCACGGCAGGAAATGGCCCAGCGCGTCGCGCTCGCCGCCTGCCGCAAGGTAGGCGGCGAGCGCCCGCACCCCGCCGGGAGAGAGCAACCAGCAAGCGGTCGCCGCCAGCGTCGAGCGCGGCTCCGCCGGTTTCTCGACGAAATCGACGATAATGCCATCCTCGAGCGCCGCGATGCCGTAGAGCTGCGCCAGCCCGGTATCGCCAACGTCGTAGAGCCCGATAACGTCGTCGCCCGTGCGTTGGTTCAGCGCGGCCATGCGGGCGAGGTCGAAATCGAACAGGTTGTCGCCGCCGACGATGAATAGCGGCCCCGCCAGGCGATGCTCCGCCACCAGCTGCCCCAGCGCGCCGAGGGCGCCGGGCTTCTCGCCTTCGGCGCGCGCCTGCTCGACCGCCAATTCCAGCGTCAGCGGGCCGTCGTAGCTGGCGATGAACACGTCAAATTGGCTGGCAAAAGCGGCGTTGACCGCCAGCAGCACGCGGTCGGGCGCAACTGCCTCGAGCGAGCGCAGTACGTGCGCCAGTAGCGGCTCGCCGGCGACTGGGAGCAACTGCTTTGGAATGTGGCGCACCAGCTCCCCCATGCGGCGCGCGAAGCCGCCCGCCAGGACGATGGCGTCCATCAGAGCGAAATCTTGCCGCCCAACATCAGTTCCCTGATGGCGTCGTCGGCCGCCTCGGCCAGTTTCTTGTCATCGTAGAGCGCCTCCTTGACCTCCTTGCGGCGGTCGCGCACCACCTTCCAGCGCGCCTGCTGTTCCTCGCGCGCCACATTCCGGTGGGTCCGCAGCTGGTCAAGCATCTCCATCGCGCGCTCGTGCTGGTGGTCGGCGCGCTTGCGGACGTCAACGAACACCTGATGCTTCTTGTCTGATTCGCCAGAGAGGTGCGCCGCCTCCTTCATCAGCTCGGTCATCTTGTCGTAAAGCTTCGAATTGAGCTTCGCCAGCCGCACCACTTCCAGGTGGTGCTGGTCTGCCTCGCTGAACCGCTCGTCAATCGACTGGTCCAGCTCGCCCACCTCGGCGTGCAGGTGCTCCTGCTCCTCAAGCGACGACTGCTGCTCGCCCAGGCTGCGACGCAGGATGGAAATCCGCTCGAGCAGCGCACGCTCCTTGGCAATCGTCATCTCGGTCGTCTCGAGCCGCCGCTCGGACGCCATGATTTCGGACATCAGCGCCTCGACCGTACCGTGCAGCCCCTTGTCGCCCTTGCCATCCTTGCGCCGCGCCTGCTTGGCGGCAATCAGCTTGCGTGCCTGGTCACGCAACTTATTGCGTGACTGCATGCTACGCTGCTTCGCCTGCGAATGCGCCTTCATCTCGTCGCGCATGGCCAGGATTTTCTGCATCACCTTTCCGCGCTGGTCATGGATAGCGTCGCGCTCGTCGCGTAGCATGCGCGCCTCACTGTTGTATTCGTTACGGCGGTCGACAAAACGCTGGAACTGCTCTTCCGAACGTTGTATCTCGGTCTTCGGCTTGCGCTGCTGCCTCTTCTTCTGCGCCATGGGGGCGAGGTGACGTCCAATGCTCAGATATAAAATCAGCCCCGCACAATTATTCGTGCATTATGCCCTATTTTGGTCAAAATTTTGCGGGAGCGAAGCGACCGGAAAAGTTTGTTTTAAATAAGAATCGTCGAGAACTAGATAAACGGGTTGAGCACCTGGTAAATTACGCCGCCGGCCGGTCCCAATTCCAGCGGCATCTCCTCGCCCGTGAAGGTTTCAGCCACTTCGATATAGCGCGCGGCCGCCTCCACTCGCAAGTCGTCGGTCAGCGCGGGCGGCTTGCCCTTGCCCCGGAAACCCTGCTCCGCGAGCCAGGTGCGGACGTATTCCTTGTCGAACTTGCGTGGCTCTTCTCCTTTCTCGAAGCGCTTTTCGTAGTCGTCCGCCATCCAGTAGCGGCTGGAGTCGGGCGTATTGACCTCGTCCATCAGCATAATCTTGCCGCTGGAGATGCCGAACTCGTACTTGGTATCGACGAAAATCATGCCGCGCTCTGCGGCGCGCTTGACGCCACGGCGGTAGAGCTTCATCGAGATTTTCGCCAACTCTTGGTAGAGCCCGGGGTCGACCGCCCCGCGGCGGAAGAGCTCCTCCGGGGCGACCGACTCATCGTGGTCGCCCTGCGCCGCCTTGGTCGAGGGGGTGATGATTGGCTCCGGCAATTTCTCGTGTTTGCGCATCCCGTCCGGCAGCTCGTTGCCGCAGAAATTGCGGTCGCCCTTCTCGTAGGCGGTCCAGATTGAGGTGGGGGTGATGCCAGTCAGGTAGCCTCGCACGACCATCTCGACCTGGATGGGGTCGCATCGGCGAACGGTCCAGACGTTGGGGTGCGGCCTGCGGAGAACGTGGTTGGCGACTATGTCCGCCGTCTCGCCGAACCACCAGTCGGCCATCTCGACCAGCGCCTGTCCCTTGAAGGGGACTGTTCCCAGCACACAGTCGAAAGCGGAGATACGGTCGGTAGTGACCATCGTGATGGTCTCTTCCTTGATGTAGTTGTCGCGCACCTTGCCGCGGTAGAGCTCACCCTGGTCCTCGTAATTGGTCTCCACCAAAGTATGGGGAAGCTGCTGTTGCAGGATGTCACGGGCGACCATGGCGCCCTGAAAGCAGGGGCGGGACTAAAAGCAGCACCGGTGGCTGGGGGCACAAGGTTGAATAGCCACAAGTAACTCTCACAAAGCGTGCTTAGCGACATACTGAAGAAGCATAGTAACGAGCTGCTGCGCCCGCTGGGTGTTTTCATGGGCCGCATCGGCATCCGCCCCAACAACCTCACCTTCCTGGGACTGGCGCTGACCATGGCGGCGGCGTGGCAACTGCACGCCGCCGCCATCCTTCCCGGTGTGGCGTTGCTGCTGCTGGCGGGGCTGGCCGACGGCGGCGACGGACTGCTGGCGCGCTCCGCCGGGCAGACGTCGGTGCGCGGCGGCTTCCTCGACGCGCTGACCGATCGCTATTCGGACAGCCTGCTCTTCGGCGCGCTGCTGCTCGGCGGCTGGCTGGTGCCACTACCGCAGGCGCCCGGAATTTCGGGCGAGGCGTGGGCGCTGGCGGCGCTCATCGGCGCGCTGCTCACTTCCTACGCGCGTGCAGCGGCGGAGCGCCTCGGTATCAGCCAGCAGGCGGTCGGGCTGGTTGAGCGGCCGGAGCGCATCATCCTGCTGGCACTCGGCCTTGCGGGGGGCGAACTGGCCGGCGACCCGGCGCTCTGGGCGACCGGCACGCTGGCGCTGCTGGCACTACTGGGGAATCTCACGGTGGTGCAGCGGCTGGTCCATTTCTGGCGGAACGCGTCGGAAGTATGATTTATATAGGAGTCGTCAGTAGAAAATAATGGTTGACTGGCGTGAACTCGCGGCGACTGGTCTCGGGCTGGGGCGGGCGCCTTACGGTCCCGGGACCGCCGGCAGCGCTGGCGCGGCGGTGCTAGCGTGGGGTGCCATGGCCTATGGCGGGGCGCAGGGCGGCTACGCGCTGCTGGCGGTCGCGCTACTGCTCTACCCGCTGGGCCGCAACCTCGCCGAATGGGCTGAACAGGAGTGGGGCGAGGACCCCGGCCGCTTCGTGCTGGACGAGGTGGCGGGCTACCTGCTCGGCGCCGCCATCATCTGGCTCGCCGCTGGCGTCCCCGATACGGTGGATTTGCTGGCGCTGTTCGTCCTGTTCCGCGCTTTCGACATCCTGAAGCCGTGGCCAGTCTCGCGGCTAGAGAAAATCGGGGGCGGCGACGGGGTGATGCTCGACGATATCGCCGCCGGCATCCTGGCAGCCGCCATACTGCTGCTACTGCCGCTCCTGTTTTAGCCAGCCCTCGCCTGCGGCCCCATGTCCGAAATAGTTCTCTACCTGCATATCATCGGCGCGATTACGCTTTTCAGCGGGCTAATTGCGGCCGCGGTCGCGATGCTGCGCATGGAGCGCGCCGAGGGCGAGACGCGCCGCGAGCTGGCATCGATGGCGCGCGCGATGGCGTCGATGGCGACCGGCGGCGGCGGGCTGGCGCTGATATTCGGCCTCTATCTTGTTCTCAACGGGGACGAGCATAACTTCGGCGAGGCGTGGATTGACAACTCACTCATACTGCTACTGGTGATGGTTGCGGTTATCCCAATGGCGGTTGTGCCGCGGCTGCGCGCAATCGCCGACGGGGGCGGCACTATGGGCGACCCGACGCTCTGGATTACGACGACCGCCATGCTGGGCGCGGCGTTCGGCATTGAGTACCTGATGGTGGCGAAGCCGCTGGCGCACGGCAGCGACGACGGAATCCTGCTGCTCTTCCTGTTGCTCGGCGCGGGGGCGGGCTGGATGCGAACACGGGAAGCCTGAGTTCCGCTTTTTATCCACCTGCGATGGGGGCGCAATGACCGAGATTGAGATACGTGTCGGACTCAAGCCAGGGATGGCTGACCCCGAGGGCGCCAACGTCCAGAAAGCACTGGGATTGCTCGGCTTCGACTCCGTCGGGGCGGTCGCGTCGGCGCGCTGCTACCGCGTCTCGCTCGAGCTTCCCGAGGCCAAGGCGCTGGCCGAGGCGGAGCGCATGTGCCGGCGTCTGCTTGCCAATCCCGTGGTGCACGATTACTCCATCATGGTGGCGGAATGAGGTTACAGCCGCTAGCGGGCGCAGAACAGGCGTTCGCGGTGCCGCTCGACGGCGACCTCGAGGCGACGGGCGAGGCTCTGGGACTGGGGCTCTCGGTGACGGAGCTGGAGAAGGTACGCGACCACTTTCGCGACGAAGGGCGGGTGCCGACCGACGTTGAACTGCAGGCGATTGACCAGGCGTGGTCGGAGCACTGCAGCTACAAGTCGTCGCGCCCCGTGCTCGAGGAGACCGTCTTTGGCCTCGACGTGCCGCGCAAGGTCGCCGTGCGGGAGGACGCGGGGATTATGGAGTTCGACGACGACCACTATTACGCCGTCGGGCTCGAATCGCACAACCACCCCTCGGCGCTCGACCCGTACGGCGGCGCGGCGACCGGCATCGGCGGCATCCTGCGCGACGTGGTCTGCATGGGGGCGCAGCCGATTGCGCTGGTCGACCCGCTGTTTTTCGGGGAGCTGGACACCCCGCGTAGCGAATTGCCCGACGGCGTCAAGCACCCGCGCTACCTGATGGAGGGCGTCGTAGCGGGCATCCGCGATTACGGCAACCGTGTCGGCATCCCGACCGTGGCAGGGCAGGTGGCGTTCCACCCCGCCTACACCGGCAACCCACTGGTGAACGTCGGCTGCATCGGTATCATGCCAAAGAGCGAGCTGATTCACAGCCGCGCTGGCGGGGCGGGCGACATCTACATCCTCGCCGGCGGCCGCACGGGACGCGACGGTATCCACGGCGTCACCTTCGCGTCGCGCGAGCTAGAAGCGGGCTCCGAGAGCGATATCGGCGCGGTGCAGCTGGGCGACCCGATTACCAAGGAGCCGCTGATACACCTCTGCCTCGAGCTGAACCGCGACGGGCTGCTGACCGGGATGAAGGACCTTGGCGGCGGCGGACTCTCGTGCGTCGTCGGCGAGCTGGCGCTCGACGGCGGCTGCGGCGCGCGCGTCGACCTGGAGCGGGTGCCGCTCAAGCAGCCGGGTATGGCGCCGTGGGAAATCTGGGTCTCCGAATCGCAGGAGCGCATGATGTTCACCGTACGCCCCGACAAGGTCGCGGCGGTGCTCGAACGCTGCGCGGCGTGGGATGTCGAGGCTATTGAAATTGGCGAGGTCGTCCCGCAGAAGCGGACGCGCGTCGACTGGCACGGGACGACCGTGCTCGACCTCGACCTGGAATTCACGACCGGCGGCCCCGCCTACCGGCGGCCGTCGCTCGAGCCGAAGCCACCAGCAGCTGCAGCGGTCGAGCTGAAACGGCCTGCCGACCTCGGCACGCTGCTGCTCGCGCTGCTCGCGACCCCCGAAATGGGGTCGCGCGAGTGGGTTATTCGTCAGTACGACCACCAGGTGCGCGGCGCGACTGCGCTGAACCCGTTGCAAGGCCCCGTAGGCCACGAAGGACCGGGCGACGCCGCGGTGCTGAAACCCGTCCCGGGAAGTTGGCGTGGGCTGGCGCTGACCAGCGACATCAGCCCTTGGCTGATGGAAGCTGACCCCCGCGCGGGGACGCTGCTGGCGATTGCCGAGGTGTGCGGCAATCTCGCCGCAGTCGGCGCGCGGATTGACTCGCTCGCCGACTGCCTCTGCTTCGGTAATCCCCAGAAGCCTGAAATCATGGGCCAGTTCCGCGCCGCGTGCGAAGCCCTCGCGGAGGGCGCGCTGGCGCTGGGGGTACCGTATGTCTCGGGCAACGTCAGCTTCTACAACGAAACCCCGCAAGGCGCTATTCCGCCGACGCCAGTACTGATGGGAGTCGGCATCGTCGAGGATATCCGCAACTGCGTCACCAGCGACCTCAAGCCGCAGGGCGAGTTGTGGCTCGTCGGCCCGACAGGAACGGAAATGGGCGCCAGTCTGGTTTCGCGCACCTTCGGCTGTGCCGAGGGTGCGCTGCCGCGGGTCGACTTCGCGACGCTGGTCCCGCGCATGGAAGCACTCATCGTGGCCATCGGGACGGGCGAAGTAGTCGCGTGCCACGACCTCTCGGCGGGTGGCCTGGCGGTGGCGCTGGCCGAGATGTGCCTTTCGGGGCAGGGCGCAGCGGTCGAGCTGCCGCCGGAGCTGGACGCGATGCTGGCTCTATTCAGCGAGACCCCGGGGCGCTGGCTAGTGCAGGTCGCCCCGAGCTGCGAAGCCAGCTTTACGGCGCGCTTCGACCACGCGGTGCGGCTCGGTGCGCCCGCCGGCGAACTGTGCGTGACCCGCGAGGGCGAAACGCTACTGTCGCTCGCGCCGGCGGCGCTACGCACGGCGTGGGAAACGCCGCTCGCCGAGCGACTGGCCTAGGCTTTTATCTGCCAGCTTAATCACCACGACGATGACTCTGGCAGCGGCGCTGATACTACTGATTTTCATTATAGCATTCGTGCTCATCCTGGGCGAGTTCGTGCACCGCACGACCGCCGCCTGGATGGGGGCGGTGGCGATGCTCGCTGTTGGCAAGCTGACCGGCACGCTCGACTGGTGCACTGACGGCGAGTGCGAAGGCAACCTGTTCGCCGCGATTGAGTTCAACGTCATCGGGCTGCTGATGGGGATGATGATTTTCGCCGGGATGCTCGAAATCAGCGGCTTCTTCGAGTTCATCGCCATCAAGGCGACCAAGCTCTCGAAGGGCGACCCGTGGATGCTGGTGGTCTACCTTGGAACTTTCACGACGCTGATATCGGTGGTAATCGACAACGTCACCGCGATTATCCTGATTGCACCGGTTACCATCAAGATTTGCAACAAGCTGCAAATCAGTGCCATCCCGCTGCTGATTACCGAGGCCATCCTGTCGAACACGGGGGGCGTCGCGACGCTGGTCGGCGACCCGCCCAACGTCATGATTGCCGCCTCGACCGGCTTCACCTTCAACAGCTTCATCGAGCACCTGACACCGCTGACGGTGGTGGCGTGGGTCGCGACGATGGGGTACATGCGCTACTACTACCGCGACTGGATTGAAACCAAGCCCGAGCATGTGGAGGAGGTGCTGCTGGAGGACGAATGGGCCACCGTAAAGGACCTGTCGATGATGAACCGCACTCTGGCGGCGCTGGCACTCACGATTGTGACATTTTCGGTACACGAGATAATCCACCTCGAGCTGGAGATTTCGGCCATCGCCCTCGGCGGTGCCGGGCTAGCGATTGCGCTTTCGCTGCCCGACCTGCCCGATGTGGTCGAGAGGGTAGAGTGGCCGGCGCTGCTCTTCTTTGCCGGGCTGTTCGCAATGGTCGGTGGCCTAGAAGGGGTAGGCCACCTCACTGCGCTGGCGAGCTGGATTTTCGACACCTTCGCGGAGGACCCGCTGATGCTGGCGGTCGCGGTCATCTGGGTCTCGGCCATCGCGTCGGCGATTATCGACAATATTCCCTTCGCCGCCGCGATGATTCCGGTCATCCACAAGCTGGGCGAGCTGAGCGAGGGCGACATTAACACCACACCGCTCTTCTGGGCGCTGGCAATGGGGTGCGGCTTCGGCGGCAACGCGACCCCCATCGGGTCGAGCGCCAACGTGATGGCCGTCTCAATCAGCGAGCGCGGCGGACACAAAATTACGACTGGCGAATGGATGCGGGTGGGACTGCCGGTGATGGTGATTACCTGCGTCGTCGCGACCATCTTCATGATCCTTTTCTACGACACGCTCTACGTCAATCCCTGAGAGAGGACTGGACGGCAGGTCGCGCAGTCCTCCGTAGCGCTCACGGCAGCTCCACACTCCGGGCAACGCGCACGCTCGCAGAAGCGTTCCAGCCATGCCGCGCGCAGCTCCGGTTCATCGGCTTCCATCGCGTGCCGTAACTCATCGTCAGCGCCCTCCAGCGCCAGCAAATGCTCCAGCCCCGGCATCGCCGCGACGGTGTGCGGTTGTGGCCGCAATAGCGGCGCCATGAATACTCCGGCGATGAAGCCGGCGGCGTGCGCCGTATGGCCGACGCCGTCGCTGATGCCGGCCGCCACATAGGCAGTCTCGCCGCCCATGAAGACCAGCGCCGCTAGTATCACCGGCACCCGCGGCAGGAACAGCGGCCCCAGCAACATCGGGATTTCGTCGCGTGGATAGAGCAGCGCGAAGGCGCCCATGACTGCGAATACCGCCCCAGAAGCACCGATGTGGATGCCGCCCTCGCCCTGCCAGAGCGCAAGCAGGCCGCTTACGAGCGACGCAAGCAGGCCGCCCGCGAAGAAGACGATGAGTAGCCGCCGCGTGCCGATACGCTCCTCGAACGGCGCGCCGAGCAGCAGTAGCACCAGCATGTTCATCAGCAGGTGCAGCGGCCCCGCGTGCAGGAACAGCGCGGTAAGCAGCGTCGCCCACGCCAACCCCGGCTGCGCCAGGTAGCCGGGGCGGAACCCCAGCTCGAGCCAGGTTGCCACCGGCGCACCCGCCAGCCACCACGCCGCGAAGAGTGCGAAGTTGGCCAGCACCAGCGCCTGCGCCGCGTACATCCAGGCGCGCAGTCCGCCAACCAGCACCGCCGCTGCCAGCAACAACAGCAGCAGGGAGAGCACGCTCATCGTCAGGGGCGAGCACACCGCCGGTTAAGGCTCACGCTAGGGCATGGGTTGGGGCCTCCGGGAGGCCCCCCGTAGCGCTCGGAGCGCCTGTTTATGCGTCTTCTTCGCGACGGCGCAGGGCTACACCGAGCGACGCCAGTAGCGCCGCCAAGCTCAGCCCGAGCAGACCAAGTGCGAAAGAGGGGGTGGTGTCGGAGGCACGCACGATCGATACGGTGCCGCTAATGACGTTGTCGTCCTGCAGGTCACCTGCTTCCTCGTGCTTGTGCTTGCCGCAGCGGCTCTCCTTGAGGTGCCAGAAGTAGCCTGCGTCTTCGCAAGCGGCCTTGTCGGTGTAGTCGGGGTAGGCCTCGATGTCCTGAGTCTCCATTACCACCGGGTTAATGATGGCGAACACGGTTACGTCCCAATATTCGCCGCCTGAACCCTTGCTGGCTCCCGCTTCGGGGATGAATGGGTCAATCCAGGTTATCTCTGCCTCGTAGTAGGTACGGACCGAGGAGTCTACCTCCTTCTGTTTCTCGAGCACGGCCTTGGGTGCCATACGCGGGATTTCAGTCGCACCGATGCGCGTCACCCGCTTGATGCCGTCCGGGAACTCATAGGGTATACTCCCCTCGCCCTGGTTAAGGACGTAGAACGCGATGAACGCGTTGGGGGCATAGTTACCGTGGTTCTCGGCCATAACCCGGACGGTGACGCCGTCGTTATCACCCTCCAATACCGCAATCCGATCTACCGAGATGTCTGTCAGTGCGAACTCCGGCTTGGGGATGTCCAGGAACGCCGAGTAAGGCATGTTCCAAGTGTTGCACTGCGAACCGGCAGCACAGTCGGAACCGGCGTCATACACGTTCATCTTGAAGGTCAGGCTGCGACCGCCCCGCGGCTCGTTGGCCGTCCAGTCGAACTCAGGCGCCCAGATGGCGATGGTGATGGTCACCTGCCCGTTGGCCGGAATCGGGATGTTGGTAGTCTCGCCGTCGTTAGTGGTCGCCACCGGTGCACCAGCTTCGTCAGTCACTGTGCGGTAGATGGACCAGTCGTCAGCGCTGTAACCAATGTCGCCCGTGTCCAGGTTGGGGGTTATCTGCAGCACGTTGTCCAGCGTCCCGATGTTCTTGGCGTAATAGGTGAACTCAACGCCCAGTGAGGGGTAGATGGTGTAGGTACGCTTGGCCTGGTCACTCTTCTCAACGAAGAAACCAGTGTCGAGCGTCCGGACCACCTTGATACCGCCAATCGAGGCGCTGCCCAGCGGTCCCTTAGCCTGGAAGACGAAGGAATACGGGTTGCCCGCAACCGGGTTGTAGTTCAGACTCACCTTCTTACTGTCGAGGTGGATGTAGTAGGGCACATACTCGCCATCCGAATTGCCGGTCAGCGAGTTGCCCACCTTTTCGTGCTCACGGCCGTCGTAGATATTGAAGCCGTTGGGACCCCACAGCGTTATGGTCTCACTGCTCTCAAAACTGAAGCCCTGGCGCTGCGCCGAGACAGTAATCTCGTTGCCGGCGCTCATGTCGTAGTTAGCCCAGAAGACCAGATAGCTATCGTCACTCCAGACTGGCATGTAGTTGGTGCGCGCCTGCTCGGTCGCGACCGCCGCCGCGACAACCACAACCTGCCCCGTCATTTGCTGGTGCAAGCTGCAGTAGTAGCTGAACGTCCCGACCTCGTTGAAGGTCAGCGAGAAGCTACCGCCAGTTGTGATGGTGCCCGAGTCGAAGTCGCCGTCCACGTCAGTGACTGTGTGGGAGATGGCGTCATTGTTGCTCCAGGTGATGGTAGTACCCAGCACCACCTCGACGTAGCCGGGGCTGAAGCCGTTGGCCTGTCCAAGGATGGATACCGCAGTATCCTGGGTGATTACATCGGTCTCATCCCAACTCACACTCAGAGCGCCGTCGCTTACAGCAGCGGGTTCGTCGGTCGCGGCAGCCCAGTTCTCGCCACCGGTCAGCATCGGGGTGCCGAGGTCCTGCTCGGTTCCCACCAGCAGCATGTGGCTGGCACCGTTGTTGGACTTGAACAGGTCCTTCAGCGTGTTGCTGGTGCCGGGCTCTGTCAGCTTGACGCCGACAGTATACATGCCGGCAGTGCTAAGGCCCGGGAAGGTTATGCTGAAGACGCCCGTCTCTGCCGCCATCGCCAGATTGGAGATGGAGTAGGCGGCATCGCTCCAGACGGTATTGCCATCCATGTCGGTAACGTAGGCGTAGACATCAGTGCCGGTGACCGAGCCATCAGGGCCCAGGTCGCCCAGCCCCACGTTCTTGAAGCTGGTAGTGATGGTCGTACTCTCGCCCAGCTCCAGCTTCCAGGGCATGTTGGAGGAGGTCTGCTTGACGTCGAAGCCGAGCGCATAGATGCCGACTTCGTCAACAAACCAAGTCGGATCCCAGTTGACGAAGGTGCCACCCATGTGGAAGCCAACTGTGACGTCGTCCATGCCGGTACCGGTGTACGCGTCCAGCCGCGCCTGCGATTCGACCCAGCCGGGGGAGGAGGATACGAACGACATCTGTCCACGGACTGGATTGCCGTAGTAGGGGTAGTCCCAGACTACGCCGCCATACAGGTCGCCCGAGGACATACTGATTGGGCTCCAAGACCCACTGCCAGAGCCAGTGGTTGAGGTGGCAACGTTGCCACCATCATAGAAGGTGGAGCTGTAGGTACTAACGTACGCGTAGTAGGCATACTGGTGCTGGAAGACCATCTTGGCCGAAACCGCCTGCTCCAAGTCAAGGGAGGGTGACCTGAGCCAGGTATCATCGCCTTCGTAGGCAGTGCCATAGATGTCGTCGCCGCCCCACCAGGCATAGTTGCCAGCCTTGACCGTGGAGGCCTGAGTGGTCCACTCGGCCTTGCCTTGCACGAGGGCGGTTGACCAACCGTCCTCATAGAGGTCGCCGATGCCATTGTAGAGGCAGTCGTTACACTCTTTTGCGGCCTCAGCACCAGTGTATGCTACGGTGAACATGGTCTCGCGCGAGGTCTCACGCATGTTGTCAGAGGGGAACTCGTCCGTGGCGGAGTCGCCGTTTTCATCTACGTAGCCGTCAATCCAGATCTCGACCCGCAGCTTGTACTGGCCGGGAGTGATGAAGTGGTAGGTCCACTCCATGTCCTTGGACTCGCCGCTGGCAAAGGCCCCGCCGGTCCCTGCGCCTGATACCTCGATGATGTCCTGGTAGACTATGTCAGCCAAGTCAGTACCAACTATGTTCAGGTCGTCAATATACCAGTGCTCGCCCTCGCCGGGCCACTTGTAATGGTAGATACCAAAGTGGAAGCGGAACTTGACCGTATCTTCGAGGTAGTCGGCCATGTCGAAGGTGGAATCTATCCACTCGTCTTCGTCAGCTTCGGCAGCCCCATCGCCGGGACAGGAAGAACAGCCGACGAAGCCGGCCTTGCCGTAGAGCGGGTTGCCGTAGCCGGCGTAGTTGTACATGGTGCCCGGATAACCGCCTACGGGAGCGATGGTATTCCAGCTATCACCGTCGTCGGTGGATATCTCCACTAGGCCACCGTTGTAGGTCGGGTAGCCACTATAGAGGTCCCAGTTGTAGCGGTGGGTCATGACCATCATAGCGTCGCTGGGCGCCGAGGTAAGGTCATACGAATCGCTGACCAGCATACCCTCGCCGCCGCCGTAGTACATCTCGAACTCGCCACTGGCCGGGTCAGGGCCCCAGGCATTGTTGCCGGAACTGGCGTCACTAGCGGGGAAGACGAAACCGGGGTTATCGCCCCAGGGGTAGTTCGAGCCGTAGGGTGAGCCGGACTCCTGACCGTAGCTCGCGCTCCAGGGGTTGCTCGTGGAGGTGTAGCTTTCGTGGTCCTCGGCAAATACGTTGGTAACAGCTTCAGTACCGATAGTCATCTTGACCTTGGTCTTGCCGGAAATCTGGGAGTTGATGCCCGCGTTGAGCGCAGTGGTTGCCATAGTCGGCGTGCTGTCAACCGGGATGGGGTCGACTATGTCAATAGCGGACACCGCGACGTTGTCGTTGAAGACCAGGCCGGTGATGTAGATGTCGTCCAGTCGGTAGAACGCGTTGGAATAGCCGTAGGTCGGATAGCCGAAGGAGACGGAGGACCAGCCGAGGTGCCAGCGGAGGCGGACATCATCCTGTCCCACGTAGGGGGTCAGGTCGAAGGTCTCCTTCTCCCACGGTGCGGGTGAGGGGGAGTAGCTGAAGCTGCTGCCTGCGCTGCCGTAGTAGGTGAACCCTTGCTGGCCACGCAGTGGATTCTGGTAGTAGGCGTAATTGTAAATCGCGTTGCCATAGCCGTCAACCGGTGCAATCGGGCTCCAGCTGTCACCAGCGTCTTCCGAGATTTCGACTACCAAGCCATCGTACGTGTAGTAGAAGTAGTAGGAGTGCTCGAAGGTCAACTCAGCTTCGACCGGCAGGTTCAGGTTGATATTGCCGGTGGAGGCCCATGGGTCGCCGGGATAGACCTGGTCCATCTTGCGACCGCTGTCAAGCGAGCAGGCTGGGGATTTGGAGTCAACCGAAGCCGCGCTCCATTCAGAGCCGCCGGAGTAATCGACCCCGAATAGCCAGTCACTGGCGTCGCAGTCGTTGAAGTTATCCTTGAAGACGACGAACTTGACCTCGCGGAAGGTAACATAGCGGTTGTTGGAGAGGTCCTCATCACCGAAGTCGTTGATGATGGTAATCGAGACGCCCACCGTGTCACCGGCCCCGAGGCCGTTATCAGAGGGCTGGAACGGCGTGAAGCTGACCGGGACTACCTCCTTGTAGCTTATCGAGTCAACTATCTTGGTCTCGTCGACGAAGGTCTCGTCGATATCAATCAGGTCGACCTGCACATCGTCGAGGCGGAAGTAGCTGTTGTAGTACAGCCACGCGTAGCTGTACCAGTACTGGTTGTAGCCCACCGTCCAGCGTACCTTGACGTCCGGGTAGCCGGCGTACTCCTTCAGGTCAACCTCTACGTCCTGCCAGCCGCACGCCTGCCGGCAGCTGGGGTCGTAGCCGCCGCCGGTCCGGTAGTAGGTCCAGGCCTGCTTGGCGACGATGTCGGTAGGCGTGTTCATGTAGTCATATATATTGCCGTTGATGCCGGTGACATAACCGCCCTTGATGAACTTGTCCTCCTCGACGTAGGTCCAGGTGGTACCACCGTCGGTTGAAGCTTCAAAAATGGCACCCTCGTACCGGTAGAAGAACCAATAGGAAACCTTGAACTTGAGGGTCACGCCGACCGCCGTCGAGGTGTCAAACGAGGGGCTGATGAGGTGGCTCAGCATCGCATCGCTCGGGCCAAACGTCGCGACAAGCTCACCGTCCGAAAGGTCGTAGTAGCCAATCTTGTCGTTCGCGTTGTAGATGTAGTACTCACGGTAGGTGTACAAACTGCTGACGTACACGTGGGTAGAGGTCATAGCAATCGAACCCACATAGGTGTTCCAGCCGCCGCCATACTGCGACATCACGGTTGTCCAAGTGCAGCTGGTGGTCGATATCTTCTTCAGTCCACCATAGAAGCTGGAGTAGTAGTATCCCGAGGTGTAGACGGCGCCGTCGAAGACGTCGATACTGCTCGAGTAGTACAGATACCCCGGACCGGGGAACTGGCAATCAGTGTATGTGGTGGCGCTGTAGGAACCATCGGTACCGCGTGTATACTTCCGCAGCGTTGACTGGGAGTAATGGCGCCATATCATCCAGATGTCACCGGTGTCGTCATCCACATCCAAATCTTCCCAGTAGTAGTAACGCGACTTGCCGTTACCGTACGTGAAAGAGCCATCGGTCGTGAGGTCAGACGCGTCCAGTATGACTACCTTGGTAGTCGCGGCCGTGTAGTAGACCTGTAGCGCGAATACCTGACCGTCGTAGTAGGTAAGCGCCATCCCGTACTTAATATCGGAACCGCCGCTGGCGAGAAGGGTCCCGTCACTGCCGAACTTCTTGACCCAGGTATTGGTGCACCAGAGGTAGCTAGTGCCAGAGCAGCGGCCCAGCACGTAGACGTTACCGTCCTCGTCGGCGGTTACGTCCAGCGGGTTGACAAGGCCGGTAAGAAGGACTGTCGCAACGTTGTCACTGTCAAACTTCCATACCTGCCCATGCAGCCTGTCAGCAACATAGAGGTTTGTCCCATCGTGATGGACGCGGGCACTGTCGTCGAACATACCGCCTATTGAACCTTCCTTACGGCCGGATGACATGGAGCGGTCGCTGGTATCGCCGTTGTTGAAGTGGTCATCACCATAGTTGTAATTGCTTGCATGCGAACCCTGACTGTCCTGGACATCCCGGGTCCAGAGGTCGGGGCCCAGAGAAGAGCTGGAGACGAAGCCATCTTCATCATCGTCGAAGGTTGCATCAAGTACCGTGTTGACCTTGGTCGAGAATACCTTGGCGTTGATGTCCACGTTGGTCTGGGTATTGGCACCCCGATTATTGACCTCGGTAGTGAAGGTGTTCTGTTCCGCCAGCGAGAGCGGGGAAGGCACATAGGAATTATCGAGCCGCAGCTCGTTGTCGGGCGGCGGAGGGGGGTAGAACAGGATAGCCATGTTGTTGTAGGAATCATCAGAGCCACCAGAGCCACCCGCGACACCGTAGTCGTAGGTCAGGCCAGTGCTACCGTCACCCTGGATACCGACAGTGACATCCCTTTGTGGTGCGAAGGAATAATATTGTTCGAAAACAGCATCCTCGTACTGGTAGATGACATCCCCATTCTCCTTGACGATGATCTGGAAGGTAGTCGTGTCAGTGTAGTCGGTGCCGTAGTAACATTCGTACCAGTCGGACAACTTGTAGAAAGTGACGACTAGCTGGCGGTCGGGCGCAGTACCCTGAACCTCGTAGTAAATCTCCGCGTCGGGTACCTTTCCATAGTTCCCCCCGAAGTTGCAGATTATCCAGTCGTGCCAGTAGGCCGAGAGCATCGTTCCCGCGATAGTGCCGTATGGCATCTGGTACGCAATCCAGGCGTAACTCTGGGAGGGTTTGTCCAGTGAAAGCCAGCCATTATCGCCGCCTATCCAGAACTCGTCGGAGTCCTCACCATAGAAGGTAACCGAAAAACCGAGGTCGAACGAATTGGAGATGGTATCACTGGTAATGCCAGCAGCGGTTCCGCTACTGGTAATATCAATCCAGCTATACGATACCTTTCCGTCCGATTCCGTACTGTCGGTGAAGTTGTAACTGCCGGCATCTGGGCCGCCAGTCTTGGCCGCGGCATAGGGCGCCAGCATCACGAATGTGCTGGTGACCATTATCACGGCAACTGCAAAAGCAACGAGCCTTGCAGTCCAGGCGAGAGAGCTCTCTGTAGCGGTTTCTTGCATATAACACACCTTGGGTTGAGTCCTTGTCTCAGCGGGCAGGATACCCACTGAAGGGTTCCTGTCACGTTGCCCCGTTCATATAAAGTGTTCGCCCGGCCCGAAAACAGGCTAAGCGATATAGGTGGGGCAGGGCTGCACCGACGATGAAAGTCGGGGTACTGGCACTGCAGGGAGCGGTCAGCGAGCACTGCCGGGCGCTGGCGGCGTGCGGCGCTCGCGTGGAGGGGGTAAGGACGCCCGCAGAACTGGTAAAAGTGGACGGGCTGGTGATGCCGGGCGGCGAGTCAACCACGCTGCGGCACCTGCTACAAAACGCCGGGCTGTGGGAGCCGCTGCTGGCGTGGGAGCGCCCCATCCTGGGGACCTGCGCCGGCGCCATCCTGCTCGGCCGCGGCGAGGGGGGGACGCTCGGCCGGATGGCGATGGAGCTGGACCGCAATGCCTATGGGCGGCAGCAGGAGTCGTTCGAGGGGGAGGTCGAGCTGGATGCGGGCGAGCCGTTCCCGGGCATCTTCATCCGGGCGCCCGCCATCACTTCCACTGATAATGGCTGCACCCCGATAGCGTGGCACAACGGAAATATCGTGGGCGCTGTGCAGCCCCCACACATGGCGCTCACGTTCCACCCTGAGCTGACCGGCGACCGGCGGCTGCACCAGCGCTGGCTGGAGATGGTACCACGGTAACCGACCCGAAAGACCGCGAGCAGCCGGGATACGAGCGGCACGTCTTCATCTGCGGGCACGAGCGGCCGCCCGACGCCGCACGGCCCTGCTGCTCCGGGCGCGGGAGCCTGGCGGTGCTGAAACAGATGAAAGCGGCGGCGCGCGAGGCGGGCCTTACAGGGGTGCGAGTCCAGAAGTCGGGCTGCCTCGACTTCTGCGAGAACGGCATCTCCTGCGTGGTCTACCCGGAAGGAACATGGTATCGCATCGCCGACCCGGAGCGCGACGTGCCAGAAATCGTCGAACAGCACCTGCACCACGGAGAGGTCGTCGAGCGGTGCCGGATGAAATTCTGATTTATCGACAATATATATTTAAAAGAATATGTAACCTCTGCTTCTCGGTGTTCCACCTCCCTGCGGTCGGTGGAACAATGGTGCGCGGGGCAGGATTCGAACCTGCGAACCCCTGAGGGAGAAGGTCTTGAGCCTTCCGCGATTGGCCAGACTATGCGACCCGCGCCCTGCGGCCGAAGGTCGGGGGTATTTTAGCCGCGCGTCGCTGCCGGGGCATGGACGAGCCGGAGAGGTGGGGACGCGCCTGCGACGAACTGCGCGCGGGCGACCCGGTACTGGCGGCGATTATCGACAGCTTCCCGGGGGAGCGGCTCGAGCCGCGCGCGGAGCCGTTCTTCACGCTCGCGCGCGCGATTGCGGGGCAGCATATTTCAGTCAGGGCGGCGCAGATCGTCTGGGGCCGGCTCGAGGCGATTTGCGACGGGGCGGTGACGGTCGAGGCGGTGCTGGCGCGCGGCGTGGAGCAGCTGCGGCCGGCGGGGCTTTCGCAGCGCAAGACGGAATACATCCATGAGCTGGCGCGGGACCGGGAGGTGTGGGACATTGACTGGGTCCCGCTCGACGACGAGGCGGCGATTGCGCAGCTCTGCCGATTGCGCGGGGTGGGGTGCTGGACGGCGGAGATGTTCCTTATTTTCCACCTGCTGCGGCCCGACGTGCTGCCGCTGGACGACCTCGGGATAGTGGCGGGGATGCGGCTCGCCTACGGCGAAGCGCTCGAAGTGGCGCAGCTGCGCGAAATCGGCGCGGTATGGCGGCCATGGCGGTCAGTCGCAGCGTGGTACCTCTGGCGCTCGCTCGACCCGGAACCAGTTGAATACTAGGGCGTAGCGGTGTCGCGCGGCTGCGCCTTCGCGACGGCGCCGATGGTGTGGCGCACCAACCGTGCCGCTAGCGCGGCGGTGTTGCCGTTGTCAGCGGGCGGGCAGGTCTCGACACAGTCGAAGCCGACTAGCCGGTCGCTCAGGAAGTTGAGCACCTGCAACACCTCGTGGGGCGTCATGCCGAACGGCTCGGGGGTGCCGACGCCGGGGGCGAAGGCGGGGTCAATCGCGTCCATGTCAAGGCTCAAGTAGAGCGGCCCGTCGAGCGCCTCGACCATGTCAGAGAGGTGCTCGCGCAGCTCGCTCCAGCCCGCCTCGACGTAACTGAGGCCATCCTCGCGCGCCGCGTGCAGCTCCTCGCGCGAAAGCGAGCGGATGCCGAGGGGGCGGACGCGTTCGGGGCCGACGATTTCGGAGACGCGGCGCGTCGTCGCGGCGTGCGACCACTTCGCGCCCTGATAGCCGTCGCGGTAGTCGAGGTGCGCGTCGAGGATAATGACTCCCAACTCCGGGTAGTGGCGCTTCAGCGCGGCGACCGCCGGAGGGGTGAGCGAATGCTCGCCGCCGAGGCCGACCGGGAACTTGCCGGCAGCGCCGATGCGGCCGACGATTTCCTCGATGGCGCTGTTGTTGGCCGCCTGGTCGGCGACCGCCTCGACGTCGCCCCAGTCGTGGGCCGGAACGTCGCGCAGGTCGAGGCCAAGATCGTTGAGCCATGACTCGAAGTTGTGGCTGTGGAATCGAATCGCCTCGGGACCATCAACGGTGCCCTTGCGAAAGCAGGCGGTGCCGTCGAAGGGGTAGCCCCAGATTACAAAACGCGCGTCATCGAAGGCCGCTTCAGCGTCGGCAAAAAACTCAGGCACGCGTGACCAGCCGCCGCCCCATCGCCTGCAGGAAACGGATTTCGCTGCCGGGCTCGAGGCTGCCTTGGAACTCCTCGGGGATGTCGGCCATCGGGATGGTAAAGGTCTCCCAGGTCTCCAGGTCCATGAATTGCACCTCAGCACCCATGTGCGCCAGCACCTGCCCCTTGCGGTTGTCCACCTGCGGCACGTGCAGCTTGTGCTTGACGGGGTGGACCAGCGACCGCTTGGTGCCGTCGAAGATTCCGACTGCGACGATGCGCGCCTTGGCTTCACCGTGCTTGCCGGGCTTGGAGATGATGTACTCGACGATCCGGCACGGGGCGTCATCGACGAGGATGTAGCGTCCTACCTTGAGCGACCGAATTTCCTGGATGCTGGTGGTCATGGTTGCACTCCGCGGACGGGGAGCTAGTCCTCTCGCAGCAGTCCGGCAGTACGGAGCTCGTGCTTGATGTTGCGGACGGCGTTCTTGATGTCGTTGACCTCTCGCGCGCCGACACAGACCATCTTACCGCTGCCGAAGAGCAGCAGCACGACCTTCGGGTCAGCCATACGGTAGACCAGCCCCGGGAACGCCTCGGGCTCGTATTCGACATTTTCGAAGCCGAGCGACATCGCAATCTGAATCAGGTTGAGCGTTGACTCCAGATTGGTAGTGGCGACGATGTTCTGGATAACGATGTCCGGCTCGTCATGGACTGGCATCTTAAGCTTGCGCAGCTTGGCTACCACCTTGTTGATGGCGACATGCACGTTCGGAATCGAGCGTGCACCGGTGCAGACTACCTTCCCGCTGCGGAAGATGAGCACCGCCGTCTTGGGCTCTTTAAGCTTGTAAATCAGCCCCGGGAACCGGTCCTGGTCATATTCGGCACCTTCGAGCTGGAAGGCGATGTCCTGCAACATCAATTCCTTACCAATCGAGGCGCTGGCCACGACGTTGACTACTGTTATTTCTGCCATGGTAAAACCCCTGAGAGGCGCCTATTTAATTCAGCTATATAAAGCTTAAATACGTTTCAGCACGCGTCTGAAAACCGTTCCGCGACCTTTTTAGCGCACCCTGCGTGGCGCCGCCGGCGGGGCCCGTAGGGTAGTTTGGTCCATCCTTCGGCGTTCGGGACGCCGGTACTCCAGTTCAAATCTGGGCGGGCCCACCACTTCCATCGCGGCGACCTGTTTACAGCGGCTCGCCTGCCGCGAAAAGTGTCTCGAAAATCTGTCCCGAGAGCCGCGCCAGTTCCTCGTGGTGCAGCCAGAGCCCGAGCAGGTGCGTCGCCGACTCCGGCTTCTCGAGCCCGCCAATCAACAGCTCGGCCTGATCGATGATGAACATTCCCGCAGCGGGGGTCGCGGCACGGCGGATTTCGTACATACCGGGGAGCCGCGCCAGATCGAGCGGCGCCTCGCCCAGCGGGAAGAGCAGCCGCACCCGGACGCCGGCGCGCGCGGCACTCGCAAGCGCACGGCAGAGCGAGTCAGGGATGGCGGAGGGCAGGAAGGCGGCGATGCCGTCGATGCTCTCGGTCGCGCGCAGGCACATCTCCTCGACCTGCTGGAAAACGCCCATGTCGCGCACCGTCACCGACTCGGTGTAGCTGCGCTCCTGCATTTCGTAGAGCGGAATCAGCGTCTCCTCGGCAGCGGCGCAGGCCGCCTCGACTTCGCGCAGCCGCAGCTCGGCCAGCCGGCGCGGGTTCTCGGGCGCGTAGGTGCGGGGGTGCGCCGAGACCTGGTGCGCTGCGCCCCGCGCGGCGAGGTTGTCCAGGATGCCGTAAATCCGGGCGCGCGAGAAGGCACAACCGCGACTGATGTCCCCGACGCTGGCTTCACCGGCTCGGAGCAGCAGTCGGTACACCTCCGCCTCGCCCTCGGAAAGCCCCAGCGTGTGGAGCACAGTATCCGGACTTTGTGGTGTGGTGTCCACGTCCCCAAGAAAAGGTTCTTCTATATAAATGTTTTATTTTATTAAACTATTATATACAGGGAAGAATGGGCACTGATGAGCGAGGCAGTAATTGCAGGCTACGCGCGTTCGCCCTTCACCCCAGCGCGCAAGGGTGCGCTGGCGAAGGTGCGGCCCGACGAACTGATGGCACAGGTGGTGCGCAGACTGCTCGAGCAAACTGGCGCCGACCCCGCCGGGCTGGAAGACCTGATTATCGGCTGCGCGTTCCCGGAAGGCGAGCAGGGCCTCAACGTGGCGCGCATCGTCGGCTTCCTTGCGGACCTGCCGCCATCGGTGGCGGGGACGACGGTGAACCGCTTCTGCGGGTCGTCGATGCAGGCGATCCACATGGCGGTCGGCGCCATCGCGACCGGTGCGGGCGAGGCGTTCGTCTGTGGCGGTGTCGAGTCGATGTCACGGGTGCCGATGATGGGGTTCAACCCGCTGCCGCACCCCGGGCTTTACGAGCGCGCACCCGAAGTCTACATCAATATGGGACTGACCGCCGAGAATCTGGCGCGCAAATACGATATTTCGCGCAAAGCGCAGGAGGCGTTTGCGCTCGAGTCGCAGCTGCGCGCACTGCGCGCCGCGGGCGACGGCAGTTTCGAGGCTGAAATTGTGCCCATCGAGAACGGCGGCGGCCCGGTCGCCGCCGACGGCTGCCCGCGTCCCGATACTACCGCCGAGAATCTGGCGGCGCTGAAGCCCGCCTTCGACGCCGCAGGCAGTGTGACGGCCGGCACTTCGTCGCCGCTGACCGACGGCGCTGCGGCAGTGCTGGTGACTTCAGCCGAATACGCCAAGCGCCACAAACTGCCGGTCATGGCGCGCATCCGCGCCACCGCCGTCTCGGGCTGCGCGCCCGAAATCATGGGAATCGGCCCTGTCGAGGCGATCCGCAAAGCACTCGATCGCGCCGGGCTCGAGCTGGGGCAAATAGACCTGGTCGAGCTCAACGAGGCGTTCGCGGCGCAATCCCTCGCGGTGCTGGACAAACTGGGGCTGTCGCACGCCAAGGTGAACCTGGACGGCGGCGCGATTGCGCTAGGCCACCCGCTCGGTGCCAGTGGCGCGCGCATTACCGGCAAGGCGGCGGCACTGCTCCAGCGCGAGGGCGGCCGCTACGCACTGGCAACGATGTGCATCGGCGGCGGGCAGGGCATCGCGACGGTGCTCGAGGCGGCGTGATGGAGCGCGCAGCGGTCATCGGCTCGGGTGTCATGGGCACCGGCATCGCGGCGCACCTGGCGAACGCTGGTGTGAGCGTGGAATTGCTCGACATCGTCCCGGATGGTGACGCGGACCGCGACGCATTGGCGCGCGGCGCGATAGCGCGGCTGCGCAAGGCGAAGCCGGCGCCGCTGATGCATGCAGATTTTGCCGAGCGCATCCGGCCCGGCAACCTGGAGGACCATCTCGGCCGCGTCACCGAGGCGGACTGGACTGTCGAGGTAGTTCTCGAAGACCTGAATATAAAGCGGAATGTCTTCCGCCAGCTCGAAAAAGTGCGCAAGCCGGGGAGCATTATCAGCTCCAACACTTCAACCATCCCACGCGCGCAACTCGTCGCGGGGATGGGGGAGCGCTTCGAACGCGACTTCCTGGTAACCCATTTCTTCAACCCGCCGCGCTACTTGCGTCTGCTCGAAATCGTCCCGTCACCGACGATGGAGCCGGAGCGGCTCGCCGCCTTTCGGGACTTCGCCGATCGGCGGCTCGGCAAGGGCGTCGTCGTCTGCAATGACACGCCGGGATTCATCGGCAACCGCATCGGCGTCTACTGGATGCAGTGCGCCATCAACGCCGCGATTGAAATGGGGCTGACCGTCGAAGAGACGGACGCCGTCATGGGTCGCCCGATAGGCGTGCCGAAGACCGCGGTGTTCGGACTGCTCGACCTTGTGGGGCTGGATTTAGTGCCGCACATCGCCGAGAGCATGCTGGCGACGCTGCCCGCCGAGGACGATTACCGGCGCGTCGTCGCCGAAGCCGAAGCTAACGGCATCGCCGCCACCATCTCCGGGATGATTACGGCCGGCTATACCGGCCGCAAGGGGAAGGGCGGCTTCTACCGGCTCAACCGCGACGGCGGGAAGAAAGTGAAAGAGGCGCGCAGCCTGAAGACGGGCAAATACGCGCGCGCCGACCGCCGCCCTTCCCTGGAGTCGCCCAAGGCGGCGAAGCGGGGGCTGCGCACGCTTGTGGAATATCCCGACCGCGGCGGTGAGTTTGCGTGTAAAGTGCTGTCACAGACGCTCGCCTACACCGCGTCGCTGCTCCCCGAAATCGCCGCCGCGCCCGCCGACGTTGATGCGGCGATGCGGCTCGGCTATGGCTGGAAGCGCGGGCCGTTCGAGATGCTCGACGAGCTCGGTGTGGAGTGGCTCTGCGAGCGGCTGGCTGCTGATGGCTCTGCAGTGCCGCCATTGCTGGCGCACGGCAAGCCGCTCTACGACGGCGAGACACAGCTACTGGCCGACGGCAGCTACATCGCGATCCCGCGCGACGCGGGCGTTCTGCGCGTCGCCGACCTGCGCCGGGCGGACAAACCACTGGCGAGCAACGTGTCGGCTTCGCTATGGGACGCGGGCGACGGAATCGCGCTGCTCGAATTCCACAGCAAGCTGAACGCGATTGACCCACTCGGGCTGGAAATGGTCGCCGAGGCCGTGGAGCTTGTGGAGGGGGGCGACTTCGTGGGTCTGGTGGTCGGCAACGACGGCGAGCACTTCTCGGCTGGCGCCAATATCGGGCTGGCGCTCTTCGTCGCCAACGTCGGCGCGTGGGACGAAATCGGCAAGATGATTAGCGGCGGGCAACTCGCATTCATGACACTCAAGCACTCCAGCTTCCCGGTCGTCGGCGCGCCGAGCGGGCTCGCCATCGGCGGCGGCTGCGAGGTGCTGCTGGCGTGCGACGCCATCCAGGCGCACTCCGAGACCTACACGGGACTGGTCGAGGTCGGCGTGGGACTGGTCCCTGCATGGGGCGGCTGCAAGGAGATGCTGCGCCGCTGGGCCGCGGCAGGGCCGCATGGACCGATGGCGCCGGTAACGAAGATATTCGAGAACGTCGGCACCGCCAAGGTGGCGACGAGCGCGTTCGAGGCGCGCGACATGCAAATCCTGCGCGACGGCGACGGAATCACGATGAACCGTGACCGCGTGCTGGTCGACGCCAAGGCGCGCTGTCTGGAAATGGTCGACGGCTACGAGCCGCCGGAAATGGCGACGCATCGCCTGCCGGGGGCGTCAGGCCGCGCGGGGCTCGAGATGGCGGTCGCCGATTTGCGCCGCGCGGGCAAGGCGACGCCGCACGACGAGGTCGTCGCGGGGCAGCTGGCTATCGTACTGAGCGGTGGCGATACCGACCCGACCGAGGAGCTGGACGATTCCGATATCCTTGATTTGGAGCGCGAGGCGTTCATGACGCTGGTGCGCCTGCCGCCGACACTGGCGCGGATTGAACACATGCTCACGACGGGGAAACCGCTGAGGAACTGAAATGAAATACCGCGTGCCGAAACGGGAGTTCGAGTTCGTCCTGCGCGAAGTGCTGGAAGTCGAGCAGCTGACGCAGTTCCCGGTCTTCGAGGAGGCGACCTGGGAAATGGTGCAGATGATTATCGACCAGGTGGCTGAAATCGCCGAGGACATCTGGTTCCCGTGCAACCAACTCGGCGACCAGGTTGGCGCCAAGTTCAAGGATGGCGAGGTGACACTGCCCCCCGAGTTCCACGACGCCATCAACGCCATCCGCGACACGGAGCTGGTGACGCTCTTCGCCCATCCCGAGTATGGCGGGATGGGGTTCCCAACCGCCTTCGAGGTGCTGGGCGACGAGGTGATGTGCGCAACCAACATGGCGCTGGCAACCATGACCGGGCTTACCAAGGGCGCCTATCGCTGCATCCACCAGTATGGCGACGAAGAAATGAAGTCGCTCTACCTGCCGAAGATGGTCAGCGGCGAGTGGTTCGGCACCATGTGCCTGACCGAGGCGCATTGCGGGACCGACCTGGGGCTGCTGCGGACGAAGGCGAAGCCCGACGGGGAAGGCAGTTACCGGCTCGACGGCGAGAAGATTTTCATCACCGGCGGCGAGCACGGCCTGACCGAGAATATTCTGCACCTGACGCTGGCGCGGCTGCCCGGTGCGCCGCAGGGCGTCAAGGGCATTTCGCTCTTCCTGGTGCCCAAGTTCATTCCCAACGCTAACGGAACGCTGGGAGAGCGCAATGGCATCCGGGCACTCTCGATTGAGGAGAAGATGGGGTGCAAGGGCTCGCCCACCTGCGTTATCGCGCTCGAGGATGCGCGGGGCTGGCTGATTGGCGAGGAGAATCGCGGGCTGCGCGCGATGTTCGCGATGATGAACCACGAGCGGCTGGCGGTTGGCATGGAGGGCGTCGGCGTCGCTGAAATCGCCTACCAGAACGGGCTGGCCTACGCGCTGGACCGGCTGCAGGGGCGCGACTTGAAAGGTCCCCGGTATCCGGAGCAGGAAGCGGACCCACTGATAGTGCATCCCGACATCCGGCGGATGCTGCTGCGCGCCAAGTCGCTCATCGAGGGGATGCGCTGCCTAGCGGTCTGGACCGGGATTTCGATTGACCGCTCGTTGGCGGACCCCGACGAGGCAATACGCGAGGAGAACGGCGAACTGGTCGAAATCCTGACGCCGATTGTCAAGGCGCTCTGCACCGACCTGGGGTGCGAAATCGCCAACGACATGCTGCAAATTTACGGCGGCCACGGCTACATCCGCGAGCACGGCATGGAGCAATTCGTGCGCGACCTGCGGATTGCCCCCATCTGGGAAGGCGCCAACGGTATCCAGGCGCTCGACCTGGCGGGGCGCAAGCTGCCGCGCGACATGGGGCGGCTGCTGCGCCGCTTCTTCCACCCTGCGCTCGAGTTCGTCGAGACCCATCGTGACGACCCCGACCTGGGCGAGTTTGTCGAGCCGTTCGCGAAGGGGCTGCGCGGGCTCCAGAAGACCAGCATGTTCCTGGCGCAGAAGGGGATAGGCAATCCGCACGAAATCGGCGCTGGCGCGACCGACTACCTGCGGCAGTTCGGACTGGTGGCGCTGGGCTACATGTGGCTGAAGATGCTGCAAGTCGCCTTCGCGAAGCGCGACGAAGAGGAATTCTACGAATACAAGCTCGTGACGGGGCGCTACTTCTTCGAGCGCGTCTTCCCCGAAACAATCTCGCGCGCAGTCGCCATCGCATCCGGCGCGAAGACCATGATGGCGATGCCGGACGCCGGCTTCACGGGCGATTACCGTTTCTCGGGCAACTAGTCGGCGAGCTGCTTCCCGAGCGTGTAGAACGGGTTGCCCGCCAGCCACTGCCCCCCGTCAGCGACGAGGCATTCGCCCGTGATATAGTCGCTAGCAGCGAGCCAGAGCACCTGCAGCGCCATCTCGTCGGCGGTCGCGAGCCGCCCCTTCGGGATAGTATCGGTAATCATCTGCTCCATTTCGGGCGCCGGGAACAGGTTGGCTTTCGCGCCTTCGGTCGGCACGACGCCAGGGCAGAGCGCGTTTACGCGGATGCCCGGAGCCCACTCGAGCGCCAGCGACCGCGACAGGTTCAGCACCCCCGCCTTGGCGGCGCCGGAGTGCGCGACGAAGGAAGCGGCGCCCCAGGCGTAGTTAGCGACGACGTTCACGACGCTGGCGTCGCGCCCCTTGCAGAGCAGCGGGTGGCACGCGCGCGAAACGCGGAAGGTGCCGTCGAGCACGATGTCGACGACCGCGCGCCAGGCGTTTTCGCTCATCTCGGCCACCGGCGCGAAGAAATTTCCGGCGGCGTTGTTGACCAGTATATCGAGCGCACCCCATTCTGATTCGAGCGTGGCGGCGAGCGCCGCCACGCTCTCGCCGTCACGGACGTCGACTACGTGCGTCAGCGCTTCGGTGCCCGTCGCTGCGGCGATGGCGGTGGCGCCCGCCGCGAGATGCTCGTCGTTGCGCGACGCGATGGCGACCTGCGCGCCGTGCGCCACGAAGGCGGTGGCGAACGCCAACCCCATCCCGGTGCCGCCGCCCGTCACGAGCACGCGCGCACCGTCGAACAGGTCGTCACGGAAAGGGGATTCGCCCACGCTGGCCCATTCAGGGGGAGTTAATGAGCGTCGCGCGACAGCACGCGCTCAACCCGCAGCGCGCCGCGGATATGGGTCACCCGGGCGCTTACCAGTAGCGGACCTTCAGAACCGGTTTCCCAATCCATGGCGTCTACTCCAACCGGGAAAAACGGGTGGCCTGATATAATCCCTGCGCGGGCTGGGAGCACGATGGTCACGCTCGCCGACGTCCACGCTGCCGCTGCACGAATCGATGGCGTGGCGCTGCGGACGCCGGTTCGGACTTCCGGTGCGCTGGACGAGCTGGCGGGCCGCCAGCTCGTCTTCAAGTGCGAAAATCTGCAGAAAGTGGGGGCGTTCAAGTTCCGCGGTGCGTGGAATGCGGTCGCGTCGCTCTCCGACTCCGAAGCGACGCGCGGCGTCTGCACCCACAGCAGCGGCAACCACGCGCAGGCACTGGCGCTCGCGGCGCAGATGCGCGGCATCGCGGCGCATATCGTAATGCCCCGGAACGTGATGCCGCTCAAGCTGCGCGTGGTCGAGAGCTACGACGCCCAAATCACGCTCTGCGAGCCGACGCTAGCGGCGCGCGAAAGCGCGCTGGCGGAAGTGCAGCGCGAGACTGGCGCAGTGCTGGTGCACCCCTACGACGACGCGCGCGTGATTGCCGGGCAGGGGACCGCCGCGCTGGAGCTGCTGGCGCAGGCCGAGCTCGACGCCATCATCACGCCGATCGGCGGCGGCGGGCTGCTCTCGGGCACCTGCATCGCCGTGCGGGGCACCGCGCCCGCGGTCGCACTCTACGGCGCCGAACCGGCTGGCGCCGACGACGCAGCGCGGTCGCTGGCCGCCAGGAAGTTCATCCCGCAAACCGGACCCGACACCATCTGCGACGGCCTGCTCTCCAGCTTGGGCGAGCTGACCTGGCCCATCCTGCGTGACCACCTTGCCGCCATCATCACCGTCGACGACGACGGTGTGCGGCGGGCGATGCGGCTGCTGCGGGACGAACTGAGGCTGCTGGTCGAGCCGAGCGGCGCCATCGGCTTCGCGGCGACGCTCTCGCCCGGCTTCGCGAGCGACGCGCAGCGTGTCGGCGTCATCCTGACCGGCGGCAATGTTGATGCCGCGGAGTTCTTCGGCGAGTGAGTGGCGGGCTCACCCGCACGGCCATCGGCCGTGCGGCGGGGCATGGCGGGCCCGCGGGGATTCGAACCCCGGGTCTCCGGCTTAGAAGGCCGGCGCCTTTCCAGCTAGGCTACGGGCCCCACACGCCGGGAAGTGGGGCGGCTTAAGGGATTTCGCTGTAGCCGCCCGATGCATTCACCGGCACTGTTTCTTTTAAATATCTGTCATCAGTGAATTCTGCTGCCGTTCTCCACTTGCTGGTCAGGCTGGAGCAGGCTCACCAGCTTACCGCTCTCGGCAGCGAGTAGCATCCCTTCCGACTCGACGCCGCGGAACTTGGCGCGTTGCAGGTTGACGAGCACCGCAATCTGCCGCCCCTGCAGCTCGTCGGCCGCGTAGATGCCGCGCAAGCCGGTCACCAGCCGGCGTGTGGGTCCGCCGAAATCAACCTCCAACAGCCATAGTTTGTCGGCGTCCGGGTGTTTCTCGACGCCGGTCACGGTGCCGACGCGGATGTCCAGCTTCTTGAAGTCGTCGAAGCTGATTTCTGGCTTTAGCTCTGGTAGCTCGTTTTGGGGCATTTCTTTCTCCAGGACCCGATTCAGGTCCAGTTTTGCAAACAGCGGTTCGGGCCGCTGCAGGGTAAAATCAGTCTCGCCGTCCAGCGCCGCCTCCCAGCCTGCGGCCTGCGGCGTTCCCGGCAGGCCAAGGTAGCGCCAGGCGGTCTCACCCGTCCGGGGCAGGAAGGGCGTCATCATGATTGAGAGCGAGCGGCAGACGTTCAGGAAGCCGACCAGTTGCTCCTCGCACGCGGCGCGGTCCTGCTTCAGCAGCTTCCACGGTGCCGCTGCGTTGAGCGCTGCGTTGGTCGCCTGCGACAGCTCGAGCATCGCCGCCAGCCCGCGCTTGAACTTGCACGCCGCGAGCGCCGCGTCCATTTTCGCGTGCGCGGTCGCGACGCGATCGCGCAGCTCCGGCAGCGCGCATTCGTCGGTGTGGAGCCCATCGGGGAAGTTCTTCTGCGCGAAGGAGACGACGCGGTGCAGCAGGTTGCCCAGGTTGCCAATGAGTTCGGTATTGACGCGCGTGACATAATCCTCCCAGGAAAAATTGGCGTCCTTCTGCTCGGGCATGACTGCCGCCAGGTAGTAGCGCAGCGCCTCCGAGTCGTAGCGCTCGAGATAGTCGGGAATCCAGACCGCGTGGCGGCGCGACTTGGAGAACTGCGCCGAGTCCAGAAGCAGGTATTCATTGGCCGGGACGTCGTGCGGTAATTGCATTCCGCAGCCGAGCAGCATCGCCGGCCAGATGATGGTGTGGAACGGGATGTTGTCCTTGGCCATGAAGTAGCGGTGCTCCGCCTCAGGGTCGTCCCACCACTTGCGCCACTCCTCTGGTTCGTCCTGCAGCTGCGCCCAGTGGCGCGACGCCGAGTAGTAGCCCATCACCGCCTCGAACCAGACGTAGATGCGTTTGCTTTCGTAGCCATCGCGCGGAACCGGGATGCCCCACTCTAGGTCGCGCGTCACGGCGCGATCCACAAGGCCTTCCTCGAGCCAGTTGCGGGTGAAGTTGAGCACGTTCGACTTCCAGTGGTCTTTGCCCTCGGAGAGCCACTCGAGCAGCTGCTCGCGGAACGCCGAGAGCCGGAAGAAGAGATGCTCGGTCTCGCGGAACTCTAGGGCAACTTCGGGGTTCAGCTTCGGGTGCGGGTCGATGAGTTCATCCGCGTCGAGCGTCTTACCGCATTCGTCGCACTGGTCGCCCCGCGCGCCGGTCGACTTGCAGTGGGGGCAGGTGCCCTCGACGTAGCGGTCGGGCAGGAACTGCCCCGCCTTCGGGTCATACGGCGCAGTGGTGGTGCGCGGCTCGATGAAGCCCGCCTCGTCGAGCCGCCCGATGATTTCGTGCACCACCACCTGATGTTCGGGGGTGTGAGTATGGGTGAACAGGTCAAACGAAATCCCCATCTGCTCGATGGAGCGCGAGTTGATTTCATGATAGCGCAGCGCGACATCCTCCGGTTTGGCGCCTTCCTGCTGCGCGGTGACCATGATGGGGGTGCCGTGCATGTCGCTGCCGCTGACCATCAGCACCCGGTTACCCTTCAGCCGGTGGTAGCGCGCGAAGATGTCGGCCGGCAGGTAGCAACCTGCCATGTGGCCCAAGTGTAACGGCCCGTTGGCGTATGGCCACGCGACGGCGACGAGGACGTGCTTCACGGTGGCGCATCCCTCCCGATATAAATCAGCCACGGGCGCCAGCGCTCTTATCCCCGCGCGGCTGCCCGACCGTGTTTCGCATCGAGCGCGACTATACCGTCGAGGCGGCGCGACGGCTGCCGCGGTTGCCCGCCGAGCACCCCTGCCACCGGCTGCACGGCCACCGCTTCACGGTCACGCTCGCCATCGAGGGCGACACCGATAACGAGCAGCAGTGGGTCGCCGACTACTACGACGTCGATGCCGCCTACGAAGCGGGGGTCGGCAGCCTGATTGACCATAATTGCCTCAACGACGTCGCGGGGCTGGAAAACCCGACGACCGAAGTGCTGGCGCGCTGGGTCTTCGAGCGGCTCGCGGAACAACTGCCGGGGCTGGTCGAGGTCACCGTCGCCGAGGAAGGCGATACGCGCTGCGCCTACCGGCCCGGCTAGCCGCCGTCGCCCAGAAACACGACCAGCGCCGCCAGCGCGCGACCGCGGTGGCTCAGCGCATTCTTCTCCGCTAGCGGCAGCTCGGCGAAAGTCCGCACGTCGCCTGCGGGGACGAAGACCGGGTCGTAGCCGAACCCCCCGTCGCCGCGCGGCTCCCGCGCGATGCGGCCGCGGCAGCTGCCGCGAAACTGTCGGCGGCCGCCGTCGGGCAGCAGCAGACCCAGCACGCAGCGGAACTCGGCGCTGCGCGCCTCCCCGTCGCCGAGCAGCGCCAGCACGCCGGTCGGGCCGATGGTGTCGTACGCGTAGCGGCTGTAGACGCCGGGGAAGCCGCCCAGCGCGTCGACGAAGAGCCCCGCATCGTCGATGAGTAACGCCTGCCCGGAATGGCGCTGCGCCAGCCACTCGAGCCCGAACTCGACCACCGCCGCGAGCGTCGGCGCCTGCACTTCAGGATACTCCAGCGCGCGCTGCGCGACCGTGTGGCCCACCGGCTCCAGCGCCGCCGCCAGCTCGCGCACCTTGCCCGCGTTGGAGGTTACCAGCCCCAGCTCCATGCCCCCCGCAGCAGCGGCCGGTTTTAGCCGCTCGCCGTGATCGGCGAGCGGCGCGGGCAGTGAGGGGGGAACGCCGCCGCAGGCTCTTTAACCGGCGCAGCGTCGCGAACGATGCGCGAGGATCGCATAGCCTGGCCATTGCGTCGGATTGCTAATCCGATGGGCTTGTCCCACGGGGGTTCAAATCCCCCTCCTCGCGCCATTTTTTGCCATCAGAACTGCATCACCAGCAGCAGCCCGCCATACCCGGCAGCCATCAGGAAGGGGGTGTCCCAGGTGTGCGGCGAGAACGCCTCGGCGAGCGTCATCGCCAGCGGGACGATGGCGAGCGCGAGCGCGAATTGCGGGGCGCTGAATTGCGACGCGTGCAGCGCAATAATCACGAGCCCGGTCGCGAGGATGAACGCGCTGCCTTCGAGCGTGCGGACGTAGGTGCGGTCGGTGCCGAGCGCGCGCGTGCGGTATTCGTGCCGGCCCCAGCGCACGCCAATCGGCTCCGCGAGGCCGTCGCCGACGGCGTTAATCAGCAGCGGGATGAGAATCAGCCCCGCAAGGCCGATTTCGCCGAAATACCAGATTGCCGGCAGCATCACCATGAAGCCGGCGACGAACTGGCTGAAAATCCAGACCAGCGTGAACGGCCGGTCCTCGGGCCGGTCGAACGCTTCGAACATCAGTTGGTAGGGCGGGATGCGGCTGCGAATCGGCTCCCAAAAAACCAGTAGCGAGAGCGTCACGATGGCGGAGCTGGTGAGCAGGTATTCGATGTCGGCGAAGGTCGCGACGTCCAGCTGCCGGTCAATCGCCACCGGCAGGAAGAATATCGCGACGTGGTTCAGCTTGCGCGTGTAGTTGACTCGCACGCCGCGCCGCGCCATCCAGCCTGTGGCGAGCATGATGGCGAGCAGCGCGCCCGCCTTCAGCAACGTCGATTCAACCTGGGATGACGAGAATTCCATGTTGCACCGCGCATGGTGGACCGAGCGAGATTTGAACTCGCGCCCTCCTCCATGCCAAGGAGGCGATCTTCCAGACTGATCTACCGGCCCACGCGGGCGGTCCACGAAGGGAGCGCTTTAAGGATTGCCGCTCGCGGTGCTCAATTTCCGGGGGAGAGCGGCCGGATGGTCCACGCCACCAGCACCACGCCCGCCAGCATCACCGCCAGCAGTTCCAGCCCCAGCAAACTCCCAAGCAGCAGCCCCAGCAGCGCCAGAAGCGCGAGCAGCTGCTCGCGCTTCAGCGCCAGTGTGCGGGCGGTGGTCGCGACTCCCGCAAGGGCGGCCAGCGCGGGGAAGCTGGCTGCTCCCACCAGTGCGCCGCCAGCTGCGAAGACCGGTGCCTGCGCCGCGACCGCTTCCTGCTGGAGTTCGTAGTAGCCACTGACATTGAACTGTTCCCCGTCAACCATAGTCACCTGCCAGC
>Ga0310121_10000375_pt1 | contig 49654 bp, 51 predicted proteins | sample CB27_Tmax_986_MG_FD_203504 | JGI IMG/M metagenome (GOLD analysis project Ga0310121, IMG submission 203504) | Marine microbial communities from Western Arctic Ocean, Canada - CB27_Tmax_986 | ecosystem: Environmental > Aquatic > Marine > Oceanic | place: Canada: Western Arctic Ocean | collected... | reverse complement strand
GACGTCCACCGCACCGGCCAGCCGCGAGGCAAGGGCCAGCCGCGAGGCAAGGGCCAGCCGCGAGGCAAGGGCCAGCCGCAATTGCGGAACACCTATCCGGCCCAGGACCTCGGAGAGGCCCTCGCGCTCGCCCAACCCGAACCTCCTCTCGTCCGAAGCGCCCACCGCGCCCACGACGTCCCCGGCCGCTAGGAGATGGTGCTGCGCCTCAACTACCGGCCTGACATCCTCGACCGTGCGCACCAGCATCCCGCGGGGCACCGGCAACGAGGCCCAGAACTGAGCGGCTTGCCTGTGGCGCTCGGCCCCATCAGGTGCCACTGCGTTCGCGATCTCCTGCGTTTCAGAGTGAAGCAAATAGCGGGCGTCGTCCGGCGCCCCACCAAACCGGCGCCGAAGAGACGCGAACATCCCTCCAACAGCTCCTCGTCGGGCCTCCTCTAACTGGAGAAGACCCAAAGACCCTGCCAAGGTCAACGCACTGTCCGTAGCGCCTTCGGTGGCCGGCGAACCGTCGGTGCCGAGCGCGTAGCGCAGTCCCTCAAAGGGAATCGGGACACGGAACGCGGCCATGCCGAGAACGAGCCTACCCACCGGCTCCGCCGCGATCCGCTGCAACTCCTGCCGGAGGACGCTCCCGCCCTCGGATGGGAACACTGTGTCGTCTTCCAGCACTTCGCGAGCGCTGTAGCCGCGTTGCTTGGCATCTCGCGCTATGCGATCCAGGTATCCGGGCAGACCAGCGAATCGCCTCGCAATCTCATCGAGGTCACCGTCCTCGGACCCGGACAACCCAGCTGCCCTTAGCAGGCTCCGTGCTTCCTCCCCAGCCAGACCGAAGAGCTCAGGTTGACGGTAACCGGCTCCACCGAGATCGCTGAGCGGTACTCGTGACGTCAGCACAACAACGCTCTTGTGATCCTCATGGCAGGCCCGCGTCATAAGCTGTCGAAGCTGCGAGTCCTTGATCCGGCCTTTCGAATCGAGCACCGATTCGAAGTTATCGAATACCAGGATCCGCCTTGAAGCCGCGCATCGCGCGACGACGAGGTTAATTCGCTCAGTCAAGTCCAGCTGGGCGAACTGCACCGTCGTGACCCCCACCTCAAGGTGTCGGATGAGCGCAGAGAGCAGTACGTCCACCGTTGTGGGATTACGGAAGTTACGGACAAAGGGAACACCCATCCGCCGTCGCGCACGTCTGACTGCCTCCGAAGCGAGGTACGACTTGCCCAGCTGCGTCGGCCCGACGAGAGCAATCACCCGGACCGACTCGTCCGCAAGCAGCTCGCGCATCACCGCGAGCTCGGCCGCCCGGCCGATGAAATCTTGCGTCGAAAGCAGCCTTGCGAGGGACTTGCTAGCGGTTTGGGCACGCGCTGGATGGCGCGGAATGATGAGCTGATTAGTCCACGCCCCCAGCGGAGCATCCCAAGAACTACAACGACGAACAGCCCGCCGACGATTGCCAGAACGACGGCACCAGTCGTCGTTCCGGGATCGGTTGCGTCTACGTAAGCGATCCAACCCCAGGGGCCCACCAACATCGGCAAAGTATGGCACGGCTAGAACCACGCCTTGCGACCGCGAGCCCCAGCCTATGTTCTCCTGCCGAGGGACGGACGTTCGAGCCTCCCGACTTCCTATCCCCAGAAAGAGTTGACAGGCCGGAGGGGGCGGTCCTAGTCTCGGATCACAAGTGAATCGGAGAAGCGGCGATCGGGAAGAGTAGTCGTTCAAGCGGCCTTTTCAGCGAGCGGGGGACGGTGAGAGCCCCGTAGGCACGCGAACGGTGAATGGCCCCGGGAGCTCCCCCGCCGAAGCCGGAGACGGTGCGTAGGCGAGGGCGGAGAGGGCACCGTTACTGCAGCCCGAGCCTTTCGTTCGGCCACGAGCGAGCGGCTTGCGAAGTGCTCCAGCGAAAGCTGGGGAACGAAGGTGGTACCGCGGGAACCCCCCGTCCTTTGGGCGGCGGGGTTTTTCGGTCCACGCAGGCTCCACCGCCCGCACGACAATCCGAAGTAGCGACCAGGCCAGGAGGTAGCGATGACGAAGACCACGACGGCATCGGCGCTGGAGGAGCGCATTCACGGGGCGATCGCGGCGCGATCGCTGCTCGAACATCCCTTCTACCGCGCCTGGAGCGCGGGCACGCTCGAGATGGAGCGCCTGCGCGATTACGCCCGCCAGTACTACCACTTCGAGCGGGCCTTTCCACGCTTCCTGAGCGCGATCCACGCCCGCACCCATTCGCCGGCCATCCGCCAGCTCCTCCTCGAGAACCTCTGGGACGAAGAGCACGGCGAGCGCAACCACCCCGCCCTCTGGCTCGAATTCGCGGCCGCCGTCGGCGTCTCCGCGGACGAGGTCGAGGCCGCGGCTCCGCACGCGGAGACGGAGGCGTTGATCGAGCACTTCGCCGAAGCCGCCGAGCGCGCGCCCGTCGCCGAAGCGCTGGCCACGCTCTTCGCGTATGAATCGCAGGTGCCGGCAATCGCCTGGGAGAAGATCAAGGGCCTGAGCGAGAAGTACGGCCTGCTCCCGAATCAGTTCGAGTTCTTCTGCGTGCACCTCGTCTCCGACGTGGCTCACGCGGGGGCGGAGCTCAGCGCGATCGAAGAGCTGTGCGAGGACAGCGACGGCGTCGTCAGCGCGACCGAGCGCGCGGGCGAGCGGCTGCTTGCGTTCCTCGACGGGTGCTACGCGGCCGCAGCCTAGACCCCCAATCCCTGGAGGAGACGCCAGATGAGCGAGCGCAAACGGATCCTGACCGGCATCCGGCCAACGGGTGCTCTGCACCTTGGCCACTACGCCGGAGCGCTCGAGAACTGGCTTCGCCTGCAGAGCGACTACGACTGCCACTTCCTCATTGCCGACTACCAGGTCTCGGACTACGCCGACGATCTCGCACGCGTGCGAGAGTCGGTGTGGGAAGTCGCGCTCGACTGGCTCGCCGTCGGCCTGGACCCGGAAGAGAGCTGTTTCGTCATCGAGAGCCTCGTGCCCGAGCACGCTGAGCTCACGACCTGGCTCAGCTGGTTCCTGCCTCTGGGCATGCTCCAACGCAATCCCACGCTCAAGGCGGAGATGGCGGACTTCGGCAAGAAGTCCGTGCCGGTGGCGTTCTTCACCTACCCGGTCATGCAGGTGGCGAACATCCTCATGCCCCGCGCCCACCTCGTGCCCGTGGGCGAGGACCAGCTCCCCCACATCGAGATGACGCGCGAGCTCGCGCGCCGCTTCAACCGCCAGTTCCGCGACGTCTTCCCCGAGCCGAAAGGGCTCGTCGGGCGCGTGCCCCGGCTGGTTGGCGTGGACGGCCAGGCGAAGATGAGCAAGTCGCTCAACAACGCCATCTACCTCAAGGACGACGCCGAGACCGTCACGAAAAAAGTGCGCGGGATGTTCACGGATCCGACGCGCCTGCGCGCAACCGATCCGGGCCACGTCGAAGGCAATCCCGTGTTCATGTACCACGACGCCTTCAACCCCGATGCCGACGAGGTGAACGACCTCAAGGGGCGCTACCTCGCCGGCGAGGTGGGGGATGTCGAGGTGAAGCAGAAGCTGACGAAAGCGCTGAACGACTTCCTCGATCCCTTCCGCGACCGCCGGGCGCACTACGAGTCGCACCTCAACGAGGTACGGGATGCGCTCGACGCCGGCACCACCCGCGCCCGTGCCGTCGCCCAGGAGACAATCGCAGAGGTTCGCGACGCTATGGGCGTGAACTACCTCGCGGCGACTCCGACAACCGCCGGAACGCCGAAGTGAACCCGCAGGGAGCGCTGCAGAACGCGCGCGACGGCGGAGGCTGACCGTATTGCACCCCTCGCTCGAGGAGGTGAAAGCGCTCGCAGAAACGGGCGAGGGCAACCTCGCGCCCGTCTACCGGGAAGTCGTCGCGGATCTCGAGACCCCCGTCTCGGCCTACCTGAAGGTGCGCGAAGGGCGCTACTCCTTCCTGCTGGAATCGGTGGAAGGCGGCGAGCGGCTCGCGCGCTACTCGTTCATCGGCACCACGCCCTACCGCGTCATCCGCACGGGCCCGGGAGAGCGTTACGACGGCGACCCCCTGATCCCGCTCCAGGAAGAGCTCGCCGGCTTCCGCGCCGTTGAGTTGCCGGGGCTCCCACGACTCACGGGGGGTGCGATCGGCTACGTCGGCTACGAGGCGGTGCGCCACTTCGAACCGCGCGTACAGCCGAACGAGGCCGATCCCATCGGTATCCCCCAGGCGATCTTCCTGCTGTGCGATTCCATGGTCGTGTTCGACCACATCCGCCACACGATCAAGGTCGTGGCGCACTGCCGCCTCGATGGCGACATCGAGGCTTCCTACCGCCACGCCGGAGTCAAGATCGACGAGATCGTCGAGCGGCTGAGCCGCCCCCTCGCGCTCCCCGTGGACGAGGTCGAGGAGGTCGTGCGAGCAAGCGCGCCCTCGACCTCGAACGTCGGGCGCGAGGGCTACGAGCTCATGGTCGAGCGGATCCGCGAAGACGTGATCGACGGGCAGGTCATCCAAGCCGTTCCCTCACAGCGCCTCCGCCGCCCGACCTCCGTCCACCCGTTCAGCATCTATCGCCAGCTGCGCACGGTGAATCCGTCGCCGTACATGTTCTATCTCGACCTTGACGGCTTCCAGGTCGTGGGCGCCTCGCCGGAGATGCTCGTGCGCGTAGAGGATGGGGTTGTGACGACGCACCCGATCGCGGGCACGCGCCCGCGCGGCGCGACCCCCGAAGAGGACGACGCGCTCGCCGACGAGCTGCTGGCGGACGAGAAGGAGCGCGCCGAGCACATCATGCTCGTCGACCTGGGGCGAAACGATGTCGGCCGCGTCGCCGAGGCCGGGACGGTGCAGGTCGACCAGCTCATGGAGATCGAGCGCTACTCGCACGTGATGCACATCGTCTCGCACGTCTCCGGGCGGCTGCGGGCGGACCGCACGCCCTTCGATGCCTTCCGCGCGGTCTTCCCTGCGGGAACGGTTTCGGGGGCGCCCAAGGTGCGCGCGATGGAGATCATCGCCGAGCTCGAAAACGAGCGGCGGGGGATCTACGCCGGGGCGGTCGGCTATGCCAGCTTCTCCGGTAGCCTCGATACCTGCATCGCCATCCGCACGATGGTGGTCAAGGACGGGGTTGCCTACCTCCAGGCCGGCGGCGGCATCGTCTACGACTCCGTGCCCGCCACCGAGTACGAGGAGAGCGTGAACAAGATGCGGGCCCTCGAGCGGGCGATCGACCAAGCGGAGCTGGCGGCGGCCGAGGGGCCGAGCGGCAGCCTCGGGTACGGCTGATGGCTCAGCAGATCTACCTCGCCGCGATCCTCGAACGCGAGGGGAAGCTCCTGCTTCAGCGCGAACGCGGGGTCGAACGGTGGGACCTCCCCGGCGGCGATCTCCTCCCCGAGCACGACGACATCGAGGCCGGGATGGCCGCCATCCTCGCCGAGATCGGCGTCACTGTAGAGGGCATCGACGACGCTTTCTTCGACACCTTCTTCGTCCCCGCCGAAGAGGGGCACACGGTCTACAACCTCTTCGCCACCTCGACCTGGCAGGGCAGGGTGGCGCTGCGCGACTCCCTCGAGGAGTCTTGGCACGAGCCCGCCGCTATCGCCTCCCTGCCGCTGGAGGAGCACGTGCGTGCGGGCATTCTCCAGGCCTTCGGCCTGGCTCAGCGCGGCGACGAAAGCGCGGTCATTCTGGGCGCGTTGCGGGGCGAGATGGGCGAGACCCAACCGGATACGGCACCGCCCGCCTTCGGCTCGCGCCGCGAGGCCGGCCGCGATGTCCTCCGCACCCTATCGGGGGGCGGCGATCCCGAGGCGCGGCACGCGGGCCTGCGCGCGAGCTCGCCCGAGCTCGCGGACGATGTCGTCGACTTCGCCCTCGGCGAAGTCTGGGGCAGCGATCGACTCGACCGGCGCACACGCAGCCTCGAGGTCGTGGCGATGCTCGCCGCCCTCACCGGCCGGCCCGGCCCCCTGCGATCGCACATCAGCGGCGCGCTCAACCACGGCGCCGCCCCCGAGGAGGTGGTGGAGACCCTGCGGATGGTCGCGGTCTACGCCGGCTTCCCCGCCGCCCTCGCCGCCTGGCCGGTGATGGAAGAGGTGTTTGCGGAACGCGGCGTCCCCCGTCCGGAGCAGGCGCCATGAAGGCCGTGTTCTGGGACCTCGACGACACCCTCCTGAACACGCTTCCCGGCCGCATGGAGGCGCTCGCGCACGCCTACCAGCACTGCCTCGGCGAGACGACGGACCCGCACGCGCTCTGGCGCGAGCACGCTGGCCACGCCCTCGAGGATCTCGGTCGACGCCTCGCTGGGGACGACTGGAGGCGTTTCACCGAGGCCTATCGCGACCACTACTACGCCCTCGATCTCGAAATTGCGCCTTTCGAAGGTGTGCGCGAGACGCTCGACGCCCTCGCGGAGCACGGCCTCGATCAGGCGGTCGTGACCTCGAAGGTCTCCTGGGGTGCCACGGAGGAGTTGACGCGCACGGGCCTGCTCGAGCGCTTCGCCGCCGTCGTCGGCTTCGACGACAGCGATGTCCACAAGCCCGAACCGGAACCGCTGTTCATCGCCATGGAACGGCTCCTCATCGACGAGCCGGGCGCGGTCGCCTACGTGGGCGACACGCCCGCCGACATCGAGGCTGCGCGCGCTGCGGGCTGCCACGCGATCGGCGCGGCTTGGGGTTCACTCGACCCGGAGCGGCTGCAGGCCGCCGGACCCGACCTCCTCGCCACTGAGCCCGGCGCGGTCCTTCGCTACGTCGAGCAGATCGCTACGGGAGCGAGGACGTGACCGGCACCGCCCTCGCCAAAGAGGTCGCACACGTCGGTGTGCGCTTCTACCGCGCGAACGCCATCGACCTCGCCCTCGTACCCCTACTCAGTGAGGTAGCGGGCTTCACCCGATCAGCCGGCGATGGGTACTTCCTCGTCGTCCTTCTCGGCGAACCGGGCACGGCTTACCCGTTGAACCTGCGCACGACCAGCGCCTTCGAGGCCGCCTACCTTGCGGAGAAGTTCCACCTCGACCGCCGCGGCTACGGCTATGCGCCGGAGGAGCTGGCCCTCGGGCTTCGCGAGGTCGCGGCCGACCTCGCCTCCGAGGAGGGCCTGGACGGATGACCACGCTGCTGATCGATAACTACGACAGCTTCACCTACAACCTCTACCAGTACTTGGCCGAACTCGGTGCCGAAGTGGTGGTCCACCGCAACGACGCCGTAACCGTAGACGAGTGCGAAGCGCTCGATCCGGAGCGGGTCGTGATCTCCCCCGGCCCCGGCCGCCCCGCCGACGCCGGCATCTCCCGGGAGATCGTGAAACGCTTCGCTGGGCGCGTGCCCGTGCTCGGCGTCTGCCTCGGCCACCAGTGCATCTGCGAGGCCTTCGGCGGACGCATTGAGAGCGCGGGCGAGATCAAACACGGCAAGACCTCCGTGATCGCGCACGATGGCAAGAGCGTCTTCGCGGGCCTGCCGGACCCGTTCACGGCCGTGCGCTACCACTCGCTCGCAGGCACAGAGGAAAGCCTTCCGGCCGATCTCGAGGTCACCGCGCGCGCCGAAAGCGGGGTGGTGATGGCCGTGCGGCACCGACAGCACACGGTCGAGGGCGTGCAGTTCCATCCCGAGTCGATCGCCACGGAGTACGGCAAGGAGCTCCTCCAGAACTTCCTGGGCGTGCGTGGAGGGACCTGGTGACCGCAATCCAGGACGCGATCCGCGCGCTCCTCGACGACCGCGAAATCGCCGGCGCAGTCGCGGCTGCGGCGCTCGAGACGATCATGTCCGGCGAGGCGACGGAGGCACAGATCGGCGCCTACCTCGCCGGTATGCGCGAATACGGCGAGACCGCAGAGGTCGTCGCTGCCTGCTGGGAAGTCATGGAGCAGCACGCGGAGCCGATCGCTGTCGACAACGTCGTCGACCTCTGCGGGACGGGGGGCGACGGTGCCGACACCTTCAACGTCTCGACCGCCGCGGGGTTCGTGGTCGCGGGGGCGGGGGCGCGAGTCGCCAAGCATGGCAACCGCGCGGCCTCGTCCCGCTGCGGCTCCGCCGACCTGCTGGAGGCGCTGGGCGCGCGCATCGATCTGGGTGGGGAGGCGCTCGCGCCCATCATCGAAGCCTGCGGCTTCGGCTTTCTCTTCGCGCAACGCTTCCATCCGGCGATGCGGCACGTGGGCGGGCCCCGGCGCGAGATCGGGACGCGCACGATCTTCAACGTCCTCGGCCCGATCTCGAATCCCGCCCGACCACGGGCGCAGCTCACCGGCGTGGGATCGGCCCCCCTGGGACCGCTCTTTGCGGAAGCGTTCCGGCTCCGCGGCCTCGAGCGCGCGATGGTCGTGCACTCGGCCGACGGGCTCGACGAGATCAGCCCCGCGGCAGCCACCCACGCCTGGATCCTGGAGGACGGCGCGATCCGGGAAGAGGAGCTGACGCCCGCCTCCTTCGGGCTCGAAGGCGGCGCCCTCAGTGCGGTCGCCGGCGGCTCCCCCGAGGAGAACGCCGAGACCCTGCGGCAGGTCCTCGCGGGCGAGGGCGGGGAAGCCGGCGAGTTCGTCATCCTCAACGCCGCCGCCGGCTGCTACGTCGCTGGCCTCGTCGACGACCTCGCCGACGGCGCGACCCTCGCCCGGGACTCGATCGCCTCCGGCAAGGCTCGCGCGGTGGCCGAAACCTACGTGGCCCTGACGCAGGAGGCCACATGACGCAGAAGACGAGCATCCTCGACACGATCGTCGCCCAACGCCGCCACGATGTCGCTGAGGCGAGAGTCGCGCGGCCGCCCGCGCAGCTCCAGCGGGAGGCGGAGGCTGCCGCGCCGCCGCTCGACTTCGTCGCGCGCCTGCGCACGGCGCCACCCGCGGTGATCGCCGAGATCAAGCGCGCTTCGCCGAGCAAGGGCGACATCGCCCCCGATATGGATGCGCCCGCCCAGGCCCTGCGCTACGCGCACGGCGGCGCTGCCGCCATCTCCGTCCTCACCGAACCGACCTGGTTCAAGGGCAGCCTCGACGACCTCCGCGAGGTACGAGCCGCGCTCACCCCGCTGGGCGATGAGCGGCCGGGGGTCCTGCGCAAGGACTTCCTCGTCGACGACTACCAACTGCTCGAAGCCCGTGCCGCGGGCGCCGACGCCGTCCTCCTCATCGTCGCCTGCCTCGACGACGCAACCCTGAGCGGCCTGCAGCGCGGCACGCACGACCTCGGCATGGCCGCCCTCGTCGAGGTCAACAACGCGGCCGAGATGGAACGCGCGGCGGCCTGCGGAGCGAGCCTGATCGGCATCAACAACCGCGACCTGCGCAGCTTCGCTGTGGACCTCGGAACCACCGACCGGCTGGCGAGCGGAGCGCCCGCAGGCGCGCTCCTCGCCGCCCTCAGCGGGATCGCGACGCGGGCGGATGTCGCCCGCTTCGGAGCCGCGGGGGCGGAAGCGGTGCTCGTCGGAGAGGCGCTCATGCGCGCACCCGACCCCGGCATGATGATCGCGGAGCTGCGCGGCCGATGACGCGCGTGAAGATCTGCGGCGTGCGGGACGCTGAGACCGCGACCGCGGCGACGAAGGCCGGCGCCGACTTCATTGGCATCGTCTTCGCTGAGTCGAAACGGCAGGTCACGCCCCAGCAGTGCTACGACATCATCGCGGCCGTGCGCGAGACCCGCCGCAACGGCGACGTCGCGCGCATCGAGGGGCCGCAGCGCGGCGAGGTGCGCGCCGCGAGCTGGTTCGGCGCCTGGAACGAGGCGATCGACGATGCGCTCGCCCGCTGGCGGCCCTTAATCGTGGGCGTCTTTGCCGACCAGGAGGTCGCCGACGCGAACGAGATCGCCGAGGCCGCCGGACTCGAGCTGATCCAGCTCTCGGGCGGCGAGGACGAGGGCTTCGTCCGCGCGATTGGCCGTCCCGTGTTGCAAGCGATTCACGTCCATCCCGAAACGGGAGCCGAGGAGGTCATCGAAGCCGCGGTCCCCGGCGCGGCGGCGGGTGTGCACCTCGACACCGGCTCGGCCGAAGCCCGCGGCGGCACTGGCGAGACCTTCGACTGGGCGGTCGCGAGCGAGGTCCAGGCACGCCTTCCGCTCATGCTCGCGGGAGGCCTTTCGCCCGAGAACGTGGGCGAGGCGATCGCAGCCGTAGCGCCCTGGGCCGTCGATGTCTCGAGCGGCGTAGAAACGGACGGCAGGAAAGACATCGAGAAGATCCGTGCCTTCGCCCGCGCGGTGAAGGGAGCAGGTGCTTGAGCAGCGAGACCCTGGCAGAGCTGACCCCGCGGTTCGGGGAATTCGGCGGGCGCTACATCCCCGAGGTCCTCGTCGCGGCCCACGAGGAGTTGGAGGAGGCCTATGACGAGGCGCGGCGTGATCCCGCCTTCGCCGAAGAGATCGCAGATCTCGGGCGCCACTACGTCGGACGGCCCACACCGCTGTACTTCGCGAAGCGATTGACGAACGAGGTGGGCGGCGCCCGCATCTGGCTCAAGCGCGAGGACCTCGCGCACACGGGGGCGCACAAGATCAACAACGCCCTGGGCCAGGCCCTGCTCGCGAAGCGCCTGGGGAAGCCGCGCATCATCGCGGAGACGGGCGCGGGCCAGCACGGCGTCGCCGCCGCCACCGTCTGCGCGATGCTCGACCTCGAATGCGTCGTCTACATGGGCTCCGAGGACATCCGCCGGCAGTCCCTGAACGCCTTCCGCATGAAGATGCTCGGCGCTGAGGTCGTCCCCGTCGATTCCGGCAGCCGCACCCTCAAGGACGCGATCAACGAGGCGATGCGGGACTGGGTGACCAACGTGCGCACGACCCACTACCTCATCGGTTCGGCCATCGGACCGCATCCATTCCCCACGATGGTGCGCGATTTCCAGTCCGTGATCGGCCGCGAGGCCAGGGCGCAGATGCTCGATCAGGCGGGCAAGCTGCCCGACGTGGCGGTTGCCTGCGTGGGCGGTGGCAGCAACGCGATCGGCCTGTTCCATCCCTTTCTCGACGACCCCGTACGCCTCGTCGGGGTCGAGGCCGCGGGGGAGGGGCTCGAGACTCTGGGGCGGAACGCCGCCACCCTCGTGGCGGGGCGGCCGGGCGTGCTCCACGGCACCCGCACCTACCTCCTCCAGGACGACGCGGGCCAGATCCTGGAGACCCACAGCATCTCTGCGGGGCTCGATTACCCCGGAGTTGGGCCGGAGCACTCCTGGCTCAAGGTCACGGAGCGCGCGGAGTACGTCGCGGCGAACGACGCCGAGGCGCTGGAAGGGTTCCAGCGCCTCACACGGAGCGAGGGGATCATCCCCGCCCTCGAGCCATCGCACGCGATCCACGTCGCTCTAGGGCTCGCGGGGGAGCTGGGCGCGGACGAGGATGTCCTGATCGGACTGAGCGGGCGTGGCGACAAAGACATGCACACCGTCGCCGAGGCCTTGGGCGTCACCCTCTGAGCGCCAGCGCTGCCGCGAGCACGCCCGCGGGGCGGTATGGCCGGGCGATTCCCTGGGGGCCCAAGCAGGTCCTCATCGGACTGCTGCTCGGCGCCGGCGTTCTCCTCGTCTCGAACGTCGTCCTCCTCATCTTCATCGTCGCCACGGGCTCGGAGTTCCGCACGCAGGACGTTGGCGACGTCTTCGAGAAGGCGGGCGAGATCGCCGGCTACGCGGACGAGCGCCTGGCCGCGGCAGCGAGGGCGCAGTCGCTCCCGGAAGCGCCGTCGATCCTGGCGGATCAAACCGCACTCAAGTTCGGGCTCGGCGCGACCCTCGTCTTTCAGGCCGGCCTCATCGCGATCTTGGTCCTGATCTCACGGCAACGGATCCCGAGCCTCGTAGGCGGCCTTCATCTGGATCGCTATCGACTGCGGGAGATCTGGCGGCCGGCCGTGGTCGCCGCGGGCTGCTACGTGATGATCGGGATTTACAGCGTGCTGGTAGACGCGCTCAACGTGGGGCCGCTCGAGCCGCAGAGCACCGTCCCCTTCGAGATCGTGCGAGACCCCGTCACGCTCACGCTCACGGGAATCGCTGCGGTGGTGGGGGCGCCACTCGCGGAGGAGCTGTTCTACCGCGGGCTAGTCTTTGGGGGGCTGCTGAAATGGGGCTTCTGGCCGGCGGCACTCCTCTCGGGCGCGATCTTCAGCGGTGTGCATCTCGATCTGGGCAGCCTCATTCCGTTCTTTATCATCGGCGTGGTCCTGGCCTGGCTCTTCTGGCGGCGGGGCAACCTCTGGGAGACCATCATCTTTCACGTGCTCTTCAACTCCACCAGCTTCGTCCTGCTCGTGGCGACGGAGGCCTAGCGGTGTCCGAACGGCTGCGTGCGCGCTTTGCCCAGGCGAAGGCCGAGGGCCGCGCCGCCTTCATGCCCTACATCATGGCCGCCTATCCGAGGCGCGACCTGACGGTGCCGCTCCTCCTCGCACTCGAAGCCGGCGGGGGCGATCTGATCGAGCTCGGCGTTCCCTTCACCGACCCCCTCGCGGATGGTGCGACGATCCAGCGCGCGAACGAAGTGGCGGTGGCGGAAGGCGTGACGTTCGCGGACTGCCTGGAGATGGTGCGCGAAGCGCGCGCCCAGGGGCTCGAGGCACCCGTGTTGCTCATGGGCTACGACAACCCGATCCTGGCCTACGGCGAGGAACGCGCAGCGGCGGACGCCGCCGCAGCCGGCGTGGACGGCTTCATCGTCGTCGACCTGCCCCCGGAGGAAGCGACCACGTTCCGAGACGCCTGCACGCGCCACGGCGTCAGCTTCGTGCCCCTTGTCGCCCCCACCACCTCTGAAGCGCGGATGGCGGCGGTCGCGGCCGTCGCCGATTCGTTCATCTACTGTGTCAGCGTCACAGGCACCACTGGGCAGCGCTCAGAACTGCCCGCCGAGCTGGGGGAGTTCGTGGCCGCCATTCGGCGGCACACGGAACTCCCCTTGGCGGTGGGCTTCGGCGTCTCGACACGCGAACAGGTCGAGCTCGTAGGGCGGCTGGCGGAGGGGGTCGTGATGGGCTCTGCTATAATCGCGGCCATCGACGCTGCCGGCGCAGAGGACTGCGCGCAACGCGTCAGGGAGTTCGTGGAGCATGTCACCGGCCACAGTCGGGATGGTGGAGCCGGCCCAGGGTGAGGCCCGCCGCGCAGCAGCGCGGCGGCAGCGCCCGGGCCGCGTCTACGCTGGCCCGCTGGCCGGGGCCTTTGCACTCCCCGCGCCCTAGCGCAAACCACCGCTATCACCTGATCTTCCCGGAGGAGGACCTGCGCGATGCCGGTTCGAGGCATTCGCGGCGCGATCACCGTGGGCAAGAACGCCCGCGAGGCGATCCTGGACGCCACGCGGGAGCTGCTCGAGACGATGGTCGAGGCGAACAGCGTCGAGGCTGACGATGTCGCATCGGCACATTTCACGACAACGCCCGATCTCAACGCCGAATTCCCGGCCGTCGCCGCACGACAGTCGCTCGGTTGGACGCACGTCCCCTTGATGTGCGGCCACGAGATGAACGTGCCCGGCAGCCTGCCGATGTGCGTGCGCATCCTCCTCCACGTGAACACGAACGTGGGGCCCCATGACATCGAGCACATCTATCTCCGCGGCGCGAAGGCGCTCCGCAGCGATCTCCGACCCGAAAGCCAACCAGCGACGAACGCAGGAGGGTGAGCCGATGATCATCGTGCTCTCGCCCCATGCCAGCGAAGACGCTATCGACCAGGTTGTGGCGCGCGTCCGCGAAACCGGCCGCGACGTGAATGTCTCGCGGGGCACGGAACGCCTCGTGATCGGCGTGATCGGCCCCGATGCCCCCGAGCTGCAGAACATGTTCGCAACCATGCCGCAGGTCGAATCGGTGCATCGCGTGACGAAGCCCTACAAGCTCGTCAGCCGCGAGTTCCAGCCCACCGATACGGTCATCGAGGTGGGGCAGGGGGTGACGGTGGGCGGCCCCCAGATTGCCGTGATCGCGGGGCCGTGCTCGATCGAGAGCGAGGAGCACATCGTCGACACGGCGCGGGCGGTGAAGGCGGCGGGGGCCAACATCCTGCGGGGCGGCGCCTTCAAGCCACGGACGTCGCCCTACTCCTTCCGCGGGCTGGGAGAGGCCGGACTCGAACACCTCGTCGCCGCCCGGGCGGCGACGGGCATGCCCGTCATCACCGAACTCATGAGCGTGCGTGACATCGACACGGTCGCTGCGCACACCGACATCATCCAGATCGGCGCACGAAACATGCAGAACTTCGTCCTGCTGGACGAAGTCGGGCACAGCGCGAAACCCGTGATGGTGAAGCGCGGCATGAGCGGTGAGATCGAGGAGTGGCTACTCGCGGCCGAGTACATCAGCGCCAAGGGAAACCCCAACGTGATGCTCTGCGAGCGCGGCATCCGCACGTTCGAGACGGCGTACCGCAACACCTTCGATATCAACGCCATTCCGCTCGTGAAGGAGCTCAGCCACCTGCCCGTGATCGCGGACCCCAGCCACGGCACGGGGCGCTGGCGCTTGGTCGCGCCTATCGGCCTGGCCGCCCTCACCGCAGGCGCGGACGGCCTGATGATCGAGGTGCACCCGAACCCGGAGCGAGCCCTGAGCGATGGTGCGCAATCTTTGACATACGCCCACTTCGCCGAGATGATGCAATCCGTTGCCGGTATCGCCGCTGCTGTCGAGCGAACGGTGCCTGAAATCGAGGCGACCGCTGGAGCGGGATAGCGGCAACTGGTTCCGAGCAGGCGCGCCGTGGCGAGGGAGCGAGAGCCTGCTGGAGGCCATGCCCGAGATTCGCTTGCCCGTGTTCCAGGGCCCGCTCGACCTTCTCCTTCAACTGATCCAGCGCCAGGACCTCGATATCACCACGGTCTCGCTGGTCGCCGTTGCCGACCAATACCTCACGGCGGTGCACGCCGATGAGTCTCTAGACGCGCCCGCGCTGGCCGAGTTCGTCTCGATCGGCGCCCGGCTCCTGCACCTGAAATCGCGCGCCCTCCTCCCCAGCCGCGCAAACGAAGAAGAGCTGGAGCCGGACGAGGACGCCGTCGGCCTAGAGCTCGTCGCGCTCCTGCGCGAGTACCAGCGATTCCGCGATGTCGCCGACGAGCTCGGCGCGCGTGAGGCGGCAGGGCTCCGCACCTATGAACGCGGCACTTCCCCCCCGGAGCCACCCCCCGGAGACCCGCTCGATGGGGTCACACTCGACGCCCTCTACGCCGTGATGCTGGAGGTGCTCGAGCGCGTGCCCGAGGAGCCGGAGGGCGTACTCGAACGGCACCACGTGAGTGTCACCGACAAGATCGCGCTGCTGGAGGCGAAGCTCGCGGGCAGGAGCCGCTCGTTCTCCTTCCGCCGCGTGATCGCAAGTTGCACGAGCCGCCTCGAGGTCGTGGTGACCTTCATGGCCCTGCTCGAACTGCTCAAGCGTGGGAGTTGCGATGTGGAACAGGCGAAGCCCTGGGCCGAAATCAGAGTCGTCGCGATCGATCAGCCGGTCGCCAGCGGGCGCTGAGCACGGCGCGCGCGGAACGCTTCGATCGCCGTGGCCCCGTACCAAAAGAGGAGCCCCAGCGCCGCGCCGGTGGCGTCGAAAAGCACGTCGACGGGATCGACATCGCGGTTGGGGATGTGCGATTGGTACCACTCATCGGCGACACCAAGCAGGACGGCCAGGATCCACACGGTACCCACTACCGCGACGCTCGAGCGCCCGGGGAAGACGAGCTGCGCAGAACGAGCGAGGAGGGCAGCGAGGATTGCGTACTCGACGAGATGCCCGAGACTCGCGAAGCCGCGGCCCTCGACCGGATTGGGCGGGCTGGGCGAGCTCGAGAGGGCAACGATCACCGCGAGCCACATCAGCACCGGAGCGATCCGCCTCAAGCGCATGTCCCTAGTGTAGTCGGCAGCATCGTGCGACATTTGAGCCCGCTCCGCGCCGCCGTGTCGGGGCTTAACCCTGGGGTGTTCCCGCGATGACCCTGCCTTCCCTCACGCTTGCGCAACTGGAGGCGGCTGCACCGGCCGGCGGAACTGCACTCGTGATCGGCGTCCTCGACGGGGTCCATCGCGGCCACCAGGCGCTCCTCAACCGGCTCCGGATCGAAGCCGCGGGCCGCGGCCTCGATCCGGGCGTCGTGACCCTCCACCCCCACCCGATCACCGTGCTGCGGCCGGATGTCTCTGCCAGCTACCTCACCTCCCTGGAGGATCGCCTCACGCTCATGCGCGAGGCGGGCGCCACCTGGGTGCTACCCCTGACCTTCACCTCCGAGCTCTCGGAGGTCACGGCTGAGGAGCTGGCGGAAGCCTTCCAGCGCCTGCTCGGCATGCGCCTCATGGTCCTCGGCCCGGACGCGGCGTTTGGCCGCGGGGCGCCGCGGGACACGCCTGAGCGCATGCAACGCAGCGGCGCCGAGCTCGGCTTCGAGGTCATCCAGATCGAGCCGCTCATGGTGAGCGGTGAACGCTGCAGCTCGACGATGGTGCGAACCGCGCTTGCTGAGGGCGAGATGGGCGTCGTTGCCGATCTCCTGGGGCGAAGGTACCGCCTGGCCGGGCCAGTCGTCCGCGGTTTTGAGCGCGGCCGCACGATCGGTTTCCCCACCGCGAACATCTCCGTGGCCGCGGACCGCGCCCTGCCCGCGCTCGGCGTCTACGCCTCGGTCGCACATGTGGCCGGACGCGAACTGATGGGTGCAACCAACATCGGCCGGCGCCCCACCTTCGATGAGGGCCACATCTCGATCGAGACGCACCTGCTCGACTTCGAAGGCGACCTGTACGACGAGCGCATGGAGATCGAGATCGTGGGACGGATCCGGCCCGAACGCGCCTTCGCCGGGCCAGACGAACTCCGCGCCCAAATCGCCGAGGACGTGCGCACCGCGCGCGAGCTGCTCGCGTGAGCCGGCAGATGGCGCCCGTCGAGGAGCAGCTCTTCGTCCTCATGAGCGGGGTCGAATACGGCGACGCGGGTCTGCGGCGTGCCTTCGAAGGCGAGCTGCGCGAGCGCCTCGAAGAGGACCGCCCCCTGCGCGTGTACCTGGGCATCGACCCCACGGCGACCTCGCTCACGCTGGGCCACGCGGTTCCGCTCCGCAAACTGCGCCAGTTCCAGGACTTCGGCCACGAGGCCATCTTCCTGATCGGTGACATCACCGCCATGATCGGCGGCGACCCCTCGGACAAGAACGCACTCCGGCCGCAGCTCACGATCGAAGACATCGCCATCAACGAAGGCACCTATGTCGAGCAGGCGGCCCGTCTGATCGACCCCGCGCTGACAGTGCTCAAACACAACTCCGAGTGGCTTTCGCGCCTCGACCTGAACGACCTCATCGGCCTGATGTCGAAGTTCACCGTCGCGGAGATGCTCAGTCGTGACAACTTCCGCAAGCGGCACCAAGCGGGCGACGCCGTCTACCTGCATGAGTTCCTCTACGCGCTCCTCCAGGGCTATGACGCTTACGCACTGGAATGCGACGTGCAGGTGGGCGGCACGGAACAGCTCTTCAATCTGATGGCGGGGCGCAAGATCCAGGAGGACGCCGGCCAGCGCAAGCACGTGCCCATCACTATGCCCATCCTCGTGGGCGTCGACGGCGTCCTGCGGATGTCCAAATCGACCGGGAACTTCATCGGGCTGGACGAGGCGCCGGCCGACCAGTACGGCAAGGCGATGTCGATCCCGGACAGCGCCCTCGCCAGCTACTTCGAACTCGCGACGAGCCTCGATCGCGCCGAGGTCGCGGAAACAGTCGCCGCCCTCGCGCGCGGCGAGCGCGATCCGCTTGCCGAGAAGAAGCGGCTGGCCCGGACGATCGTCACCGAGCTGCACGGCGAAGGCGTCGCTGCGGAGGCCGAAGCGCACTTCGAGCACACCGTCCAGCGGCGGGAGGCGCCCGACGCCATGGCCGAAGCCATCGCTCACGACGGTCAGGCGTTAATCGACGTGATCGTCGCCGCCGGTGCGGCCCCGTCCCGCCGAGAGGCACGACGGCTGTTCGGCCAGGGCGCGGTCTCGGTGGATGGCGAGCCCGTCACGGATGCGCGTACGGCCGCCCACCCTGGGTCTGCCGTCCAGGTAGGGAAGCGCCGTTGGCTCCGGATCAAGGCTGCCGGCGGCTGAGCGAGCCCGCCCCACTGCCGCCAATAGCGCGAATCGTCGTACCAGCTGGGCTTGCCATAACGGCGGCGACCCATGACAATCCGTGGCCTAACTCCGGAGGGGCGACCCTGCTCGCCAACGCCTCGGAAATTCACGGACGCACGGCCCAATTGCTGTGGACTGGGCCACGAGCCGCTGCCTAAGATGGCCCGGTTCGCAAACCCATCCGCTGACAACTTACCGGAAGGGCTCCCCTGTATGAACTCTCAGATCTCGGATTTCCTGAACTTCCTGGCCGTGGAGAAGAACGCCTCGAACAACACGATCGCCGCGTACCGAAACGACCTGTCGCAGTTCGAGCAGTGCGTCGGCCGCCAGGTCCCGGCGTCGGAGAACTGCTGGCAGGCCGTCTCCAACGAGGTTCTGCTGAGGTTCGTCGAGGAACTCCGCGAGAGGGAGTACAAAGCCGCCACGGTCGCCCGCAAGGTGGCAGCGGTGAAGTCCTTCTTCGGCTTCATGGCCGCCGAGGGGATCCTCGAGAGCGACCCCACCGAACAGCTGAAATCGCCCCAGGTAGGGAAAACGCTGCCCAAAACCCTGAGCCCAGAAGAGATCGACGAGCTCCTCGAACAGCCCTCGCGAAGAACCACCCCCGAAGCGCGCCGCGACAAGGCGATGCTCGAAACCGCCTACGCCACCGGCATGCGCGTCACCGAAATCGTGTCGCTCGATGTGCCCGACGTCGCCCTCGAGAGCGACCCGGTAACCGTCCGGGGCGTCGGCAAAGGCGACCAGGAACGCGTCCTGCCGCTGTATCCGCGAGCCGTCGATGAGCTCCGCCAGTACATCTTCCACGTTCGCCCGAAGATGGTGAGCAACCGCCACGAAAACGCGCTCTTTGTGAACCGCCGGGGCGAGCGGCTGACTCGCCAGGGCTTCTGGCTGATCCTCAAGAACTACGCACGGGGGGCCGGCCTCGAGGGAGTCACGCCCCATACGCTGCGGCACACCTACGCAACGCATATGCTTTCGGGCGGTATGCCGCTTCATCATGTCCAAGAGGCGCTCGGCCACGCCAGTATTTCGACCACCCAGATCTACACCCAGCTCACCGACCTCCAGAAGCGCGAGCAGTACGACAAGGCGCATCCGCGCGCATAGGGCCCCGGGGCCGGGGTTGAGCACCCCCGGCTCCACCCAAGAAGCACTCTCACGGCCCGCGGCGGCTAGACTGCGGGGGTGCCAGCCCCCCGCGAACTCCTCTCAGCCCTCGCAGCGACCAACGCCGAAGCAAGACTGCGCGCCCTCGACGACCAGGACGTGCTCACCTCCGCCCTCTTCCCAGAGCTCGAGGAGGGCCGCGGGTTCGAGCAGCCGGCGCTCCACCACTTCACCGTGCTCGACCACAACTTCGCGGCCGTGGGCGCGCTCGAACGCGCGCTGGACCACGGCATCGAAGGCCTCACGTTGCCGGACCCCTCCGCCGAGATCACGCTCGCAGGCGTGCTCGACGACGAGATCGACGGCCTGCCACTGGTCCAGCTGCTGCGCCTCTCGTGCCTCGTACACGACATCGCAAAGCCGCGCACCGCGATCGAGAAGGAGGGGCGGCTGCGCTTCCCCCGGCACGGACCACGGGGCGCGGAGCTGCTCGAGGATCGGCTCGGCCGGCTCGGCTTCGAGCCTCACAGCATCGCCTTCGTGACCACGATGGTGCGCTACCACCTCCGGCCCGGCGAGTTTGCACGCTCCTGGCCGCCCACCGACCGCGCCCTGCGACGCTTCGCCCGCGACCTCGACGGTCATGTGCTACCGCTCATGCTGCTCCAGCTCGCGGACGGGATGGCCACGCGCGGGCCCAACTACGGCCGCGAGCACTTCGCGCGGCACATCCGCTTTCTCACGTCGGTGGTCCTGCTCAGCGCGGATGCGCTGAGCAGCGAGGAGCCGCCGCTCGTGAGCGGCGACGAGCTGATCGCGGAGCTCGACCTGCCAAGTGGACGGCTGCTGGGGGCTGTCCTAACATCGGTGCGCCAGGCTCAGCTAGCGGGCGAGGTAGACGATCGCGCGACTGCGCTCGCCCTGGCCCGCCGAACCCTCGAAAGCCTGAAGGCTGAACAGTAGCCCGGGAGCGCCGCCATGGCCGTGATGTTCAGCGTGATCTTCTATACGGTGCTGGCCGTTGCTGCTTTCTATTTCATCCTCCTGCAGCCCGTCCTGAAGCAGCAGAAGCAGCGTAAGAAAGCGGTCCGCGACCTCCAGGTCAGCGACGAGGTCGTCACGACCGGGGGCATCATCGGCGAAGTGAAGGATGTCATCACCCCCCCGAACGGCCCCACCGAGCTGATCCTCGAGATCGCCCCCGGTGTCCGTGTACGCGCGCTCACCGACGCCGTCGAGCGGCGTCTGACCACCCTCGAACCTGAGCCTGCAGACGCGTTCGAGGCGGTAACGGCAGGCAGCGAAGAGTCCGCCGACCAGCATGCGTAACCCCCTGACACTCGGGCTGTTCATCGGGGTGATGGCTGTCAGCGTCGTTTGTCTCCTCATCGTGTGGCCGAGCACCCCTGGACGCTACCTCCCTGGGGACTTCTGGCCGGAAGGCAGAGGCCTCAGCATCGGCGGCTTCGAGCGCGAAACGATGCGCCTCGGCCTCGACCTCCAGGGCGGAGCGCACCTCGTCCTCCAAGCCGAGCCGCCCCCGAACTTCGACGGCGATATCATCGAGTCGCTCGAGGTCGCCAAGGATGTGATCGCGCGGCGGGTCGATGCCTTCGGCGTCGTCGAGCCGGAAATCCAGATCGCCAGCGGGAACCGCCTCGACGTGCAGGTTCCCGGCATGACTCTCTCCGAGGCCGAGGCGCTCATCGGGCGAACGGCTTCGCTCGAATATCGCGTGCTCGACGACCAGGGCGGCCTTATCCCCGCAGTCGGCGTCATCCAGGGCGTCAGAGTCGAGATGACGGGCCAGCACCTGAAGAACAACACCTTCCCGGACCGGCTCGGGACGGAGTTCGTGGTGAACTTCGAGACGACGGGTACGGGCAGCGAGCTTCTGCGTCAGATCACGAGCCGGGCGCTGCAGTTCGACGTCAACGATTCACGCCGGCAGATCTTCATCTTCCTCGACGAGGAGCTGATCTCGAACGCCGTCGTCCAGAGTGAGATCAGCGACAGCGGCATCATCACGGGGCTCGATACCTTCACCGACGCGCGCGAGCTCTCCAAGCAGTTGAACGCGGGCGCCTTGCCTGTGCCCCTCCGCACGATCCAGGCCAACGAGGTCAGCGCCTCCCTGGGCGACGACTCCGTGAAGGCCTCCGTCAACGCCGCCGAAATCGGGCTCGTGGCCGTCCTCGCCTTCATGATTCTGTACTACCGCTTCCCCGGCCTCCTGGCCGCCGGGGCGCTGATCGCCTACTCGCTGATGACGCTGGCCGTTTTCAAGATCTGGCCGGTCACCCTCACGCTCTCCGGGATCGCCGCCTTCATCCTCTCGGTCGGGATGGCGGTCGACGCCAACATCCTCATCTTCGAACGCATGAAGGAGGAGTTGCGCCGCGGCCGCCCCTTCAACACGGCCATCGACGTCGGCTTCAAGCGCGCCTGGCCCTCGATTCGGGACTCGAATGTCGCGACGTTCATCACCTGCGCGATTCTGTTCTGGTTCGGCGACCAGTTCGGGGCATCGTTCGTGCGGGGATTCGCCATCACCCTCGCCATCGGCGTCGCGGTGAGCATGTTCTCCGCGATCACCGTTACGCGTACGTTCCTCAAGATGGTTGCCGGTACGCGCATCGCGCGTTCGCGCTGGCTCTTCAATGCGGAAACGCCGCGCGGGATGGACCGGGATAGTGCAGCCGAAGGCGACGCCGGCGCGGCCGGTCCACAGCCGGCGCGTGCCTCGTTCTTCGACTTCGCTCGGCATCGCTGGCTCACCTTGGGCGGCTCGCTCGTGGTTTTCGCCGCGGCAGCGATCACGCTCGCGATCCCGCCGAGCCTGCGCGCGGGGATCGAGTTCACCGGCGGCTCGACGTTCACCATCGAGTTCGAGTCGCAGGCGGTGAGCCCGGACGAACTGCGTGACGCATTGAGCGCGCTGGACCACGACGAAGCGAAGGTGCAGGGGGCGGGCTCGAACACCTACCTCGTCCGCACCGGGGAGCTCGAAGGCGCACCCCCCCTCACGGGCGCGCCGGGACCGGTACCCCCGGGCGAGATTGACGTGATCATCGCCGGGCTGGAGGCCGAATTCGGAGCCGTCGAACGGCTCGACTTCGCCACCGTGTCGGGCACGGTCTCAACGGAGATCGCGCGGGACGCGACGTTCGCCGTCGGAGCCGCCGCGGCGGCGATCCTCGTGTACGTCGCCTTCGCCTTCCGCCGGCAAGCGAGCCCCTGGCGCTACGGACTCTGCGCGGTGATCGCGCTCCTCCACGACGCGATTATCGTGCTCGGGCTGTTCTCGCTCCTCGCAAAGTTCTCCGGCACCGAGGTCGACACCGCCTTCATCGTGGCGATTCTCACGGTCATCGGCTTCTCCGTGCACGACACGATCGTTGTCTTCGACCGCGTGCGCGAGGTCACGTCGCGGGACCCCTACGTGCCCTTCGCAGAGGCCGTCAACGTGAGCCTCACGGAGTCGCTCGCCCGTTCGATCAACACCTCGTTCGTGACCGTCCTCACGATCATCGCGATGTTCCTGATCGGCGGCGCGACCATCCAAAACTTCCTGCTCGTGCTGCTCGTGGGCGTGATCGCGGGGACCTACAGCAGCATCTTCGTCGCCGCTCAGGTGCTCGTGGCTATGGAGAACAACGACTTCGGACGCTTCTTCGGCCGCCTGCGCGGCCGCTCGCGCCGATCCCCGGAAGCCGAGCTCGAGCCCGCCTGAGCGGCCCCTTACGTGCCCAGGTCGACGCTCGCGGGCGCCTCGACGGTGCTCGGCGGCTCGCTCCGGCGGGCCCCGTAGAGGCCGAGCAGCGACTCGCCCTCCTCCTTCGCCGGGAGGCCCAGACGTCGTCGCAGGGATCCGCGGTTCGAACCGTCGTTCGTCGCCTCCGGGGTATGGACGACCACAGGCATCGGTAGCGCGTGTCCGAACACCAGCGCCTGCCGCTTGCTCTCCAGGGCCGCGATCACCTGCTTCAGGCCGCCCCGGCCAGAGACCCCGCCGACCAGTGCTTCGACATCGCGATCGCTATCGAGCTGGAGGCAGAACTTCGTGCCGATCTGGGAAAGCACCTCGGGGTCGATCTGGCTCGGCCGCTGGTCGATCACGAGCAGGGTGACGTTGTACTTGCGCAGCTCGCGCGCGATCTGCCCGAAGATGCTCTGGCTCGCCAGCGAACGCTCGACGAACTTGTGCGCCTCCTCGATCACGATCACCAGCCGGTTGGGCGGCGCGTCACGCTCCTGCGCGCGCTCGGTGCGGTCGCGATAGCGCTCCCAGATCCGGCGCGAGAGCATGTTCGCAACGAGCATGTAGCTGGTGAGATCGGTGCCGTAGCGGCCGAACTGCACGACGACGCTCTTGCCTCCTTGGAGCCCGCGCACGATGTGCTCCATCACATCGCTGAACTGCGCCTCGCCCTCGCGCACGAACTCCTTGCGGGCGAGACGCCGCAAGCCCCGCCGCAGGTTCTCGAGTGAGCCCGGGTAGCCGATGCGGGCACCCACACGGGGCCAGCTGACGTCCTCTTCGGGCACCTCCGCACCCCAGAGCTTGGCCACGATCGCAGGGGAGGGGTCGTCGGCGAGGAGTTCATCGAACCAGCCGGGGCCGAAGCGCTGGCGACAATCGCGCGCGGCTTCGATCGCGTGCTCGGTCAGCTGCATCGTTTCGCGCAGAACTTCGAGATCGTCCGGCGTGATGTCGCGCGTGCCGATGAGCACCTGGCCGTCGGAGCGGGCCACGCCCGCCTCGAGCGTGTACAGCTCGAGGTCCGCCTGATGGCGCTGCTTGAGGGAGCGCAGCTCGCGCGCGCCCGGGCCCTGGAACTTCATGCTCCAGCCGTAGTCGTTGTGCATATCGAAGACGAGGGCGACCGTGCGGTCGCTGTTGGTCGCCGCCGCGGACGAGCGCGTGAGCATCGCATCGAGGAGCTGGAGGACGAGCACGCTCTTGCCCGTCCCGCTCTTCCCGAACACCCCCGCGGAGCGCTCGAAGAGGCGTTCGAAATCGACGCCGACCTCGAGCTCCCCCATCCCCAGGGGCGAGCCCAGGGGGATGGCCGCGCGCCCCTCGGTCGAGAAGGCTCGGTCCAGGGTGGCCTGGTCCGCCGGAAGGACGGGCGCGAAGTGCCGAGGCAGGCGCCGCGCCCGGGTCGGCTCGCCGCCTGCGTCCTCCAGTTCCAGGTAGGGGTCGACCGAGACCGCGGTATAGACCCCGGTATCCTGCAACACCTCGCGGAGGAGCCGCCCGGTGCTCTCGGCGGGGGGCCAGGCGGTCGTGCCCGCGTCCACCGACTTCAGGACGACGTCGGTGACCATTCCGAGCAGGCTGGCGCTGTCCACAAGCGGGGCCATGGCGTACTGGCCGAGCTGCGCCGCCTGACCGGCGTCGAGCCGGACTTCCAGTCCCTTGGTGAGCGAACCACCGACGACGAGACCCAAGGACGGGGCCACCCCTCCCTGCCCGTCTCGTCCGTTGCGCCTCATCGGCTCGTCGCTCCCCAATTGTGTGTTTGGCGACCGCTCGCCTGCTCCGCGCTCGGGGTCTACTCGCCGCTCGTCCGCTCCGCGCTCGGCGTTTTCCGGTCGCTCGTCCGCTCCGCGCTCGGCGTCTACCGATCGCTCGTCGGCTCCGCGCTCGGCGTCTACTCGCCGCTCGCCCGCTCCGCGCTCGGCGTCTACCGGTCGCTCGTCCGCTCCGCGCTCGCTGTCTACCGATCCCTCGCCTGCTCCGCGCTCGCTCATTGCTCCACCGCCCGGAGGATGCTGGTGAGCCGCGAAGGCTCGGCTTTGAGGAGCCGCGCGAGCTCCTTGCCCGCGCTGATGGTGAACTCGCCGGCATCGGGCCCGAAGGCCCGCGCTACATCGCGGATGGCAGCAGCAAGGACAGCGTCGTCCGCATCGCGAGTTGCCACCAGAGGTACCAGAAACCCGCCGTCGGCGCCGATCCGGAGCTTCTCGTCGTCCGTTGCGGGCTGCACCTCTGCGAGTAACGGCGGCGGCTGCGGGGGCAGCAACGCTCGCGAGACCTCGCGGTCGATGTGGCCGCAGATCACGACGGTCAGTTCGGTCCGCAGGAGCATCGCGATCTCCGGGTTCTCGGCCATGACCGCGGCCGCGCTCTGGCCTGGCTTTCCGCGCGGGGCGAGGGGGCGGCTGGGGTCCTCGGGGCCGCTCTCGCTGCCAGCGACCACACCGAAAGTGACGTAGTGGCCCTCCCGCACGGCCAGCATCTGGCCGAGGGCGTGGGGCCTGCTCGTGTAGCGCGGGTAGGCGCAATCGAAGCTGCGCACGTCGGCCCGAATGACACGCGCGATCTCGCTCAAAGCGAACGCCTCCGTTTGCTCCGCTCCTTGCCGTTCGCGGGCGCACGCAGGCCAGCGTCGCCCGCAAGCAGCTCCAGCAGTCGCTCGAACTGCTTACGATCGCCCATCGAAATGACCGCCTGCTCGTGGGCCTCCTGGAGGGCCCGGGGGTAGCCGTCACAGCGCGCGCATTGGTCGACGAGGGCGGCGTGTAGCCGCCCGATCTGCTCCGGCGCCGAGGCCCACAGAGGCACCTCGACCCGAGCAACGTCGTCACCCACGCGAAGGTAGAAGAAGGCGACCTCGTGGCCGGGGAGAAGCTCCTCGACCCGCCCCGGCCGGCTGCTGCGTGACGCGAAGAGAGCGCTCCGTTCGCCGTCCCCGAGCAGGCGTCTGAACACATCGCCGTCATCGAGGGGCGGCGCCGGGCTGGCGGGCGCCGCCCCGAGCGTTTCGAGGCTGATCGCGACTTCGCGGGCGGCCGATGCGGAGATGTAAGCGCCTACGCTCAGGGGGGCGCCGCCCGCGCGCAGGCGCTCGAGCGCCTCGAAGGTGCGGTCACGATAGGGGGCAAGCGCCGCCTCCGAGGCCTGCCGCGTATGCAGGTCCCACGGAAGCAGGGTGCCGTCGATCAGGAGGACGGCGGCGCCGGCCGGGATCGCGGCCGACGCCAGCTCGGCGCCCCGTTCCAGCTCACGCACATCGCGGAGGAGGCGAACGGCCAGACCCCGCGGCGCCGCTCGAATATCGGCAGCATCGTCGAGGAGTTCCCTGTCCAGGCCCACCTCAGCAGTCGCACCCAGATCGGCCTCGTGCGTGACGCCGTAGGGCAGGCTCGCATGCCCGACGTTGACCGCGTAGCAGCGCACCGCCGCGAACCGATCAGGGGCGATCGATGAGCCATCGACGGCGACAACCGTGACCGGGGGGCAGGCCTCGGGGGCGAACACCCCGGCGGGGTCTTCTTCGAGCGCAAGCGCGTAGGGGACGGCCTGATCCCGCATCGCCTGCTCGACGCGAAAGTTGGCCCCGTCGAGATCGTCGTTCCAGCGCTTCAGCCTGCCTCTCGCCTCGTCGAGGGCGGCGCCCGTGGCCACGAGCGCCGCCTGGTAGCGGTCAACGACCGCCGGCAATTGGGCGGCAACGAGGTCCATGCGCAGGCTCATCGGCGTGCTTCCGCCGGCGAGCGGAGCACGCGCACGTCGCCCACCCGCCGGGTCGCGTGCGTGGCGTCGAGATGTTCGAGGAGGGCCTGCGCGTACTTGCGGCTGGTGCCGAAGAGGTCGCGCACTTCGGGCAGGCTGATGGAGCCGTTCGCCTCGATGTGGTCACGGATACGCCGTACAAGTCCTTGGTACGTGCCGGCTTCGAAGACGACGCCACCACCCGTGTCCTCCACCAGCCCCTCGTCGACGAGATAAGCGAGCAGGTCGGGGGGCGGGAGGCCGTCGGTCGGGGGGCTGGCGCCGCCCGCTTTCGCCACCGCCACGAAAGCGTCCGCAACCTCCTGCTCGGCGTCGCTGAGCTGAACGAGGTAGCCAGGCGGCTGGAGCGCGCCAGCCGCTCGCTCGACCAACAGGCCGCTCGCGATCGCTTCCGCCGCGACCAGTTCGAAGATCTGCGCGTCGAGCCCTAAGCCGCTGCGAAGGTGTTCCCGCGGCGCGGCCGGCCGCAGGGGTTGCGCGGCCAGGTAGGCGCGCACGGCTGCACCGAGGTCGGCGGCGGCGCTGTCGAGCCAGACGCGGCCCACGAGGAGCCGCCCACGCTCGACGGCGTGCTCGGCAGCGAGCAGATCGGCGGCGGCCGCCTCCGCCTCGCCGGCCTCGATCCCGAGCGTGACGGCGAGTTCAGTCCGTCGCAGTGGCGCGACGGCGAGCGCATCGGCGAGGCGATCGGCGGGCGTCCCCTCGAGCTGGCGCGCCAGCGCCTCCAGCGTCGGAGGATGGTTGCGGCGGTGGCGTCGCGGGTTGATCGCGACGATGGGACCGCCGGCCACGGTCTCGTTCGGCGTACGCACGATGCAGGAATCGCGCGGGAGCACGGCGACCGGCGTTTCCAGCACGAGCTGCGCCCAGGCGCTCTCGCCCAGCTCGAGCTGGTCGCAATCGAGGAAGCGAAGCTTCGCTTCGCTTTCGGAGGTGGCGGAGAGGAACGTCACGCCGGCATCGTGGGCGAGGGGGTGGCGCAGGAGATCCGTGGCCTGCACGCGCACATCCACCGCCCGAACCGGTGCCAGGGTCCCTCTCGCGGCGAGGACCATCCCGCGGCGCAGATCCTCGGTGCGGATTCCGCTCACGTTCACGGCAGCGCGCGTGCCGGGCCCGATTCGTTCCAGCTTCTCCCCGTGACGCTGGAGGCCGCGCACCCGCCCCCGCAGCCCCCCGGGCTGGACCTCGATCTCGTTCCCGATCTCGAGGCTGCCGTCGAGGAGCGTGCCCGTGACGACGGCGCCGAAGCCCTGGATCGAGAAGGCACGGTCGATCGGAAGGCGCGGACGGCCGAGATCCCGCTTTGCCGGGGTCGCATCCAGCGCGGAGTCGAGAACGGTGAGCAGTTCGTCCAGCCCCTTCCTCGTCGTGGCCGAGGTTCTGACGATGGGTGCGCCGGAGAGCTTCGTCTCGCTCAAGATCTCGGCAAACTCCGCCTCGACCAGGTCGACGTACTCCTCCTCGGCGAGATCGCACTTGGTGATCGCGACGACACCAGCGGGCACATCGAGCAGCTCAAGAATCGCGAGGTGCTCGCGCGTCTGCGGCATCGGGCCCTCGTCGGCGGCGACCACGAGCAGGGCCAGATCGACGCCCCCCGCCCCGGCGAGCATGTTCTTGATGAACCGCTCATGGCCGGGCACGTCAACGATGCTGATCTCGCGGCCGGAGGGCAGCGTCAGCCAGGCAAAGCCCAGGTCGATGGTGAGGCCGCGCTCCTTCTCCTCGCGGAGACGGTCGGGGTCGATGCCGGTGAGCGCCTGCACGAGGGCGCTCTTTCCGTGATCCACGTGACCGGCGGTGCCGATGACGTACATTTGTTCGGTTTGATTATAGACACAGATCCGCGCTGCTTGGCGCCGGCCGCCTCGTTCCGGATCAGTCTGCGCCCACGAGCGGGGACTGCTGCAGATGCGTCAGCATCTGGACCGCGACCTCGCTGTGCAGGAGACGGCCCCTGCAGGTGAGGCGCAGACGTCCCTGATAGTGCTCGAGCAGGCCGGCGCTGAGACAACGCGCGGTGGGCTCACCGACTACCGCCTCCAGCTCCTGGCCGAACTGCGCCCGAAACTCCCCAGGCGCGAACCCCTCGATGAGGCGTAGACGCAGCGCCAGCCAATCGCCGACCGCCGTCTCGGGCTGGGGACGATAGGACGTCTCGATGGCACGTCCCGAGCGCTTCACCGCCTCGATGTACGCGCGCGGGTGAGCGATGTTCTCGAAGCGCTCGCCGCCCACGAAGCCGTGCGCGCCGGCGCCTATGCCAACGTAGTCGCCATAGGTCCAATACACGCGATTATGCCGGCTCTCGTGCTGCGGGAGGGCCCAGTTCGAAAGCTCGTAGGCCGCCAAACCCGCGGCCTCCGCGCGTTCATCCGCGGCCTCGTACATGTCCGCCACAAGATCGGGATCAGCGGGCACGACCTCGCCACGTTCGACGCGCCGGGCGAGGGGCGTGCCTGGCTCTACCGTGAGCGCATACATCGACAGGTGATCGGGCGCGAGCGCGAGCGCCTGCAGGACCGTTGCCCCCCATGCCGCTAGCGTCTGACCGGGCAGGCCGTACATCAGGTCCAGGTTCACGCTGCGGATTCCGGCGTCGCGAGCGAGGGCGAGCGAGGCGGCCGAGGCCTCGGGCGTGTGAATGCGGTCGAGGAAGGCGAGTTCGTCTGCGGCGAAGCTCTGGGCGCCAAACGAGAGGCGATTCACTCCGGCGGCCGCGAGCGCGCCGAGGTCTGCCCCCGCGGTGGTGCCGGGATTCGCTTCGAGGCTGATCTCGGCGCTGGCATCGACAGCTGCGACCGCACGGAGCGCATCGAGCATCGCCGCGATCTCGGCGGGCGCCATCTCCCCGGGCGTGCCGCCCCCGAACGCGATCGAGGTCACGGTGCGGTCCGCGAACACGGGCGCCCAAGCCGCGATCTCGGTAGCCACCGCCTCGGCGTAGGCACCCTTCAGGTCATCCATCCCGGCGTAGGCGTTGAAGTCGCAGTAGCCGCAGACACGCACACAGAAGGGGATATGGACGTAGACCGCGAGCGCGTTCATCCGCCAGTGGCGAGCGCCGCGCGGAGGTCGGCGGCTCGCTGCGTCGTCAGCGCATCAACACCCCAACGGGCCAGCGTCTGTGCCCGCTTGGGGTCGTCGACGGTCCAGGCGACGATGCTCAGGCCTGCGGCATGCAGATCCTCCACCACCTTCTCGGAGAGCAGCGAATGCCGGCACGAGGCCCCCGCGGGGGCGCGGTCGTGAGTCATTACCGAGAAGAGCAGATCGAGCTGGGCGGGCACATCGACCGAATAGTAGACATCGACCCCCGGGCAGATCGCCTGGACCTCGCGCAGGAGCGACCAGGACTGAGACGACGCCACGAGCCGCGCGCCACCGTCACGGCCCTGCAAGGACCGCCGGATCAGCTGCGCGGCCACGGCGCCGCCGTTCTTGAGATCGAGGAAGACGCCTGCCTCACCGGCGGACTCCGCGAGCAGCTCCGCCAAGCCGAAGCGCACACGCGGTGGGAGCGTCACGTACCAGCGCTCGAGGAGCAGGGGCACGCGCGCGGGCAGGCGGCGCTCGTGGCGCGCCTCGAAGCGGCCGCGGTGGACCCAGAGATCGACTTCGAGGAAGTCCGCGCACTCGGCGATCGCCGCTTGGGCGCGCGAGGCGGTGTTGCCGGCGCTGTGCGCGATGATGGCGGGCCGGCCGGGGGCGGGGGAGAGGGCCGCGGCACGCCTCGCCCCGGGTTGGGTCAAGGCGTGGCCGCGCTCGGTTGCTCCCGCACCGGGTGGCGTGGGGACACGGGGATGTTCCCGTTCGAGATCGCGCGCAGGGTGCTCTCGTCCGAGAGGCGATAGCCGTCGGTAATCGGCACGATCGCCTCGAGCGTGACGAAGCGGCTGAGCAAGGCGGTCACGGTTTCCCGGCTCGTGCCGATCGTCTGCGCGAGCTCCTCGTGGGTGAGGCCAAGGTAGATCTCGCGACCTTCCCCGCGATCGAGAAGGGCATCGGCAAGGCGACCCGAGACGGGCTTCGAGACCAGATTCATGAAGGTCCGCTGCATTCCCGAGAGGCGGCGCGCCATCAGCTCAGCCATGGCGAAGCCGAGCTTTGGCGACTGTTGCACGAGGTGGGAGAAGTCCTCCCAGGAGATGCTGACCGCTACGGTCTCCTCCAGGGCGCGGGCGAAGGTGGCCCGCTCCGCACCTTCGATGATCGCCATATCACCGACGAGGTCGCCCTTATCGGCCACATCGAGGATGACTTCCTTGCCGTTGTCGGCGACGTGGTAGACCTTGACGCGGCCCTTGAGCAGCAGGAACACGCGCTCGGGCGGGTCGCCGGCCGAGTAGAGGAACTGCCGGGGCTCGAAGCGGCGTTCGCTGAGGTGGGGAACGAGGCGGTCCAGCTCCTCATCCGAGAGCACGTTCATGAACTTGCTGAGCTGACGTAGATACCAGGCGATGGGGCGCTGCAGGGGAGCGCGCTTCCTGGCGGCGGCAGGGGGGCTCAGGAGCGAATCGGTCATCGCGATTCCCTTTCTCATCCGAGGCGCGAGCGGAGGTCGTCCAGGGCGCGTACCGCTTGCGGGTTCGGGTCAGGATCGCCGCTGTCAACGTACCGTTCGAGATCAGCCAGGGCAAGCTCTTCGATGCCTTGCTGGTATCGAAGCAGCCCCCGTTCGAGATAGAGGGCAGCGTTCCACGGTTCGAGGCACAGACGCAGCCCGAGCGCGGCGATCCAGCGCGGCGCATCGCCCTGCTGCTGATAGACCGCGCAGAGGTTCAACAACATCCGTTGGAGGATCTGGCGTCGTGTTACCGCCGCGAGCAGCGCCTCGCCGCTGGCGCCCGCGTCCGCCAGGCGCTCGATCTGGCTCCGCAGCTCATCCCGCGTAGGCCGCGCACCGCCCCTGAAGGGATCGACGAAGAAGCCATCCTCCCCGCCACAGCGGACGAGGAAGTTGCCCGGGAAGCCGATGCCATGGCATTCGAGGCCAACGCGCTCGGCGACCTCGAGGTAGACGAGCGAGAGCGTGATCGGAAGGCCGAGGCGACGTTCGAGAACCCGGTCGAGATAGCTGTTCTCGGGGTCGCCGTAGGCCTCGCGGTTGCCCCGGAAGCCACCTTCCTCGAAGAGCTCGTGGCCGATCGCGTCGGCGAGCGCCTCATTGCCCGCGCGTTCGCCCGCGCGTGAACGAACCGCCTCCGCAATCAGAGCGAGCTCGCGCGCAAGGGCGTGCGGGTCCACGGAATCGCGGCCCAGGCGGGCGATCGCGACGGCTCCGCCGAACAGATCGACATCGTGATCGCGGCCCGCGATCGCCAGCGCGAAGTCGCTCTCCGGCGTGCTCTCCACAACCTCCCAGCGTAGTGCCGCACGCCAGGCACCGCCACTGCGAAGCGGCTTCGTCGGGGGCCGCAACGCACAAGCACGAGCCCCCGTAGAGTCTCGCGCATGGCTTCTTGGGCGGGGGCAGCAGGCTCGTGGCTGCGCGAGGCGCCGTACGCCCTCGGGCTCGCCATCTTCTGCGGGCAGGTTGCGCTGGGCATCGTGCTCTTCGCGATCTTCCAGGAGTTCGTGCCGAATGAGCTCGGCGGGAGCGATGCGCTCGGGGGCTACCTGCTCGCCCTCTACGGCGGCTCCCGCTTCCTCTCCGAAACACCCACGGGCGCGATCAGCGACCGCATCGAGCGCAAGCACGGGCTGTTGGTTGGGTTCGCGGTCATGATCCCGGCGTTGGCCCTGATGGGCACGATCCAGAACGAGTACGCCTACCTGGGCTTCGCCGCAATCCTCGGCGTCTCGACCGCCTTCGTCTGGCCCGCCTGCTACGCAATCACCGCCGATCTCTACCCACCGACGCAGCGCGGGAAAATCGTGGGGTTCCTCAACGTCGGTCAGCTTCTCGGATTCGGCCTGGGGGCGCTGATCGGGGCCTCCCTGGTGGAGACCGCAGCCGACTCCCTCTTCGTCATCGCCATCGCGGCCGTGCTGATCGCCCTGACGATCGCGCAGGTGGGCGTCCCCGCCTATCGCCGAAGCGGGCTCGGTCCGGCCCTCGACGCGGTGCGACCACCGCTCAGGGGCGTGCTCTCCGTGCGACTCCTGTTCCTGAGCGTCCTGATCCTCGCTGCGATGGTCGGCGTGAGCGCGCTCATCCCGGCAATCCGGCCCTACGGCGAGGACGAGCTCGGCGTCTCGTTCGCCACGCTGACGCTCCTGCTGATGCCCGCGGTCGTGTCGGGCGGGCTCCTCTACGTGCCCGCCGGCCACCTCTCCGACCTCATCGGCCGCACGCGGCCGCTGCTCATCGGCCAGTTCCTCATCATCGTGGGCGCGCTGACGGTGGCGCAGACCACGTTCATCCCGCTAGCCGCGGCCGCCACGACCGTGGTCTTCTGCGGGAACGTGCTCTCGGTGCCGGCGCTGAGCGCGTCGATGATGGACCTCGCGCCGGAGTCGCATCGCGGGACCTTGATCGGCTGGTCGGTGGCGCTCAGTGGCCTGGGGCTAGCGGCGGGGCCGGGGCTGGGCGGCTTCCTCGTGAACGCCTTCGACTCGCCCACCGTCTTCCGGGTGGCCGCCTTGATCGCTTGCGGCACCGTGCTGCTCACGCTCGCCTACGGTCGCGCCTACGGGAACGCACCGGCGGCGGCAATACCCAGCGGAACCGCGGGCGGCTGAGCTTAACGCTCTTCGATCGTGACGCCGGTGATAGTCACCGGGTCGTTCGGGAGGTCGTTCGCGCCGGTCTCCGCTTCCGCGATGGTGTCGACGATATCCTCCCCGGCCGTGAGTTTGCCGAAGATGGTGTAGTTCGGCGGCAGCGCGTAGTCCGCGTGCATGATGAAGAACTGGCAGCCGTTCGTGTTCGGCCCCGCGTTCGCCATAGCGAGGGTGCCCCGGTCGTAGGAACGGGTCACCGGTTCGTCGTCGAAGCGGTAGCCCGGCCCGCCCCGGCCAGTCCCCGTGGGATCGCCGCCCTGGATCATGAACCCCTTGATCACGCGATGGAAGATCAGGTCGTCGTAGAACCCTTCACGCGCGAGAAAGACGAAGTTGTTGGCCGTGTTCGGCACGTCCTCGGCGAAGAGGTCGGCGGTCATCGTGCCCGCCGAAGTCTCGATCGTGGCGGTGTAGGTCTTGGCGGGGTCGATGCTGAGGGCGGGAGCTGCGTCGTACTGGGTCACAGGCACTCCGATTGGCTTGAGTGCGCCTCAGCATACGGGAGCCATTTTCCTGAGGCACGCCCCTCAGTGACACCCAAGCGCCCATGACGATGGCCGATCAGGACGCGATCCCGGCGCCTCGGCGCCTCGGCGCCTCGGCGCCCACGCATCTAGCCCTCGAAAATCCAGCGATCCGTATCCCGGGGCCAGGAGATCAGCTCGGCCGCGGTGAAGAAGAGCGCGACCTCGCGCTCGCCGCTCTCGGGGCTGTCGCTCGCGTGCACGAGGTTGCGACCCACCTCGAGGCCGAAGTCGGCACGGATCGTGCCCGCGGCCGCCTCCGCGGGATTGGTCACGCCCACGCTCACGCGCACTGCCGCGGTCGCCGCTGTTCCCTCGAAGACGGCGGCGACGATCGGGCTGCTTGTGATGTATTCGACCAGGCCAGCGTAAAACGGCTTGCCCTCGTGCTCGCCGTAGTGCTGGCGGGCGAGCGCGTCATCGACCTGCATCAGCTTGAGACCGACGAGCCGGAGGCCGCGCCGCTCGAGGCGCTCGAGGATGGTGCCCGCGAGACCACGTTGCATCGCGTCGGGCTTGACGAGGACGAGGGTGCGTTCGGCCGCCATCCGCCTATCCTGCTGGGCTCTGCCCCTCCGCGCCAGCGACCGCGAACGGGCGTCGAGGCTGGGTAATGTGCGGCTCGCGAAGGTAGATCGCTGCCAGCTCCTCGACGCGGGGAAGCGCACCCGCGAGGTAGCGAGCCAATGCAGCGGCGACGCGCTCCCGCGGCCTGATCTCGACGCCACCGAGATCGCCGGCACCCTCGCCCGCGAGCCCCGAGCCGGCGAGGTCCCCCGCCGCGCGCGTCTCCACGGGCCCGACGGGGGCCAGGCCGAGAAATTCCTGGACGGCAAACTGGCCCCGACCCGCGGGGTGGATTGCGGTGAGGGGCAGCGCCACGTCCGCGGACGCGAGCCCGTCGTGCGCGGACGCCACCGCTTCGAGGGTCGAGAGCCCGGCTAGCGCGCACCCCTGGGCGAGAGCGAGACCCTGTGCCGTGGCGATGCCGACGCGCAATCCCGAATAGCTCCCCGGGCCGCACACGGCCACCACCACATCGAGCGTCCGACCGCGAAGCTGCTTCTCCACCGATGCGAGGAGCGAAGCGTGGCTGAACTCGCGAGCAGACTCCACGACGTACGGTGGCGTCGCACGGTCATGCACTGCGAGGGCGAACGTGGGAGAGGCCGTGTCGATGACGAGAACGCTCACTCGAGGCCCAGGCCCGCGAGGATCTCGCGACCACGGTCACCCCGCGCACAGAGCCGCAAGCTGCGCTGGTTCTCCCGCTCGCCCGGGAGCAACGTGATCGCGAGCCCGTCGCCGGGGAGCGCGCTACCGCCGCGCTCCGGCCATTCGACCGCCAGCACGCCACGCTCGGCCTCCTCCCAGAGGCCGAGCCCTTCGAGTTCGTCGAGAGCGGCCACCCGGTAGAGGTCGGCGTGGAAGAGCGTTTCCCGGCCGGGATGCTCGTTCACCAGGACGAACGTGGGGCTCGTGATCGGGCCGGGGCAGTCGAGGCCGCGGCCGATGCCCTGCGCAAGCCGCGTCTTGCCACTGCCCAGCTCACCCCTGATGAGGACGACATCGCCAGCGCGCAGCAACACGCCGAGGCGCTCGCCGAAGGCGCGAGTGGCCTCCTCGCCGTCGCTCTCGACGGTCCGTTCGCGGGCCGCAAGCATATCGAAGCAGTATAGGCGCGGGACCGGGCTGCGGCCCGAGCGAGCGCGAAGGTGGAGCAGCCCACAGGGCGCGAAGCCGGAGCAGACGAGCGGCGGGGGAGGCGGGCCGGAGGGCCCGAGCGCTAGCGAGCTTTCTCTAGCCTGCTAGGCTACGGCCTGTGCGAATCGCCCTCATCTCCGACGTGCACGCGAATCTGGTGGCGCTCGACGCCGTCCTGACGGACGCCGAGGCGCGGGGCGCGGAAACGATCTGGAACCTGGGCGACACCGTCGGTTACGGGCCCGATCCGAACGGCGTCATCGCTCGCCTCAGAACCGAGGGGGCGGTTTCCGTGCTCGGCAACCACGACGCCGCCGTAACCGGGCAGATCACCACCGAGCTGTTCAACCCGGTGGCCGCAGAAGCGGCGGCCTGGACGGAGAAAGAGCTCAACGATGACGCGCGGACTCACCTCTCCGGACTGGCCACGCTCTACCGCGAGGGCGACTGGAGCTGCGTGCACGGGACCCTGCGCGACCCCATCTGGGAGTACCTCTTTACGGTCGAGGCTGCGGGCGAGCACTTCCAGCGGCAGCAGACCCCATTCAGCGCCGTCGGGCACACCCACGTCCCACTGCTGATTCGCAAGGTCGAAGGGGGCGGGGTCGAGGCGACCCCACCCAGCGAAGACCAGGACGAGCCCCTGGGCGAGGGCCTGCTTTGCGTGAACCCGGGCTCGGTGGGCCAGCCCCGGGACGGGGACCCGCGCGCCTCCTATACGCTCGTCGACACGAGCACGGGCACGGTGACGCATCATCGCGTCGTCTACGATGTGCCCGAGACGCAGCGGCTGATAGCCGAGGCGGGGCTGCCGAAGCCGCTCGCCGAGAGGCTGGAATTGGGTCGCTAGACCTAGGTGAAGGCCGGTTTGACACCTAGCGCGGCACTTCGTACGTTCTTTCACAATCATTGCCCAATCGAATCAGCGAGCGAGCCGCAAGGCCTCCCTGCACCGTGGAGAAACGATGGCGAAAGCGAACCTCGGCGACAACGGCAGAGTTCGAGTTTCGGCGCTCTTGGGTGAGCGCATCAGGCAGGCTCGGCGAGACTCTGGAAAGAGCCAGGGACAGCTCGCGGAGTCGCTGAGCACGACCCAGAGCGCGATCAGCCTCTACGAGGCCGGCCAACGTTCCGTGGGTATCGACATGCTCCTCAACGTGGCCCGCATCCTCAACCGTCCACTGCATTACTTCTTGGGCGAGGACGGCGCCATGCTCTATGTGCGCGAGAGCCAGATCGCGACAATGGTGGACGAGCTCGAGCGGCGGCCGCAGGATATCCCTGAGCTGCTCGCCTATTGGGAGTTCCTGCGTTGGCGTCGCACGCACGGGGTCGTCGCCAGCAAGTAGCCCTGCCGCGACGGCGAGACCTAGCGGATCCTCGAAGACCCACGGGAGCAACACGGTGGCACGCCGCCTCTACGACCCAGCAGACGCCCGTCGCCTCCTGAACCCGGGCCCGGTCAGCATCGTCACGGCGAATTGGCGCAGCCAGACAAACGCCGCGCCCGTCGCCTGGACCGTCCCGCTCTCGATGGACCCACCCATGGTGGGCTGCGTACTCCATCCCGGGCGCTTCACCGCGGACATGATCCGCTTCAGCGAAGAGTTCGCACTGAACATCCCTGGCCCCGAGCTCCTGCGCGAGACGGCCTTCTTCGGGAGCCGCTCCGGCCTCGACGAGAACAAACTGGAGAGCAGCAAGGTGGACACCTTCGGGGCGCTCCGGATCGAAGCGCCCCTGATCGACGGCTGCCTCGCCTGGATCGAGTGCGGCCTCCGTGACGTCATTCCCGCCGGTGACCACACGCTCTTCGTCGGTGAGGTGACGAGCGTGCAGGCGCTGGAGGAGGCCTATGCGGAACGCTGGCTGCTCGAGCAGCACAACTTCAGCCCCCTGACGTTCCTCGGCGGCAGCTGGTACGCGGTCATCGGCGATCCGCGGGAGGCGGTCTACGACGTCGACGCGCAGGGCGGCCTCATGGGCGAGAGCGCCGAGCAGCGGGAGGCGCGGGAAGAGACGGAAGCGGAGGAAGAGGAGCTGCGGCTGCGCGAGGGGGACGAAGGCTACGAGGAGCTGGCGAGCGAGGGCTAGCTTCGCCCTCCCTAGCCCCGCGCCTCGATCGGCTCGTAGGTTCGCGCGGCCTCGCCTGAGTAAACCGCATTCGGGCGAACGAGGCGGTTGTCCGCGTACTGCTCGAGCAGATGCGCGCTCCAGCCGGCGATGCGTGCAACCGCGAAAATCGGCGTGTAGAGGTCGTTCGGGATGCCGAGCATGCGATAGACCGAGGCGCTGAAGAAGTCCACGTTCGGGAACAGCGGCCGGCCCGCAAGGCGCTCGGCGAGGTAGTCGCGTACACGCCGCGAGAGGTCGAAGTACTTGCGATCGGGCGAGACCTCGGCGAGCTCCTCACCGAGGCGCTCGAGGATGATGGCGCGGGGATCGGTCGTCTTGTAGACGCGGTGGCCGATGCCCATTACGCGTTCGCCGCGCGCGAGCATCGCCTCGACGTGCGGCTCGATGTTGTCGGGGTCTTGGATCGCCTGGAGCATCTGGAAGACGGCATCGTTCGCGCCCCCGTGCAGGGGCCCCTTGAGCGTGCCGATCGCCGACGCGATCGCCGAATACATGTCGCTCATGGTGGAAGCGGTCACAATCGCGGCGAAGGTCGAGGCGTTCATCTCGTGCTCGGCGTGGAGCGTCATCGCGACGTCGAAGACCTTGACTTCGAGCTCGGTCGGCTCTTCGCCTTTGAGGGTCCAGAGGAAGTTGGCCGCATGGCCGAGGTCGTCGCGCGGCGGAATGATCTCGAGGCCCTGACGGGCGCGATGGAAGGCTGCCACGACGGTGGGCATGCGCGCCGTGAGCCGTGCCGCCGTCCACTTCAGCTGCTCATGGTCAAAGTCGTTCGAATGGGGATCGAGCGCGCCCAGAGCGGTGACACAGATCTCGAGCGCGCGCATCGGCTTGGCGTGATTGACCAGCTCGGCGATGAGCTGGCGGTTCAAATCGGAGAGCGGCCGCTCTGCGATCAGGCGCGCCTCGAGGTCATCGAGTTCGGACCTGGTCGGCAGCTGAAGGTTCCAGAGGAGGAATGCGGTCTCTTCGTAGGAGGCATGTTCGGCGAGGTCGTAGATGTCGTAGCCGGCATAGATGAGCTTGCCTTCTTGCCCATCGATGCTGCAGAGGTTGGTGGCGGCAACATTGACGCCCTCAAGCCCACGCGAAATCTCGGTTGTGGTCACGGGAGTCCTCGTTCTCGCGCTCGCGCGGCTAGCTCAGCCGGGCAGAGGGCGCTTGGTATTCAGCGGCTCGATTCTACCATCGCCGCGATCGATGGAAGGGCGCGGCGCTTTACGCCGAGACGCGCTCGGCGATGAGCGTGCCCATGCGTGCGGTGTCGACGACGCTCGCCCCGGCCGAGGCGATATCGGGGGTGCGGTAGCCGTCCGCGATAACGGCGTCGACGGCCGCCTCGATCGCCGCCGCCTCGCCTTCGAGGGCGAGCGAGTGGCGCAACATCATGGCGGTGCTGAGGACCATCGCGATGGGATTCGCCTTGCTCTGGCCGGCGATATCGGGGGCCGTGCCGTGGATCGGTTCGTACATGCCCGTGCCGGTCCCGTCCCGGCGGCGCTTGCCGAGGCTGGCGGAGGGCAGCATGCCCATCGAACCCGCCAACATCGAGGCCTCGTCGGTGAGGATGTCGCCGAACATGTTTTCCGTGACGATGACGTCGAAGTCGGCCGGCCGCCGGATGAGATGCATCGCGCAGGCGTCGACGAGGAGATGCTCGAGCTCCACATCGGGGTAGTCGCCGGCGACTTCGAGGGCGACCTCCCGCCAGAGGCGGCTCGTATCGAGGATGTTCGCTTTGTCCACGCTCGTGAGCTTGCGGCGGCGGCCCCGGGCGAGGTCGAAGCCGGCCCGCAGGATGCGGTCGAATTCGCGCTCGCTGTAGCGGATCGTGTCGACCGCCTGGCGGCCGCGACTGTTCGTCCAACGCTTCTGTGGCTTACCGAAGTAGACGCCGCCCGTGAGCTCGCGCACGACGACCATGTCGGTGCCACGCAGCACCTCGGGCTTGATCGTGCTGTCGTCGAGCATCAACGGATTCACGCGCACGGGGCGGAGGTTGGCGAAGAGGCCCAGGCCCTTGCGCAGCCCGAGAATCGCCTGCTCCGGACGGACCGAGGCCTGCGGATCGTCCCACTTGGGGCCGCCGACCGCGCCAAAAAGCACGGCCCGCGACTTCGCCGCAGCGTTCAGGGTTTCGTCCCGCAGGGCGGTACCGAAGCGGTCGATGGCAGCGCCGCCGACGGCTTCGTTGACGTACTGGAACTCGTGGCCGAATCGGCGCTCGACGACGGCAAGGACCTTGAGGGCCTCTTCGAGGACCTCGGGGCCGATACCGTCCCCGGGAGCGAGCAGGATGGGATAGGAAGGCATGAAGCGAGTCTACCGGCTTCCGGCCGTTGGCTCTCGGCTCTCGGCTCTCGGCTCTTGGCTCTTGGCTCTTGGCTGTTGGCCGTTGGCTCTTGGCTCGGGCCGGAGGCGTTGGCGGTTGGCTGCTGGCTCTTGGCCGTTGGCCGTTGGCCGTTGGCCGCTACTGAACGGCGGCCGCCACGCGCCGGAGATATTCGCTGCGGAGGATCGCTTCGACTCCCAGGGATTCGAGATGGGGGGTCGGCAGCTGCACGTCTATCAGGGAGACTTCCCCTCCCTGGGCGTACTGGCAGAGGGCGAGCATCGCGATCTTGGACGCGTCTGTGGCCCGGTGGAACATCGATTCGGCGCCGAAGAGGCCGCCCACGCGGAGACCGTAGAGACCGCCAACCAAACGGCCTTCGAGATCCCAGACCTCGAAGCTATGCGCCCAGCCGAGGGCGTGCAGGCGGAGGTAGGCGCGCACCATGCCGGGCGTGATCCAGGTGCCTTCCTCGCGCACAGCGCAGGCGGCGATGACCTGGGCGAAAGCGGCATCGAGGCTCACGCGAAAACGGCCCTGGCGGACCCGGCGCGCGAGCCGGCGCGAGACCTGAAACCGATCGGGCAGGAGGACGGCGCGCGGGTCGGGCGACCACCAGAGCGTGTCCATCCCTTCGTGGGGCCAAGGGAAGAGGCCTGCGCGGTAGGCCGCGACGATGGTCTCGGGCGCGAGGTCGCCGCCAGAGGCCGTAAGGCCCGCAGCGTCCGCGACCCGGGGGTCGGGGAACCCATAGCGGCAGGGTGGCAGGGGCTGGGGACCGCCGCGCGTGTGCACGGCGATTGCGAGCGCGGGCACCCGCGCCATCGCGTTAGTTCGAGGAGAGGTCCGTGTCGCCCGCACCGGACGACTCAGGGCCCACTCAGCAGCCCGGGTCGCCGTAGTTCCCGCAGCAGCCCTTGCGCGTGCGCACCTTCGCCCAGCTGTTGCGCAGGGCGACTCCGAGTTTGCGCCCGAAAGGGAGCTCGGAACGGCGCCAGTTGGCCCGCGCCGCGGCGGGGGTACCGCGCGGAACTGGCTCTTCGCTCATGCGGGGGACCCTTCCGTAGAGGGATAGAGGTCGGGACGCCGCTCCTCGAACGCAGCGATGTCGTCCTCCTGTTCGAGCGTGAGGCCGATCGCATCGAGGCCCTCGAGCAGGTTGCGCTTCACGGCGGGATCGATCTCGAAGGAGCGCACGAACGAGCCGTCCGCGGTCGCCACTGTCTGTGATTCGAGATCGACGATGGTCTCCGCCTCGGGGAGCTCCTCCGCGCGAGCCATGAGGAAATCGACGTCTTCGGGCGCAAGCGTGATCGTGAGGAGTCCGATCTTCGCGCAGTTGTTGCGGAAGATATCGGCGAACGACGGGGCGATCAGGGCGCGGAAGCCGTGGTCCTCCAGGGCCCAGGGGGCGTGCTCGCGCGAGGAGCCACAGCCGAAGTTCGCCCCCGCGGCGAGGATGCCCGCGCCCACGAAGGCCGAAGAATTCAAAATGAAGTCAGGGTCTTTGCGCCAATCGTCGAAGAGGAACTCGCCGAAGCCGCTGCGCTCGATCCGCTTCAGGTACTTCGCGGGGATGATCTGGTCCGTGTCCACGTCCGCCCGATTGAGCGGCAGGACCTTGCTCTTGACCGGTTCGAACTTCCGCATTAGCTGACCTCCCAGTCGCGGATGTCGACGAAGTGGCCGGCGACGGCGGCGGCCGCCGCCATCTCCGGGCTCACGAGATGGGTGCGCCCGCCCGGGCCCTGGCGCCCTTCGAAGTTGCGGTTCGAGGTCGAAGCACAGCGTTCGCCGGGGAGGAGGATGTCGGGGTTCATGCCGAGACACATGGAGCAGCCGGCGTCGCGCCAATCGAAGCCAGCCGCGCGAAAGACCTCGTCGAGGCCCTCGGCCTCGGCAGCGGCCTTCACGAGGCCGGAGCCGGGCACGACCATCGCACGCACGCTGGAGGCGACCTGACGGCCGCCCACGACGGATGCGGCCGCGCGCAGATCCTCGAGCCGCGAATTCGTACACGAACCGATGAACACGCGGTCCACGGGAATATCCTCGATCGCCGTCCCGGCTTCGAGGTCCATGTAGCGGAGAGCGCGCTCGGTCTGCTCGCGGGCGGCCTCGCTGCGGGCGTCCCCGGGGTCGGGCACGCGGCCCGTCACGGGTACGCTCTGCGCCGGATTCGTGCCCCAGGTGACGCAAGGCTCGAGGTCGGCGCCTTCGAGCGTGACGACGCGATCGAAGTGCGCGCCCTCGTCGGTACCGAGGCAGCGCCAGTGGTCGAGGGCGCGCTCCCAGGCGGCGCCGCTGGGGCTCGAAGGTCGCCCTTCGAGATAGTCGAAGGTGGTGTCGTCGGGCGCGACGAGGCCGGCGCGCGCGCCCGCCTCGATCGTCATGTTGCAGACCGTCATGCGGCCGTCCATCGAGAGCGCGCGGATCGCATCGCCGCGGTACTCGACGACGTAGCCGGAGCCGCCACCGACGCCGATCGTATGGATGATGTTGAGGATCACGTCCTTCGCCGTGACGCCTGGCGCGAGCTCGCCGTTGACCTCGATCGCCATCGTGCGCTGAGGGGCCTGCGAGAGCGTCTGCGTCGCGAGCACGTGCTCTACCTCGGAGGTGCCAATGCCGAAGGCGAGGGCACCGAGGGCGCCGTGCGTAGAGGTGTGACTATCGCCGCAAACGAGCGTCATCCCCGGCTGGGTGAGGCCCTGCTCGGGCCCGACGACGTGCACGATCCCCTGGCGGGGGTCGTCGATATCGAAGAAGGGCACCTCGAACTCGGCGCAGTTCGCCCGCAACGTCTCCACCTGTTGCACGGAAAGAGGGTCGTCCCAGGGGAGTTCGCGCCCCAGGGTGGGCACGTTGTGGTCGACCGTGGCAAGCGTGCGGTCCGGGCGGCGTAAGCGCCGGCCCGCCAGGCGCAGGCCCTCGAAGGCCTGCGCGGACGTTACCTCGTGGACCAGGTGGAGATCGACATAGAGCAGATCGGGAAGCCCGTCCTCACGACGGACCAGGTGCTGCTCCCAGATCTTCTCGGCGATAGTCTGCATATGTGCCTCTGCTCGTTCGTTGGCTCTCGCGAACGCCTCGCTCGCGTCCGTGAGCGGGCGTCCTGTCAGCGCGCACCATTGTCGGGCCTGGGCCGCGAACTCGCACCCGGACGGCAGCCCGCTGGTGGCCCTTCGCATCTTGCCGGTGGCTAGGGACGCGAGCAGAGACGACCGGCGCGACCACTCCTAGGTCTGCGACCCCAGCGCGAAGCCGGCGCGCTCTCGCTCAGAGCCGCGCTCGCGCCCCTAACCAGCGGCGCCGCGAAGGAAATCGACGAGGACCTCGCCCACACGCGCGGCCTGCTCCTGCTGCACCCAGTGCCCGGCCCCGTCGAGCAGGTTCACGCCGCGAAGGTCGGAGCAGGCGCCCGTTTCCAAACGCTCCAGCCTCCCCGGCCGCTGGTATACCCCCCAATCGCTCGCGCCGCCGATGAAGCACGCGGGGACGTCGATGGTGCGGCCGGAGAACGTCTGCAGCTCGGCCGTGTACTGCGGATCGGTCGCGCAGCGGTACCACTGCAGGCCTCCCTGGAAGCCCGTCCGCCCGAACTCCGCGCTGTAGACAGCGAGCTCGGCGTCGGGAAGCCAGGCGCAGGCCGCGATCTCGGCTGCGGACGGCATCTCCGCCGCCACGGTCTCGGCCATGCCCTGATCGATGTCCATCACGTAGTAGGTCGGGAGCTTGGCGAGTTCAGCGGCGCTCCAGGACTGAAGGGCGAACGGCTTGTTCGCCGTCCAGTCAGCGCACTTGTGGTGGTAGTAGGCGCGCAGAAACGCCGGGAGGCCTTGGGGGCACTCGCGCATATTCGCGTCCGCCCCTCGCGTCGTGTAGTAGCGCTGATAGTGCTTGCGCGGGCGCGGGAGGGCCGCGAGCGCTTCGTGGATATCCGGCCCCAACGACGCGGGCACCTCACCTTCACCGCCCAGGCTCAGCGGCGGCGGGCCGTCGAAGGGGGCGCTCATCAGGACAACTGCGCGGAACACATCCGGGCGGATGAGCGAGCACCAGGCGGCAACGGGCGAGCCGAAGTCGTGGCCGACGACCGCGGCGACCGAGCGATAGCCGAGGGCGAAGACCAGCCCGATCGTGTCCCGAACGAGGTTGAGGAAGCGGAAGGAGCCGACATCGCCGTCGTAGTCGCCGTCCCAGCCCGTCGTCCGCCCGTAGCCGCGTTGGTCCGGAGCGATCACGTGGAAACCCGCGTCCGCTAGGGGCAGCATGATCTTCCGCCAGCTATACGCGAGTTCGGGGAAGCCGTGCAGGAGAAGCACGCGGGGCCGATCCGCGCCATCGAAACCGGCCTCCAGGACGTGCACCGTGAGCCCGTTCACACCTTCGACGAAACGCGAGCGGATACCCACGGGAAGCGTCGTCTCGCCGTACGCAACCTGGTCGTTCGCCGTCACCCGCCACTCCTAGGCGGCGCATCAGCTTGTAGTGCGACCGTCATGCGCATTTGATTCAGCTCGCCTCCAGCCGGTAGACACGCAGCGCGGTGTCGTGAAAGAGGGCCGCGCGATCGGCCTTCGAGAAACCCGCGGTCAGCTTCTTGAATTGGTTCCAGAGAACGGTGTATGAGCAGGACTGCTTATCAACCGGAAAGTTGCTCTCGAACATGCAGCGCTCCGGACCGAAGGCGTCGATCGCGTGCAGGTACCAGTCGCGGTTCACCGCGAGCAGTTCGTCCGAGGTCGGGGGACGGGGCCGCTCGTGCCAGCCGAAGCCGTTGACCGGCATCTGGATGCCCCCAACCTTCATCACGAGGTTGGGATGCTGCGCGAGCTCGGAGATCCCGGCCTTCCACTGGGCGAAGACCTCAGGCCGCCGGCCCGCGTAGGGGCCGACGCCCAGCGGTCCCGCCAGGTGATTCACGATGATCGTGGCATCGGGGAAGGCGCCCGCGAGATCGACCAGCTCCGGGATCTGGGGGTGGAACAGCCAGGCCTCGAAGCTCAGGCCCCGCGCCGTGAGTTCGCCGAAACCCTCGCGGAAGGCGTCGTCGACGAGCAGTCCCGGTGTGGCCTTGGCGCGCGTCGGCGATACCTCCTCGCTCGCGTCCCAGGCCGCGCGGTGGCGGATGCCGCGGAATCGCTCGGGGCTCGCGGCGAGGTGGGCGGCGAGGACGCGGCCCACCTCACGCCCCAGGGTGAGATCGGCGGAGCCGACGATTCCGGTGCAAGCGCGCAGCTGATTCGCCCGCGCGAGGCTGTCCACCGCCACGCCCTCGACAAACTCGGTCTCGCCCACGGGCTCGAGGTCGCTCGGCCCGTCTTCGCGATACATCGAGCCGCACTCGATGAAGACGGTCTGGCGCACGTCGTGCGTTTCCGCATCCTCTTCGAGGTCGTCGAGGAGGTAGCGGTTTTCGGGACGATCCCAGAGGTGGTGGTGCGGGTCGATGATCGGCAGCTCGGGCTCGAGGACGGTCTCTTCCGTGAGATCCAACCAGGCTCGATCGGTAGTCATGCAATCCCCCCGCCCCACGCCGCTTGTCTCAGGTGATGGCGCTGAAGCGGCTAGAGGATAGCGGGCCGGTCGGCTTCGTAACGCCGTGGCGCGAGTGCGGGCGCGGGGGAGGATCTTGTCCAGAAGGCGGCGTTCGGCTCACGTGCTCGCACCCGCCAGCCCCGCGGCTCAGCGCACGCGCGCGGCCTCGGGACGCCAGCTCAGGAAGGCGAGCAGGGCGACCATTCCCAGCCCCAAGGTGAGCAGCAGCGCCGGACGTGGTCCGATCCCTTCGGCCAAGAACCCGAGTGAGGCCATGCCGATCGGGAGCGCGCCAATCGCCATGCCCATCACCCCCATCGCCCGGCTCTGCAGGGCTGGGCCCGCGATGACCATCACGAGCACGCTCTGCATGGTGGCGAAGCCGACCACGCCAACGCCCGCCGCGATGATGGCGATGAGCGCCACGGGATACGAGGCAAACGCCGCAAAGGGAACGAGGCAGGCGATCGCCACGAAGGAGCCGCCGGCGAACAAGGCGCCGCGGTGCCATTGCGGCCGTGCCGCAATCGCGATCGAGCCGGCGAGCATCCCGACGCCCATCCCGCTGCCGAGCACGCCCGCCAAGAACGCCCCCACCCCGAGGTCATCGGCGATCACGGGAACGATGGGCACGAACGAAAAGAAGAACAGATTGACCACCACCGTCACGCCCATCAGGCTGACCTGGGTACGGTCCCCGCGGACGTAACGCAGCCCCTCCCGCAAGTCCTGCAGGATCGAACTCGTGCCCGCACGGGCTGCCACTAGGCGAGCGACGGGGGCCACGCTCAGCATCAGGGCCGTTGCGAACACGTAGCAGACAGCGATCGCGACGAACGCCTGACCGATCCCCAGAAGGGCGATGATCGCACCACCGGTACCAGCCCCGAGGACGTTCCCGAACGAAAGACCGAAGGACTCCAGCGCGAGCGCGTTCGTGACCCGCTGCTCGCCGACGAGATCGAAGATGAACGGGCGGCGGCTGGTGAGATCAACAACGCCGCCGAAGCCCAGCGTCGCCCCGTAGACGTAGACCATCCAGCCCTGCACGGCGCCCATCAGGACGATGGTGGCCATCACCGCGGAGGCAGCGGCGAGCAGCGCAAGCACCGTGATCAGCGTCCGCCGCCGGTCGAAACGGTCCGCGATCGCACCGGCGAGCGCGCTGCCGATGAGCATGGGCGCGAACACCGCGCTGCCGACGAGCTGAACCTGCAACGGTGAGCCCGTCAGGTCGTTCACCAGGTAGGCGCTGATGAAGAGTCCCATCCAGCGGGTGACGTTCCAGAGGAAGCCGCTCAGCCAGAGGCGCCCGAAGTGGCGTGTTTCCAGCGAGCTCAGGATCGATGAGGAAACAACCGTGGCTTCGGGCTGGCGTGATACCACCGGGCTAGGCGACACCCTCGGAGAACTTCACGCCGGAGACGTCGAACTCGGGGCCGGCGACGGCCCGGACGGCGGCGCGCTGCACCTACTCCAGCTCAACATCGCCGGGGCCTCGACCGGCCCCGGGGACCGCGCGACGCAGGGCACCCCGGCCGCGCGCGCTCACGCCACGGCCCCATATCGATCGCGGCTCACCGCCCTCGAGTGGACTGCGGTGAAGCGCGACGAGGGCAGCGCGCGCTGCCCGATCAGCGCCCCACAAAACGCGCCGGCCGCTTCTCCACGAACGCCTGCACCCCCTCGCGGTTGTCGGCGGTCCCCCGCAGCTCCCCGTTCATGGTGGTCTGCATCTCGAGATGCTGCTCGGCGCTCTGGCTATAGGCGCGCCGGAGCGCGGTCTTCGTGAGCCGCACGGCGAGCGGCGCTTTGGCGTTGATCCGCGCCGCTAGCGCGAGCGCCTCGGGCAGGAGCTGCTCGTGGGATACGACCGCACTAACGAGGCCCCAGGCCTTCGCCTGGTGCGCATCGAAGGGCTCCCCCAGCAGGCAGATCTCGCTCGCCAACGCCTGGCCGACGAGCCTGGGGAGGTAATACGCCGATGTCTCCCCCATGAACCCACGCTCGACGAAGTTCACCCCGAAGTCCGCGCGCTCGCTCGCGATCCGGAAATCCGCGGCGAAGGCCATGTTGCAGCCCGCGCCGCGGGTCGGTCCGTTGACCGCCGCGATCACCGGCTTCGAGAGCTCCCCGAACGCAATCGGGTAGGCGTAGGGCCCCTCGCTCGGAGGTTGGGGCGTGGCTGCAGCCGCTCCCGCCTCCGCCCGCGCCTTAAGGTCAGCGCCCGAGCAGAAGCCGCGGCCAGCGCCAGTGAGGACCAGCGTCCACACCTCCTCATCGTCTTCGGCGCGACGGAGCACCTCGGCGATCTCCAGGCGCATCACGTCGTTGATGGCGTTCAATCGCTCGGGCCGGTTGAGCGTGAGGATCCCCACCCGCTCGCGGACCTCCCAGGTGATCGCGTCGTACATCTGTCGCCCCCAGGGGTGGCTCCTCGCGCCGTTCAGGCTCCGACTTTCACGGCCGGGCCGCCGCTTCGCGGCGGCGGAGAGGCGCGAGTGCCACCGTGAGGGTAGCGGCTGTCCGCCCTCTGGAAAGCCAGGCCGGGTCGCCCCGTGAGCCGCAGAAGAAGAAACGACGAACCCCATGCTCCCGGCACGTGACCGCGACTCGTGAGGTCGAACGGCCCCTACTCGCTACGAGGGGTCGACCAGCGCCGGATCGTCTGCGGGCAGCAGATCACGGTGCTCGCCGGCGGCGATGCCGGCCTTCCACTCTGCGATCGGCGTCGTTCCTTGAGCACTGGGAACGAACGCGGACCGCTCGACCAACTCCAGCTTGTGGATGTAGCGGGGGCAGTTCGAAAACACCTCACGGGCCTTTACGCGGACGACGAACTGCGCCCCTGGGTAGTGCTCCAACAGCGGGTCTTCGAAATCGATCGAGGCCCTGCCATTGACGCGCATCCGTGACTGCTCCGCGAAGTCGACGAACAGCAGGCCGACCTCGCCCGAAGCGAGGACGTTGCCCATCGAGAGGAACATGCCGTTGCCGTCGTAGCTGGGAAAGGCGAGCGTCTGCCCGTCGACGACACGCACGAATCCAGGCTCGCCACCCTTGTAGGAGCAGTTCGCGTGGCCATCAGCATCGACGCTGGCGAGGAAGAACATGTCACGCCCTTCGATGAACGCGCGGGCACGTTCGTCGATCTCAGCCTTCGTGTTCGACTGCTCGAGCCGCGCCGCCAGCCGCTCCGTATCGAAACGCCGTTGCAGCTCGCGATTGCCGTCGTGGTACAGGTCGCCCATCCCGGTGCCTCCGCTGGTGCGGCGCACGGCCGCTCCGGGAGATTCTCGCACCCTGGGGCGGGCGTGCGGGGAGCTATCCTCTCCCTAATATGACCGCTCACCCTCCTCCTCCGCCGCGTTTTCGCCATGGCGATGAGGTGGTGCTTCGCTACATCACGCGCGATGGGCGGCCCGGGATGTCGTGGCCGTGCCGCGTCGTGAAGGACGGCAGCGACCTCGTGGCGCTCCATATCCCGGCTGGAACAACCTACCGCCGCTGGCAGCGAGCGCCCGTGCCGGGCGAGCCCCTGCCCGCGCTCTGCCCTGAGGTGCGAGCGCGCAGACGGAGCGGCCGCGAGGCCGCAAAGGGGGAGCAGTCGAGCGTGGGAGGGGAGGTTGGGTGGGGGCCGAGCGAAGCGAGCCTAAGAGCGAGTTCAGAGTTCAACGTTCAGAGTTCAGAGGGGGACGGCCTGAGCGCAGCGAGCTGAAAACGCCAAGCGAGCCCGGACACGAAGCCGGCCGCCAGGCCGCGCAGCCGCAGCAGTCGAGCGCCGGGGAGGTGGGGTGCAAGGGGGGCCGAGCGCAGCGAGCCTAAGAGCGAGTTCAACGTTCAGAGTTCAGAGGGGGACGGCCTGAGCGCAGCGAGCTGAAAACGCCAA
>Ga0310121_10000374_pt1 | contig 49718 bp, 26 predicted proteins | sample CB27_Tmax_986_MG_FD_203504 | JGI IMG/M metagenome (GOLD analysis project Ga0310121, IMG submission 203504) | Marine microbial communities from Western Arctic Ocean, Canada - CB27_Tmax_986 | ecosystem: Environmental > Aquatic > Marine > Oceanic | place: Canada: Western Arctic Ocean | collected... | reverse complement strand
ATTCTGGTAGTACTAGTTCCTATTCTTCTAAGTGTTGCATTTATGACAGTAATTGAACGAAAAGTAATGGGATCAATGCAACGACGAATTGGACCTAATGTAGTTGGATACTACGCTCTACTACAACTTTTTGTATTTATTCTAAAGACTGCTATTATTGTCTTTTCAGTTCTTACTATCTTTACTATTCTATCCTCTTTTTCAACCCCTATCTTCTGCGAGGATGAGGTAACTATTTCTATTAAGGATGAAACAATGATTGCACACAATAGTAATTTTTGGAAGGCCTATGGTTCGCTCTCAATCTATTCTATTTATAAAGGCCTTCAAGCCAAAACATTTCTTGGTAAATATATCGGTACAATTGGACTAATCACTGCGAGTGGTATAGCAACTTATACAATGCATAGTGTAACTAACCCTGCACAGCCTGCAGGAGTTACCGCCCGAATTAACCAAATCCTTGAGCAAAAGAACAAATCTGGTAATACTGCTAGTAACACAGCTAGTAATACCGGTAGCTCTTATCCAGTGCATTCGCCGCTTGAAGAAGCCTATGGGCGGTCTATTATTGATTGGCTATTTTCACTTCTTCCTGACTCTCTTAAAACAGGGCTTCGAAATCGTGTACCTGCATCTAGTTTCGAAGAACTAGATGCTATGGATGTACTACACTTTCAGTACAATCTAGTTGTAATCCTGCTAGTAATTAGTGTATTCATTATTGCTTATTGCTACCTTATGATTACTGTTCTCGGGTATCTCAAAAATAACCGAGTAAATATCGCTAGTAAGTCTACACTACTAGGAAAACTGATTCCATCTGACAATCAAGTTCGGATTCTAACTATTGTACTTCAATCTAGTGCAATGCTAAACATTGTAACAATCTTCATAGGACTCCACTTCCTATTCACTCAACCTTTTCTGTTTTAGTTGTTTAATACCGCGCCCAGCTTTGCTTGAAAAATCTAAGATTTTTATAGGGCGCCCCCCCTTCTTATCCTTTGATTATTAAATAAGCAGATTTATCTCTAGTCTCTATATGAGTAAATTATTGATAATATAGGAATCTAATTTATTTTCATTGAGATAAAGTTACTGATATCTATATGGATTAGCGCCAGCGCACCCTTGTATAATCAAGCTTAATATAAGAGTAGTCTAATATATAAGTACTTTAGTGTAAAGGTAGCACAGCAGATTCATGTCCTGCTAGACCAGTGTTCGAATCCTGGAATGTACTCACTTATCCTTAAATAGATTTAATGTTACATAGTAAACTTACTTAAGTTCTTTTGATACCCCTTACAATTTATTAGCATCATTGCTTTAAGACTCTTTTTATTGATTACAAAAATCCTAAAAGATCTTTTTGTATTACTTTATTACTGCGCCAATAAAATTTCACGCGCAGCGGTACTAAATTTTATAAGCGAGAGATTTGCTTTTGTACTAAAATTTAAGTCTTAAAAACTTACAAAATTTTTATATATGTATATAGGTATAGGTCTCTTAGTTTAAAGGTAAAACAGTAGATCTTCATTTTACTAATAGGAGTTCGATTCTCCTAGAGATCAGTAGATTTAGATCTACTGCTGACTGGTCGGGCCCTATTAAAAATCTTCGATTTTTAATGGGAGGCTTAATTGACCAATATACTATGTAATACTAGATTTAGTATGTAATAATTAAAACCCGCTTTAATTTAAATTTAGTAGACCTATTGGCGGATACAAATGTCGACTTAGTTTAGTGGTAGAATAGGTAACTTGTAATTACTTGACACTAGTTCGATTCTAGTAGTCGGCAATATACTATATAAAATAATATAAGTAATTATATAAATACTATATAAATTAGTATCTTAGTAGTGATTTTTAAATAAAAAAATTTAAAAGCAAAGCTGGCCCTGACAATATATAATTTACAATAGGATTCATCTACTAATAATAAAGAAATATAATAGATAGTTTTTAGTTTGTGTATTAAAACATAGATCCCCTAACTAAATGAATCTAAAAAGAAAGAGTTGTAGTAATATTATTAAAGAATATAATTAAAAAGTAAAAGATTTTTAATTAGATAAATTTTTAAGAAATTTGCTAGTTATTCTAAGTAATCTTTACCTTTGTTAGAAATGTAGGATGTCGTCTAAAGGAAAGACATCCTTTTTCCAATTTCCCGCCCCCCTTGAAAATCAAAGATTTTATCGGGGCGGGCGATAATGAGAATGGTTTCAGTAAAAGTAATAGTACAACATAGTAGACTACCATTATATAGATACTAAAAGAGTAACAAAGTAGGATGTCGTCTAAAGGAAAGACTTTCTTTTTTGGTGAGAAAAATAGTTGTTCGATTCAACTCATCCTAGTTATCGCTTATGCGTTATCGCTAGAAAAGCAGAATCTTCAACTGTTGCAAGGGGGGATATATTAATGTAAGAAAGGATCCACTTTTTGAGGTATGGCTTACCATCTTGTAGTCGTATAAATACTGTTTTAGAAGGGATGTGAATTCCTTCTAGTTTTGATAGTTTCTCACAAGCTTTATTACGAAAATTAGGAAGAAATGTTTGGTTAGGTTCTAGAATGCCTATCGGCGTACATAGAATAGGTTTTTGAATGGAAGAATTATAACTACTCTCTTTCATATTATCATTACGAACCTTCAAGAATGCGCTGGCGCGATCCATAGTAAGTTGAGACTCTGTGGTAGCATTTTCAATTGGCGTAGTAGTAATGAGAAAGTAGTTAAGGTAAAGACTACCTGTTTCAATAGCCTTTTTAATTGTAGAAGAGGTAATACCTGCTAGTAGTTGCGCTTGTGCTTTAGATTCAAAGCTAAAGAGTAGAGTATCACCCTCTTTATTATAAAAGTAAACAGGTGCCATCTTTCCTGAAGCAGCTTTGATAAGCTTACTCTTTTGTGATAGTGTTTCACTTGTAACAGTCGGATTGAAAACATCTCGAACTACATTTAGCTCTGAATGCAGTGTATCGATAAAGTATTGTTCCATCTTAGTTACATCAATTGGTCCATACTGACTAGGATCAATACGAAGTAGAGTTAGTGTAACATCTTTAAATCCATAATAGTAAAAGAACTCAGTAGCTATAAAAATCATAGATTTTTATAGGTCGTAGTTGATTCGATAGAAAATTATCGTTAAAGTATAGTGATACCCGTGTGTAAAATGAGTATTTACCACTTACTGTCTTACGTGTACTTTGTCCTACCAGACATACTCCTGTAGGATTATAAGTCCAGATGTAGATACCATAATAACCCTTATTAAACTCATTAATTAGTTTTCGGTTGTCAAAAAGGTCTTGTACTTTTAGCATATCAAAAGTACATGGAAGAAGGTTATTTGTACCGCCCCCTATTAAAAATCTTCGATTTTTAATAGGGGGCGGACTAATGTTAGTATTTACACTTTTAGCATACTGAGGTAGTGGACGAAGAGGATCAGTACCATTATAGATTTCTGCAATATCTCGTGCCTCGCCAATAAAATCGAAGATTTTATAGGTCGTTTTGTAAATTTGATTGTTTTTATTTAAATAATTGACCGTATCAGAAAATATTATACCGTTTTAAGGATAAATAAATTCTAAAAAAGGTTCTATAGATAGATTAGTCGATCTACATCTAAGAATATTCATTGAAAATAAAAGAATATCTGAGAATGTTCTAAACATTCTCGTCCTTACAGGATCATCCTATATAATTAATATGTTAATAGGTACTGTATAGGGTAGCAAAAGTAAAAAACCTATAAAAAAGAAGTATATTGTAAACATCTAACAATATAGGAACAGAAAGACTTATTAATTATAGAATTTTCTTTAGTATTAGAGAGTGTAATGATAATGGTTGTTCGATTCAACCCATCCTAGAAATAGAATATGTGAAGATAGTAGGGCTCGAACCTACGACGTCGATATTAAAAGTATCGCACTCTAACCAACTGAGTTATACCTTCTTTATATAGGTTACTTATGGACAAACCGCTATTGGCGAGGTGTAGGCGATTGCTAATTGTCTGGAATATTAAAACTTCCTTAGGAGTTCGAATCTCCTTTTGTCCGTAGTGTGTAATTATATACCTATATACCTATATATATAGGTATATAGACATTTCAATATTCATTAATATGAATACTTTTTTGGTTACTCTCCTTTTTATGTTAACTTATCTATTTTTTTTTATTTAAAAATTTGATCGTATTATCAACAAAAGATAGGAACAAAAAAGTAAATAGACTAAGAGGACTTACCATAGCAATAGGCTGTGGTACGATGGCTCTACTCAACAAATGCTAAAGACATTGGTACTCTATATCTAATCTTTGCAGTATTTGCTGCTATGATTGGGACAGCATTTTCAGTTCTAATCCGAATGGAACTAGCAGCACCTGGTGTACAGTACCTTAATGGAGACCATCAACTATATAATGTTATCATTACGGCACATGCTTTTGTAATGATCTTCTTTATGGTTATGTTTGCACTTAACTCATACAATAAGGGACCATTTAATATGACTAGTAACATTAAACAATATAGCACTGTTAACAATGAAAATAATAATAAAAATAAACTAAACCCTAATAAAGCACCACACGGTTATACTAAGTATGTTATTAAAGATCCTTTTAATAATCGTGATAGTATTGCTTCTATTGCTAAAAAAGCAGTAGGTGTATATATCTTTTCAACTGAAAATGGTGCTTGTTATATCGGTAGTTCTATTTCACTATACGCTCGAGTTATTTCTTACTTTATGCCGCCCTACGGGCATCCTTAAAAAAAGGAGATCGACGAGTACTTCGATATTTTCATAAATATGGATTTGAGAACGTTACACTTACTCTTCTTATTATGGATTCTAATAGTACAAGTAATATGGCAGTACAGCTAGAACAGTATTGTATGGATACTCTACTTCCGGATCTTAATGTAGATCCAGTAGCTAGTAGTTCTGGTTATCACGAGCCAATGTCACAATACTGGCGTGATTATCTTCGAAAGCTACGAGGAATTAAAGTATTTATTTACGATACAGAAACAGCACAACTAGTTTTTATCAGTGATAGTGTTCAATATATTGCCGATCATGTAGGTATTCATCGATCTACTATTCTACGATATACTACTACTGCAGAACTATTCCTTAATCGTTTTCTAATTAGTTATGATCCTATTACAGAAATGGAAAATGCAGAAAGTCTTACTCTAGATAAATTCATGGATCTTCTAAGTAGTGTACGTAGTGAATATGACAATGCTACTGTACAACCAAATAGCAAACCTATTCTAGCAGAAAATCTACTATACCCGCCGTAGGCACTAACTAAGAAATATAGTAGTCTTCATTCATTTGCCTGTTTCCTCTAAAAGAGGAAACCGGAAATGAAAGGAGATCGAATTACTATTCGTAAATATCTTAACAGTGAATCTAATCTTCTATATCGAAAACAATGGAAACTAAGTTATATTAAATAATGGAGCTCCTTTTTAAACAAATAAGGCATAGCCGGGTTATGCTTATAACTCGAATCTTGCTATATGCTGGAAACTCCTTAGAGCCTAATCAACTAAAATGGAAATCTATTTTTGTAGACATTCAAATTAAGTAAAATAGATTAGGATTGGACAATCAGCAGGAAACCAACAGAATATTTCAAGTATATATTTATAAATAAGTATATTAGTAGAACCCTTTTCTTAGTAGGATCCTCAGAGACTACACGCGAGACGTCTTTATCTGTATATTGATAAAGATGATGATATAGTCCGACTTTACAGGAGACTGTAGAAGAATCGTATGCCTGCTATGGTGGGTGGATTTGGGAATTATCTTGTACCAGTTATGATTGGTGCACCAGATATGGCATTTCCTCGACTAAACAACATTTCATTCTGGCTACTGCCACCTTCACTTATTCTTCTACTAGCTAGTGCTTTTGTAGAACAAGGAGCAGGTACAGGATGGACGGTTTATCCACCACTATCAGGACTACAAAGCCACTCAGGTGGTTCTGTAGATCTTGCTATTTTTAGTCTACACCTTTCTGGTATTTCATCAATGCTGGGAGCAATGAACTTTATTACAACAGTTCTTAATATGCGAAATCCTGGAATGACACTACATAAACTACCACTATTTGTTTGGGCTATCTTTGTTACAGCTATTCTACTCCTACTATCTCTACCAGTACTAGCTGGAGCAATTACAATGCTACTAACTGACCGTAACTTTAACACATCATTCTACGATCCAGCAGGAGGTGGAGATCCTATTCTTTACCAACATCTATTCTCAAAAATAACAATGTACATTACATTTCTTTATCTAATTTATAAATCAGTACTAGTACTAACTAAATATAATATTTATACTAAAATAAGTACTGCCACTATAAATAATGTTTTTAATTTTACTAACTTCTATCTCGAATTTAATAAAACTTATCCAAATAGTGAAGTACCTTCGACCTCTTTTCTAGAATGGTTTATCGGATTCATAGAAGGAGATGGGAGTATTATTGTTAGTAGTCGTGGTAACCTTATGTTTGTTATCACACAATCTACTAATGATATTCAAGTACTTTATTATATTAAAAAACAACTAGGTTTTGGTCGTGTTATTAAACAAGGACATAAAACTAGTCGGTTTATTGTTCAAGATATAAAAAACCTTTATATTCTAATTCTACTATTTAACGGAAATATTATTTTTCCTAGTAAACAAAAAAGTTTTTTCGAATTTGTTAATCATTTTAATAAACGTTCTAATTTTCCTACTATCGTTTTTACTTCTTCATTTATGCTACCTACTTATTATGATAATTGGCTTTGTGGTTTTACCGATGCGCGCCATCGGCGCGGATGTTTTTCATGTTCACTACTAGGTAATTCTACAGCATATCGATTTCGATTTCTACTAGCTCCTGTTTCCTGAAAGGAAACTGAAGGAGAAATTAATAAAGAAGTACTTTATTACATTTCTAATCTAATTAAAGGAACAGTACGATGTCATTCTGTAAAAGATGTATATGAAATTACAGTTAATGGAATCCGTAATATAGACAAAGTAATCGATTATTTTAATAATCATAAACTTTATAGTAAGAAAGCGAAGTCTTATGAACTTTGGATGGAAATTTATGAATCTATTAAAAAAGGTGAACACCTATCACCAGATAGTCGGAAGAATCTAAAAATGAAAACACAGCTGATTAATAAATTAATGTACTAAAAAAGCTTAGCTTTTTACCCATCGGGAATACAGGAATTGGTTTAACATAATTCTTATTAAATAGTACTCCCTTTTAAAAATAAGAAAAAATTATGGAATATAATTAGGCAGATGTACTATATTTTTTTATTTTTAAAGACCTACATTATATAAAGACATGCTAAGTCTACCAATTTCTAGTCTATATCAGCTACCAGATATAAAATTATCAGTGCCTTTTAAATCTAAGATTTTTAAGCGCACACAGAAATTTTATTAATGGAGCAAGAAAATTGTGCAACCTTTAAAGGAAAACAGTTGTTATTAAATGGTATACTAATGCCCACAGGCATTAGAATGAATAATTTCATTTTTATTCATTGGCAATACAAGTGAAAACGGTCAATATATCTTCGTATAAAGACCGTCGGCAGTTTAAAATGTCGCTACAGACTGGGTCACTTGTGGGTGCCTGAAATGGTGCTTGATGTACAGTCGGCTTTCTCTATCTATGATACACAAGGTCACTTTCTCTATAAGAGATAAAAGTGATACAGGAACTCTTAAGAGAAGTAATATAATAAATAATTAAGAGTTTGAGAAAGTGGGTTCTTTGGTTATATTAATATTTGGCCCTTTTCAGATACTATTCTACCTGAATATCTTCTGAATATGCATTCCGCTATTTGCTGGAACTGTCTGTTCAATGATTTTTCTACTAGTCTCGTAAGTGGTACTGGTATATTTATAGTATATTCTGTATCCCGAGTTGGTGAAAATGAAAAATCTAAGCCACAATCAGCAGGTAACCAACGACACAAATATAGTCTAGTAGGAACCTCAGAGACTACACGCGGAACAATTTACCCTATTTCATTTTGTGAATGGCTAGCTGGACTTATTGATGGAGATGGATGTCTACTTGTAAGTAAACAAGGTTATACATCTCTAGAAATTACAATAGGACTAGAAGATATTTATCCTCTACGATATATTCAAGATAAACTTGGAGGTAGTATTAAACTACGATCGGGAACTAAAACTTATCGCTATCGACTTCGTAATAAAGAAGGAATGCTTAAACTAATCTCTGCTATTAATGGCCACATTCGACACTCAACACGACTAACACAACTACATCGAGTATGTCAAGTACTTAATGTACCTCTAATCAATCCTCAGAAACCTACAGTAAAATCATACTGGTTTGCTGGTTTCTTTGATGCTGTTGGTACTATTGGTATTACCATGAAAAATGATCTCCCACAACTTAGTGTGCGAGTCACAAATAAACGACTACAAGATGTAGAAATTTATAAAACAGTATTTGGTGGAAATATCTATTATGACAGTTCTAAAAATGGATATTATCAATGGTCTATTCAAAATAAAAAAGAAGTACTTAATATGCTAGATTACTTTAATAACGTTTCATTTAAAAGTCATAAATCTCTACGATATCACCTTATTCAAAATTATTATGATCTGTATGATAAAGAAGCCTTTATGTCAAATAGCCCTTTTAATAAAGCTTGGCATTATTTCCTAATGAAATGGAATAAATTGATGATATAGTCCAACTTGTTATTTATTTAATAAATGTAGAAAAGAAGATTTTAACAACAACAGGTTATCAATATTCCTAATTATTTAATCTAATTTTATTAGATAGCCTAGCATCATCACACAAATTTCTACATAAATTTTCTTGGCCGCCCCCAGCTTTGCTTGAAAAATCGAAGATTTTTATTGGGCCATCTTCAATTTCTTTTTTTTTTTATTAAATAAAAAAATACAAGTGCAAATTTTCACGGCTGTAACAGAGCTCTTTAACTCTACTTATAATTCTTTTATAACGACAGAAGGTTTTTGTATTCTAATTGAAAAAACACATCTAATCGTTTTTTTTATTACACTAACTATTCTCTATGTTTTTTACTATTATGGTTTTATTTATATTTATATGCAGACGCAAGAGACCACAAATAAAATGCCTGATGTATCTAATTCTTATACTAAGAACTTCCCTAGTTATATATTCATTTATAGTGTTGTATTTATTGTAATCTATATTTTCCTAACTATTTATACAGGGAGTCCTGTATATTGTATGGGTGAAGAAGAAGTACCTAAGACAGTTGCTGAAAATAGTTCTACTTTTATGGGAATTAATAATAATGTAGCTGCAGCATGGATTGCCGCTACGGGAGCAGTAGTTGCAACTTTTACAGCGCCTCCATCAGTGAAAATGAAACTTCTTGGAGGAGGTACTGTAGGAGGGCTTGCTGCCCTACATCTTGCTAACAAAGCTTCTGTACCACAGAACTGGGTACAGATGAAAGCAATGGTACAAACAGGATTTACAGGGCATACAGAAGACACAGTAAATCCTCTAAATATGGATTCAGTTAAAAAACAGAGTATGATCCCTCTTGATTTTGATTTTTTTGAAATGATCAACTCTCTTTTTTCTTATTTCCCTAGTCTTAAGACTATTCTTCTTGATCGACTACCTGATGAATGTCCTGAAAACATTCTTATAACATATCAATCGCTATTTACACAATATAATATTATGGTACTAATTAGTCTATTTAGTCTATTTATTATTGTATGTCTATATACAATTATTTATTGTCTAATGTTTATAAAAATGAATAAATCCTATCTTCTAGTAAATTATCCTAACTCTCTAGGAAAACTAGCTAATAGTCGTTATACTGATTACTATATTATTCTACTAACACTTAGTGTATATCTTAATTTTATTGTAATTGGACAGTGTCTTTACTTCATGTTTGTAAATTATATTCCTTCTAATATTGGAAATATTACAGATATGGCACTTCTAAATAATAATATGTAAGGTTTTCGTTTTATTTTTACACTATCCTAAAATTTCACATTAATAGAAATTAATTAAATAATAAGATGCATCCTGAAGTTTATATTCTAATTATCCCTGGATTTGGAATGATTAGTCACATTGTAAGTACATTCTCAGGTAAACCAGTATTCGGATACCTAGGTATGGTTTATGCTATGTTTAGTATTGGAATCCTAGGATTCCTAGTATGGAGTCACCATATGTATGCAGTAGGACTTGATGTTGATACACGAGCTTACTTTACAGCTGCTACTATGATTATTGCTGTTCCAACAGGAATTAAAATTTTCTCATGGCTTAAGGGGTCCTTCAGCAAGATCTTTCTGGCCAACTCTATTAATTCGCTATCCGAAGCAGCTATAACTCTTCGAGAGCGCTTTCCACGTGCTAATCTTTACCCTAAAAATAGCATTATTAACAATAAATGTACAGATATAGTACCGTACGGTTATTTTCTTACAGGTACTATGCATTATCCTCGATATAATATTATTGTACAACATATGGTAAATCTTACATCTTATCTTTATGGTGTAGTAGTGGGTCTTATGCTATCAGATGCTTGGATGAGTAAAAAGAATGTAAATGGTCAAGCACGGCTATTTTTTAAACAATCAATTAATAATGCTTCTTATCTATTTTATACTTTTTTTCTACTAAGTCATTATTGTTCATCTTACCCTTATATCGTAAATTCACGAGGATTTATTGCTGTAGCTTTTGTTACACGTACACTTACTTGTTTTACAAAGCTATATAATAATTTTTATAAGCCCCTTCGGGGCGGTACTAAATGTGTTCCTTCTGATATTTATAATATGCTTACAATTCAAGGACTTAGTCATTGGATCTGTGGTGATGGTACCTTTGTCAAAGGAGGTGGTATTTACCTGCAAACACAAAGTTTCACAGTTATTGATGTAGTACGTCTAATTAATGTACTTATTCTAAAATTTAACTGTAAATGTTCTATTCATTATCAAGAAGGCAAGCCTGTCATTTATATTAGTAGTCGTTCTGTTCGGAAACTACGTTCAGAGCTACTAAAACATATGCCAGAAAGTATGTATTATAAAGTGGGCGGTAAATCATCACGTGTTAATTAGTTTAATTAGTAAAGCGGGGCAAACTCGAGAGAACCCCTCTATTTTAGAATTTGAATGAATAGAGGACAATCGTCGAACTAAGTCACAATTTGGAAACGGTTGTGTAAAAGCGTAGAGACTATACGCCCCACTATTCCTAAGGAATTAGATTAGATTCTAAGGGATAGTAAGACATAGTCCGTGTCATCAGTAATGATTGTTAAAGGTAGTACTTTAACTAAAATAATATCGATAAATTGCTTATTTAAAGATGATTTATTCATATTATTGAGACGAATAGGCTAGCTGTAACCTGAGATGGTTAAAGGCCGAAAACGAGCTACACTATATGGAGGTTCACTACGAATTACTACACCTATGCTATTTGCTCTAGGATTTATTGCTCTATTTACAATTGGAGGTCTAACAGGGGTAATTCTAGCTAATGCTTCACTAGATGTTGCACTACACGATACATATTATGTTGTTGCTCACTTCCACTATGTTCTATCAATGGGAGCAGTATTTGCTCTATTTGGTGCATTCTACTTCTGGACACCAAAAATCATTGGTAAAACATTTAATGAAAACCTAGGACGAATCCACTTCTGGACACTGTTTGTAGGAGTTAACCTAACTTTTTTCCCACAACATTTTCTAGGTCTTGGAGGTATGCCACGGCGAATTCCAGACTATCCTGACGCTTTCGCTGCATGGAATGCTATTAGTAGTTTTGGAAGTCTTGTATCTGTAGTTGCTACAGTACTATTTGGATATATCATCTATGATATTCTAGTTAATGGTAAACCTGTTGACGCTAACCCATGGGCTGTACCTGCTTTCTTCCAAAGTACTCCTGAGTTCTGGATGGAAAGCCATACAGCTTCTTCACTAGAATGGGCTCTAGAATCACCAACACCTTTCCATAGTTTCAATATGCTACCTGTACAATCATAATTTATACATAAAATTCTAAACTACAGTATATAGTACCGTATAAACCGCCATTATAAAATTTCTATGAAATTTTATTAGGCGGTTTATTAAAAAAAAAAAAATTTTTTTTTATATAATATTGGTCCGCCGATAGGTAAAATAGAAGATTTTGCGGTCGGTAGGTATGGAAGATTATCCCCCTTCTATCAGTATTTATTGTTTTTTTTTCTTCTAGTAATAATTATAACATAAATAGACAATTGCATGTTCTATATTTAGTATCCTTCTTTTTATAAGAATTAGAATCCTTTATAAAGCTTACAAAATATTCCGCCTAATAAAATTCCTATGAAATTTTATAATGGCGCTATAAAAGTATACTTTATTGCTTTCTTATTTTTAATAAAAAAGAGGTTTATGTTTATTAGCATAAATAGTTATAACAGTTCCAGTAGGTAAATACTTTTATAAAAATGGAAATTAAATCTACTAAACAAATTATAAAAGATATCAGGGCCCACGATAGGTAAAATCTTATTTTTTGCCCAGCTACTAGTTTGGAACTATTTTATTAATTCATAAATAATGCCTCAACTACTACCTTTTTACTTCGTAAATCAAATCTCATTTGCATTTCTAGGACTATTTGTACTACTATTTGTATTTTCAAAATACATCCTACCAACTTTTGTAGAACTATTTGTTTCACGAATGTACATTACTAAACTATAATAAAAATAATATTCTAAATTAATTACTTTTATTTTTAGGATATTTAGCACTAAATCCCCTTTTCAAAAAAGATTAGCGCTATGTAAAAAATTTAATAGACATATAACATCTATTTATATTCTGTATGAGTATAACCTTAATATATAAATAAAAAGGTTTAAAACGCGGGCCTCACTAATAAAGAAAAATGTGGGTCTAATCAATATGGAAATATTTTATTTATGGGTATAAATAAAATATTTCTATGTCAAGGTGTTATCCCTACCTACTAAAGTAAACGTGGAAAACTTCACAATAAAATTGCGTAGAAAGTTTTACCATCTTTTTAAACTTTCAGTGTTGCTTACTAGTACCTCCCAAAACTTTTACAAGTTTTATGATGTATACTGGTAGCAATTGATAAAAATAAAAATTAAAAAGAAAGTAACAATCCAATTAATATATTTTTATGCTATGGCATTCCTAATTCATTCACCACTAGAGCAATTTGAAGTAACTAGTCTTATTTCTCTAAATCTACCTGTACTTGGATACATTAATCTAAGTCTAACAAACCTAGGACTATATACAATCCTAACAGTATATCTAGTACTAGCACTTCACATTATGGGAAGTAACAACAAACAACTAATTCCAAGTCGATGGAGTATCGCACTAGAAAGTAGCTTTGCTTCAGTACATGGACTAGTTAAATCACAAATTGGTGCAGCTAACGAAATGTACCTACCATTTATTTACTCACTATTCTTCTTTATCCTTATTGCAAACCTAAGTGGTAACGTACCATACGGATTTACAGTAGCTACATCAATTATGGTAAGTATTGGTCTAAGTATGACAATCTTTATTGGAGTTACAATTCTAGGTCTACGACTACACAAAGTACATTTCTTCTCATTCTTTGTTCCTTCAGGAACACCACTAGGACTAGTGCCTCTACTAGTACCTATTGAGCTAATCTCATACCTAGCACGAGCTTTCTCACTTGGAGTTCGGCTATTCGCAAATACAGTTGCCGGTCATACACTACTTAAAATCCTTTCAGGATTCCTAGCACCTATGTTCACATCTGGAGCTATTACAGCTGTTATTACTCTAATTCCATTTAGTATCTTTATTGCACTAATCGGACTAGAAATTGCAGTTTCATTCATCCAAGCTTATGTATTCTGTATTCTAACAGCATCATACCTTAAAGATGCTATTGATCTACACTAAATAATGTTATGTTATTTACCGGTGCTTAGCACTCTTTTTTACTTCCCCGTACACATACCCCTATTCTGTATTAATAATAAAATAAAAGAGTATTAGCATCTAAAATGAATAGACATGTAATTTACAGTGGCATTCCTAAAAAAAAAACGATCTTGAAGATTTTAGTAGGACCTTACTAATTTCACTTTTTTAGCTATAATAAAATAGATGAACCCTTTATTTTTAATATTTCTATATAAGCTGTATATATATATATAGGTATACGTATACATACAAGTAAGGATTTAGCTGAGTGGTTTAGCATCGATCTTACACATCGAGGACAGAGGTTCGATTCCTCTAATTCTTATTAAAACTAACTTAATAGGCCATAGCTAATAAAATATATACAATATGCATCTAATCCAATTTCCTGCCTATAAAAATCTTCGATTTTTATTGGGCAGGAAATTGGATTAGCGAGTGCTAATAAAATCTCGTAAAGATGATGTTTTATATAAAAACATCAGACTAATAAAATTTAGTACCGCTGCGCGTGAAATTTTATAATGATAGGCAAAAAGATTCTATTTTTATTGACCCTCCTTGAAAAATTTTTTTGGCACAGCAAAAGAAAAATAAAAGCTTTTTCTTTATAGTATAGAAAATATAGATAGTAAAAAGTACCATTACTTTACAGCACGTAAAAATAAATAATAAAATTTATTTTATTATTTTATAGGAAAGGAAAAAAAAAAGAAAAATTCCTTTTATTTTACGTGCTGCTTTCTCTTTTAAATTTGGTTATTTTATTTCTAAATTAATCAATATAAAAGTACTGCTTTATATACTATAGTAGTATATTGGAATATTACTATAGTATAAAGTTATTCAAAAATTTTTCTATTTAACATAGGTAGTCAAGAATTTTTTTCTACTTACTTTTTTAGAATACTATTTTCTTACTATAATTATGAATAATTATTTAGTAATGATGTAGGGTTAGCAAAGCTATAATTATATATATGTAAATAAATTATCAAAATGTTTAATCTATTTTCACCATTCGGCGCTACTACAGCAATTTTCAATCGTGCATCACAACCTTGGCAACTAGGATTCCAAGCTGATGCATACACACTTTATGGGATCTCACTACTATTTGTACTATTCTGTATTGTTATTTTTAGTACTAATAAAACTTATGCGGAAAAATACGGAAAACAAATCAATATGATAAGTAATGTACTTTTCTGTATAGGTATTTTTTGTATTTTTCTCCTAGTATCAATTTATATTGGTGATGACCCTATTCACTGTGCTGGTCCATATTCAGAAGAACTAGAAGCACGGAAGGCTGCAAGTAAGGGACTAACTCGTAATTATCAAGCAGCAATGACTGCATGGTCTGCCTTTGCAACTGTTTTTAGTACTGTCGTTATAAAAGCAAAGATGAAACCATCAGTTGCTGCTGGTGTTTGGTCAGGAGGAATGGTTGGTGGAACAGGAGCTACGTATGGTCTGCTTAAAACAGCTAATGCATCACAACTCGAAAACATAAGCTCTCAAAAGTTTCATCCTGCAGCTCCTGCATCAATAACTACTCCTAGTTCTACAACTACTCTTAGCCCTACATCTACTTTTAGTCCTGCAACTACACCTCCTTCTGCACCTACTTGTACACCCTCTTCAGATAATGCATCTGGCAGTAATACACAGTCACTAGGGGGGCACCAATACAACATTCCTTCTCCTAATGAGCAGGAAGACGGGTCACTAATGTGGGATATCCTTCTTAAGATCCTACCTGATTGGATGAAGGAGGATATTGCTAGTCGACTTCCTAGTTATCCAAATACGGGTACCTACCATATTCTATTTATGCAATACAATATTTTTGTTTATATTATGTGTCTTGCATTTCTCTTTATGTGTTTTTGTATTGGACTAATTTATATGCTTACATGCATTAAAAATAATCGTGAGTATATTATCGAAAAAGTACTACCAACATTCATTGGTAAGCTGGTACCTTCCAAATCTGTTCTTGGAGCTATGATCACAGTTAACAAAGCATCTCTTCTGCTTTATGTTGTGTCATTTGGGTTTGGACTTTTTTTCCTTTACATAAACCCTCTACCAGCGGATCTTGGTACTGTATGTGACAAAGCACCACTATTTTCTTCCCCCCTTTCCGGGGCCTATAAATTTATTATCAATACGCCGAGCTTTGCTTGAAAATCAAGGATTTTCTAATGAATGCTAATAAAAGATTTTAGATCAGGTCCAGCTTTGCTTGAAAATCTTTTATTTTATAACGGGTGCTAATAGACCTTCAATAATCTTTTTATCATAATAAAAACATAACGCTAGGCTAATAAAATCTTTGGATTTATAAAGGGATGGGCCCTTAACATAGTAAATAAAATAATAAATGGTCATTTATTTATCTAAGAAAAGTAAATTGAGATATTACTATATCAAACAATTGTAGTAACAGTTAGGTGGCATACTGGTTCATCTAGTTTTATTGGTTATTTTCGTTAATATAAAACAATATGTATTAATATAAATTTTTGCTAATAAAATCTTCGAGGGTGTTTTTTTATATAAAAACAATGGTCCTCTTATTTTATAATAAAGAAAGAGTAATCCCAGTGATTACTTTCTTTATGAACAAAGCAATTTGATAGTATAATTTCTTAATGTGTAGGCCGGCCCTCCCTAAGAATCTGTAAACACAAAAAGAAAATACAAGAAATTTTTATACTATTTTATAGGAAAGGAAAAAAAAGAAAAATTCCTTTTATTTTACGTGCTGCTTTCTCTTTTAAATTTGGTTATTTTTGTTATTTTTTTTACTAAATTAATCAATATAAAAGTACTGCTTTATATACTATAGTAGTATATTGGAATATTACTATAATATAAAGTTATTCAAAAATTTTTCTATTTAACATAGGTAGTCAAGAACCTTTTTCTACTTACTTTTTTAGAATACTATTTTCTTACTATAATTATGAATAATTATTTAGTAATGATGTAGGGTTAGCAAAGCTATAATTATATATATAAATTTATTATCGAAATGTTTAATCTATTTTCACCATTCGGTGCTACTACAGCAATTTTCAACGATGCACCACAACCTTGGCAACTAGGATTCCAAGATGGTGCATCACCAACACAAGAAGGAATTACAGAACTACACGATTCTATTTTTTTCTACCTAGTAATTATTTGTTTTGGAGTACTATGGGTACTATCATCAGTTATTATTAACTTTAATAGTAATAAATCACAACTAGTATACAAATATGCTAACCACGGAACTCTAATTGAGCTAATTTGGACAATTACACCAGCTCTAGTGCTAATCGCTATTGCTTTCCCTAGCTTCAAACTACTTTACCTTATGGATGAGGTTATTAGTCCTTCTATGACAGTGAAAGTAGCAGGACACCAATGGTACTGGTCATATGAATACTCAGACTTCATTAATGAAGACGGTGAATCAATCGAGTTTGATTCATATATGGTTCCTGAAACAGATCTTGAAGATGGACAACTACGACTACTAGATGTAGATAACCGAGTAGTAGTACCAATCGATACACACATTCGATTTATCGTAACAGGAGCAGATGTTATCCACGATTTTGCTGTACCATCACTAGGACTAAAAATTGACGCTGTGCCAGGTCGTCTAAATCAGGCATCTGTACTTATCGAGCGTGAAGGAGTGTTCTATGGACAATGTTCAGAGATCTGTGGAGTATACCACGGATTCATGCCTATTGCAGTAGAAGCTGTTACACCAGAAAAATACCTTGCATGGATTGATAGCCAAGCTTAATTACTCCCCCTACTAAAATCTTAGGATTTAAAACAGCTACTTATTTAAGAATTATTAAAAAGATACTTTTCTAGAATTCCTAGTTCTAACACAATCTTTTTAGTAAAAATTTCCTTTGATTAAATAGCTCAAATTTATAGATTCTTATCTACTGTATTCCCTTAGATGTATATAGTAATATTGATATATTCTTAGATTTTAATCTGTTTGTACTTATTACTAAAATTTATAAATAAAGCTATTAATAAGTTTAGACTTATTAACATATGTATTTACTAGTAAAAATAGAGAAACTGTATTTTTATAAGTGCCTAGACCATTCTTTCTATATAAAAGAATCCCGCGGTTTATTAGTACTCTCCCTTATAAAATTTTATAACCTTCGAGGACGGTTATAAAATTTACTAATTTATTAGACCTGTGCCAGTATTAAAAATAATAGAAAGGGTAGTCTCTAAAAATGAATAGAATATATATTCTATGTTGTATTAAATATATAGGAAAAGAATATATTTCTTTTTATTTTTTGATTTAATCCTGTCTATACTTACTATTTTTAATAACATTAAATTGTTATATATTAATTATATATAACAATATTTATTTAATTAATTTTATTTTTATAGTTTTTAGTAATAAGTATAGACTTATTAACGTGCGTATTTACTTATCGATTTTCTTTTTTATTATTAAGTTGTAATAAGTAAAGTAGTAACGCAGTATAATTTTATTTATAAAATGCTTTCAATTCTATATAATCTACTAGAGATTCTGGTAGTACTAGTTCCTATTCTTCTAAGTGTTGCATTTATGACAGTAATTGAACGAAAAGTAATGGGATCAATGCAACGACGAATTGGACCTAATGTAGTTGGATACTACGCTCTACTACAACCATTTGCAGATGCTCTAAAACTGGTTATTAAAGAGCAAGTTATTCCATCACAAGCTACAAAAAGTCTATTTTTTCTAGCACCAATGGTTACACTAATTTTTAGTCTACTAGGTTGGGGTGTAATTCCTCTAGGTCCTGGTCTAGCTCTTAGTGATTTTTCACTAGGTATTCTTTACTCACTAGCTCTTTCAAGTATTGGTGTATATGGTATTCTATTTGCAGGATGGTCTGCTAATTCTAAATATGCTTTCCTAGGTTCTCTACGATCAACAGCTCAAATGATTAGTTACGAGCTAATTTATAGTGCAGCCGTACTAGCTGTAATTCTACTTTGTGGTACATTCAATATTACAGAAATTATTGAAGCTCAACAAAGTGTATGGTATATTGTACCTCTGCTGCCTATTTTTATTCTATTCTTTGTTTCAGCACTTGCTGAAACAAATCGTACACCATTCGATCTTCCAGAAGCAGAATCAGAGCTAGTTGCTGGTTTCATGACAGAGCACTCAGGTATGATTTTTGTATTCTTTTTCCTAGCGGAGTACGGAAGTATCGTTCTTATGTCTACTTTTACAGCAATCCTATTCCTTGGAGGATATAATATGTCACCTCAAGTACTATTTGCTGAAAACTCCTTTATTAATCTACAAAGTATTGCCCTAGCCGTTAAGGCTGTTCTAATTATGTTCCTATTTGTATGGATTCGGGCTACACTACCTCGAATGCGATACGATGGACTTATGACATTCTGTTGGACAGGCATGCTTCCTGTAGCTATTGCACTTCTAATTCTAGTGCCTAGTCTACTTATTGCATTCGATATCAGTCCATATTAACAAAATTTTACCTTACCAATTATAATTTAATATAATATTAACTACTTAATATTATATTAAACCCCCTTTACATAAAATATTCTATTTTTAGATTCTATATTTAATTTTTACAACTAAAAAAATTAAATAAACAGATTATTATATACATGAAGGTAATATATCAAATTTCTTTATAAAAAGACTTCGAAGATCTTTTCTACGCTTATCTTATTAAATTTACCACAAAAATGTCATACCGTCCCCCAGCTTTGCTTGAAAATCAAAGATTTTTTAGGGGATTTATAAAAAATATGGTCTAGGGGTGTACTTGTGTTAGCTCCTATTATATAATTACTAGTTCCTTTGTTACTAAATATATTTATATGTGGTTAACTTTTTATAATAGAGGTTTATAAAGGAATACAAATAATTTTCTATTTGTAATAGGGGGCATAGTATAGTTGGTTAGTATACTTCCTTTGCAAGGATGGGAGACAGGTTCGAGTCCTGTTGCCTCCAAAAGAATATATTTTATTTAGTAATTTTTACTTTTTATAGATGTTATATCCTTTATATCAGGGCCTATAAAAATCTTCGATTTTTATTGGCCCTACTAATATATTAAAACTTTAGATTACTATGTAAAATATATAGGCCTCAATAGCTTAGATGGTAGAGCATAGAACTGAAGCTTCTAATGGATTGGTTCGATTCCAGTTTGAGGCATTCTTCATTTTATAGATCAAGATGGAATCCCCTCTATGAAAAATAATGCAGATATGCTCTATTGGTTGGGGCGGTGCTCTGTAAAAGCATTGGCTGTATGCCGTGGTGAGTTCGAATCTCACATCTGCAATTTTTCTTCTTTTATTATTTAATAAACAGATTTCTTTATATTTATAGCCCTAGTCTCTATAAAATTGCAGATTTACCGACGCAAATTTCTTTTTATTTTTTTTTTTTTTATTATTATGTGCTACATTATTTATATTAATAAGACCTGGCTATTTTTATAGAGTGCCTATAAAGATATTCTATTTAATAATAGACGACTATTAAACTAGAATCTATGATACTTAGTAAAATACATCCTACAAATACTAAATTAAAAATGACCCTTTATTTTAAAAGGCTAGTTATATATCACTATTAGTAGAAGAATAAAATTTATATTGAATAAAATCACAGTTGACAACTAGCATATTTTTATATTTGATAAAGTATAGTATGTGTGTACGGACGCGGGGAGATTCGAACTCCCGGTTCTCGGGTGAGAACTCCTAGACTCAAGCCAGGTACATTAAACCACTCTGTCACACGTCCTTTTAATTAACTTTATTCTCGCCGAAGGCATTCTATCAATATATAAAGTGAACATGTTATCTAGTGCTCGCTTCTTATTCTGGTAAATAAAAAATGAATTATTCTTTTAGTAATATTACTAAGATATAATAATATATCTCCTATATATCATTAATTATATAGGAATCGGTAAGCGTAATTAATAATAAACATTATATGCGCTAAAAATACTATTTTTTATTGGCGCAGTTTACTTATTTTAATTTTCTTGCCTTATTAAGCAATCAAATTTTTATTATCTAGTAATATAATAAATAAATACCAGCTATTTTATAGCAAAATTTAATTTCCGTTTAAGACATCTAAAAAAAAAATTTTTTTTATTGTTGTAAATTTCTTTATAGTTTACACCAATAAAGAAATGCATTTTTAATAAAAGATATACTATAATGATACAGTCTTATACCTAAAAATTTTTATATTAATAGTTTAAGTCTTTTTATATACAATTTTATATATAGATGTCTTTATTTATCTAATAACTTTGTTGTTAATTTTTAATATTATAAATACTTTTTATTTAATAATTCTTATTATATAGTTATTACTAAAGTGGTTATAATAAAATTATATTCAAAGGGCACAATCAATACTAAAATATAAATAGGAAGTTTAAAATGAATTATTAACTTTAGTATATACTATCTATTACTATATTAGATACTTTGTAGAGAATATAATAGTTCAAAGGTATATTATTGATATATGAAAAAGAATTCGAATTCTTTTATATAGATATATTATCTTTTTTTATATCTATTGTATTATTTATAATTCTACTTATTAAAGCTAAAACATTAGCACAATTAATAAAGAATATTTATATTTATAAAGATTCTAAATAATACGACAACAAAACAAACATCCTTTTTATAATATATACAAATTAACAATGAACACACAAAATACAACACTATCTCGAACACAATTTCAATTTCAGCCATTCCATCTAGTTACACCTAGTCCATGGCCACTACTAACATCATTTGCACTACTAATCCTAACTTCAGCTGCAGTAATGTACTTCAACGGTTACGCAAATCCTCTTGGGGGTTCAGGAGCTCTACTAGTTGGAATCGGGCTAGCAACAACAGTTGCTGCTATGGCTCTATGGTTCCGAGATGTAGTAGCAGAAGGAACATTCCTTGGAGATCATACAATTCTTGTACAGAAAGGAATTACTATGGGTGTTGCCCTATTTATCCTTTCAGAGGTATTCTTCTTTATCTCTGTATTTTGGGCATTCTTCCATTCTAGTCTATCACCTACTGTAGAGCTAGGAGCTCAATGGCCACCAGTTGGTATTGCTACTATTAACCCATTCGAACTACCACTACTAAATACTATTCTACTACTATCATCAGGAGCAACAGTTACATATGCACACCACTCTGTTATTGAAGGTAACCGACGAGGAGCTATTCTAGGGACACTAATGACACTAATCTTTGCTGTTCTATTTACAATCTGTCAAGGTATTGAATATGTAAATGCTGGGTTTACTATTGCAGATGGAGTATTTGGATCTACATTCTTCTTCTCAACAGGATTCCATGGAATTCATGTAATTATTGGAACAGCTTTTATTGCAGTAGCCTTTTTCCGAATGATTAGCTATCATCTAACAGATCATCATCATCTAGGATTTGAAGCATCAATTCTATACTGGCATTTTGTTGATGTTGTTTGGCTATTCCTATTTATTTCTGTATACTGGTGGGGAAGCTAACATAAATTTATATATAAATCCCCCATTCACACAGTGTATATTTTATAAATTATAAAATAAATAGCCTAATTAAATCCTCTATTAGTAACCGCCCCAGCTTTGCTTGAAAATCTTATAAAATCTTTAATTTTTGGTTACTAAAAATTAATTTAATTTACTTAAAAACGGTATAAAATTATTTTTATAGTTCAGATACTACGACTATATAAGAATAGAGAATACTTAAATTGTCCTTAATTCAACGGTTAGAATGTGTTTCCGATAAAGACATTATAGAGGTTCGATTCCTCTAGGACAAAAATTTAATAAGAAAAATAAATGGAAATGTTTTAAATTCATAAAAATATTTTTCTATTTTTATACCAGTACTGGTATAAAAAGGAGTCTATTAAATTAATTAATTTATATAGGTGTTGAGATAATTGAATTTGTAAGAAAGGAAATAAAGAAAAAATGTAGAAATAATAATATACAATAGAGATGTGTATATTTAGAGAACAATCAAAAATAAAAATACGTTAAATATTATAGAAGTGCTTTACTTCTTTATCTATAAGGAATATTTAAATCATTATTATCTTACCAAAGATAGTATTGGTTGTTAAGTCAGGATAAATAAATCAATACTAGCACCAATAAAAGATTTTTGTAGGCATAATAGATGAAATTCTTATCATAATATATAAAAGGATTTTCTAATTATATTTAATGAAAGGGAAAAAAAGGAATATAGTTAATGCGACTACTTAAATCACATCCTATTCTAGGTCTAGCTAATAGTTATCTAGTAGATAGTCCACAACCTTCAAATATTTCTTACATGTGGAACTTTGGATCACTACTAGGAGCTTGTCTAGTAATTCAAATTCTTACAGGAGTATTTCTAGCTATGCATTATACACCTTCAGTTGATCTTGCATTTATTAGTGTTGAGCATATTATGCGAGATGTTAACTATGGATGGCTAATTCGATACCTGCACGCTAATACTGCATCATTCTTCTTTATCTTTGTATATCTTCATATTGGACGAGGACTATACTATGGATCATATAAATCACCACGAATTCTACTATGGTCAATTGGAGTTATTATCCTAGTTCTAATGATGGCAATTGCTTTCCTTGGTTATGTTCTACCATATGGACAAATGAGTCTTTGGGGAGCTACTGTTATTACAAACCTTCTAAGTGCTATCCCATGGATTGGGCAAGATTTTGTTGAATTTGTTTGGGGAGGATTCTCAGTTAATAATGCAACACTAAATCGATTCTTTTCACTACACTATCTTCTACCATTTGTACTAGCTGCTCTAGTTGTTATGCACCTACTAGCTCTACATGAGCATGGAAGTAGTAACCCACTAGGAGTTTCAGGTAATACAGATCGACTACCATTCCACCCTTACTTCACATTTAAAGATCTAGTTACAATCTTTGTATTTCTACTAGCTCTATCAGTATTTGTATTTTATATGCCAAATGCACTAGGACATTCAGATAATTATATTCCAGCTAATCCAATGCAAACACCAGCATCAATTGTTCCAGAATGGTACCTACTACCATTCTATGCTATTCTACGATCTATTCCTAATAAACTACTAGGTGTTATTGCTATGTTTATGTCACTTCTAATTCTTCTAGGAATGCCTATTCTAGATACATCACGAATCCGAGGTAGCCAATTCCGACCACTAATGCGATTCTCATTCTGGACATTTGTAGCTTGTTTCTTTATTCTAATGTTTATCGGTAGTCAACATGTTGAAAGTCCATATGTTGAAATTGGAGCAACAGCTACTGCTTATTATTTTGCATGGTTCCTAGTTGTAGTACCAACAATTGGTATTATTGAAAACACACTTATGGATATTGCTCTTGCTGAAGAAACATCATCACAAGTTATTTCACAAAAAACACCAGCACCACTACTACAAAGTGTTGTATAATATAATGATTCTTTACATGAGCTTCACCACCCTTTTATATGTAACTAAATAAATATAGATATTTATTAATTGTATTTACATATATTTATAAAGGTATAGATAAGAATGATCACTGAAAAAGTGTATCCAATAAGTAATAGTTAATTAAGTAATTTCATAATTATTTTTATTTTTAATTATTATGAAATGCGTTTTAAGTTAAAATTAAAAAATTTAATAGTAAACGCTTAGTAATTGTTTAATCGTGGCAAAGTTAGAACGTTATCTGGTAGTTTTACTCATGCAAGTCGTATGGTATTTAAAAATATCATGGCGTACAGGCGAGGATAAAAAAGTACATACCTTTAGTAGATGATAGAAACATCACCTTTAGTAGATGATAGAAACGAAACATCTACTAACGAAGGAAATTTTCCGACTAAAGATTGGCTTTATATCTAGCAGGTAGTTGGAGTGGTAAAGGCGCTCCAAGCCTATGACGGATAGGAAATAGCGAAAGCTTCAATTCCCGCAATTGGTTTGAGAATAACCAATGGTGTCTTTAAGACATGCTGCAGAGGAGGATCTTGGGCAATGCTCGAAAGAGTGACCCAGCTAACCAGAACTCGAAAGAGTGTCGTAAGGGAGGATAATGACGTTACCTTATTAATAGTCCAATCTAAGTCTCGTGCCAGCAGACGCGGTTATACGAACTGGGCAAACGTTTAATAAATTAATAGGTATTAAGGATCCGTAGGTGGTTTCTAATAAAGAAACTAGAATCTAATAGAGGATAGTGGAATGCTAGGAGGAGGGATGATATCCATTGATATCTAGCGGAACACTAAAGGCGAAAGCAGCTATCCAGCTAAAGATTGACGCTCAGGGATGAAAGTCTGGGGAGCAAAACAGATTAGATACCTGTGTAGTCCAGACCGTAAACTATTTACATTTCTTATTTGGCATAGATCTAATTATTCTTGATTTAATTTGTCAGATAAGCAGCAAACCGCTGTATGTGTAACACCTTGTAAGTACAGTCCCAGGACCGAAAGCAAAAAGATTAGACCGTCCTAAAGACCCGGAGTGGAGCATGTTGTTTAATACGATAATCCGCGTAGAATCTTACCTCTCCTTGAATGGCTTACATAACTTTGTTTGTAAGATCACAGGTGTTGCATGGCTGTCGGCAGTTCGTGTCGTAAGATGTCAGGTTGAGTCCGCCAACGAACGCAATCCCTATAAGAAGTTGTTATCAGTTATACTGTTCTTCTTATTTGCATTCAATAAGAAGCATTTTGGGAATACGATAAGCCTTCATGACCCTTATGGAGTATGGGCTACAGACGTGCTACTTGAACCTAACAAACTGATGCAATACCGTAAGGTGGAGCTAACCAGTAAAATATGGTGATACTAGGATCGTAGTCTGAAATTCGACTACGTGAATCAGGAATTCCGAGTAATCGTTGATAAGTATGCAACGGTGAACCTTTACATTTGGGAGATACTAACCGTCTATCAAGTGTTGGTCGTTTATCAAGCTATGAACTAGTGTTTTTTTTGATTCTTTCTCTACTTTAGTATCTATATAGTTACTATTTAGTTGTAATATAAAGAACTTATAACGAAGTTATAAAGAACTTAGAACTTCGTTCTAAGTTCCTTTTCTATATAGTTAAATTTAACTATATAGAAAAAGATAACCTAGTTATAAGCCTCTTTTTCTATATAGATATTTTTTAGTTATAAGTCTCTATAGTAAACACATGGAATAGCTGAGAACTCCTAACGCTAAGTTATAGCAAGGTAGCCGTAAGGGAACTTGTGGCTGATGGATACTATTCAATTATCCCCAACACATACTTTGCACCTTAAAAATAAGCTAATATATTTTTATTTATGAAAAAATTAGAATTTAAGTAATTGTATTGCGAAATTTTTAATTTATATATTCTAATAGAAAAGACCAGTCGATATATTTAATTAGTATAGAAATAAATATTTTATTTCTATAAGGCTAGATTAGAATATAGTTAAGAATAATAATTAGCGGTTAGAAATTTTACTAGTAAAATTTCTTAGGCCCAGCCCAATAAAAATCTTAGATTTTTCAAGCGCGGATATTCGAGTTAACCTTCATTATAAAGAATTTAATTTATTATTAGTTTTATGCTATTTCTGGGAATCTAGCATAATTGGTTAATGTCCTAAATTGTCAGTTTAGATGATGCCCGTTCGAATCGGGTGATTCTCGTATTTTGTATTAATTTTCAGAATAGTTTTACCTTATATTATTTAATATTTTTTAAAAACAATAACAATATTCTGTAAAATAAAATTATTGAACTAAATCAAAGGTTGTTAAAGAAATAGAATTATAAAAAGATATTTTTATTCTCTTTTTCAATTTATTGTGGGCCGCCCTAATAAAATTTTATTAGGGCCGCCAGTTCTAATTATTATACTTATTTTAATCTTATAAGATTATAGTAAAATTAAAGATATATATATGTATATAATATCATTATTATAGCAATTTAATTTAAATAAAGGGAATCAGGGTATTCTAACATTAATTTGACATATAATAATAGATATTTTTGTTTTAAGGTCCTTAAGGAGGTCAGATATACTGACTCTATATGAAATGAATCTTTCTGTAATTCTATTTCTAATTGGTATTCTAGGATTTGTACTTAACCGAAAAAATATTATCCTTATGCTAATTTCAATTGAAGTGATGCTACTTGCTGTTACACTACTAGTACTAGTAAGTTGTTATAGTTTCGATGACATTCTAGGTCAAACATATAGTATTTATATTATTGCAATTGCAGGTGCTGAATCAGCAATTGGTCTAGGAATTCTAGTAGCTTACTACCGACTACGAGGAAATATTAGTCTACGACAATAATGTATCTATCACTTCTTCTTCTACCTATGTTTGGATCTGCTGTAGCAGGTCTACTTGGGCGTAAAATTGGAGTAACAGGAGCACACTTTATTACGTGCTCTTGTCTAATTACATCAGCTATTCTAGCAATTGTTGCATTTTATGAAGTAGGACTATGTAATAGTCCTGTATCAATTAATCTAATTAGTTGGATTGATTCGGAACTAATGGATGTATCTTGGGGATTCATGTTTGATAGTCTTACTGTATCGATGCTACTACCTGTTCTAGTAGTTTCAAGTCTTGTACATATTTTTTCTGTAGATTATATGAGTGCAGACCCTCATAACCAACGATTCTTTGCATACCTTAGTATGTTTACTTTTTTCATGCTAGTACTAGTAACAGGAGATAACTATCTAATTATGTTTGTAGGTTGGGAAGGTATCGGTATTTCTTCATATCTACTAATTAACTTCTGGTTTACACGAATTCAAGCTAATAAAAGTGCTATTAAAGCTCTAGTAGTAAATCGGGTAGGTGATATGTTCCTGTCAATTGGATTCTTTGCTATCTTTTTTGTATTTGGTAATCTAGATTATAGTACAGTATTTAGTATTGCACCTTTTATTAATGAGACTATCATCACGATTATTGGCCTACTACTACTACTAGCAGCTATGGGTAAAAGTGCTCAACTAGGACTGCATACATGGCTACCAGATGCTATGGAAGGACCAACACCAGTTAGTGCCCTAATTCATGCTGCTACACTAGTTACAGCCGGAGTATATCTTCTACTACGATCATCACCAGTTATTGAGTATGGACCAACAACACTTATTGCAATTACTTGGATTGGTGCTCTAACTGCATTTTTTGCAGCATCAACAGGTCTACTACAAAATGATCTAAAACGAGTTATTGCTTATAGTACATGTTCACAAATGGGTTACCTATTTATGGCTTGTGGTCTGAGTCAATATAATGTAGCACTATTTCACCTTGTAAATCATGCTTTCTTTAAAGCTCTACTATTTCTAGCAGCTGGTGCAGTACTACATGCAACATATGATCAACAAGATCAACGACGACTAGGTGGTCTAATTGGATTCCTACCTTTCACATACACGGCTATTCTAATTGGTAGTCTAAGTCTAATGGCTCTACCTTGGCTAACAGGATTCTACAGTAAAGATCTGATTCTAGAAGTTGCATATGGACAATATGAGTTCTCAGGACAAGTTGCTTACTGGCTTGGTACTCTAAGTGCTTGCCTAACAGCATTCTATAGTCTACGACTTATTAGTCTAACATTCCTAACATATCCTAATGCAAGTAAATCTGTTTATCTACATACACATGATGCACCTACAATTGTTATAATTCCTCTAATTATTCTATCACTACTAGCTATTTTCTTTGGATACGTTGCACGAGATCTATTTGTTGGTATGGGTTCTGATTTTCTATCACCTAGTCTATTTACACATCCTTCACACATTAGCCTAATTGAAGCAGAATTTGGACTACCTCAAATTATTAAACTACTTCCTGCAATTGGAACTCTTATCGGTGCAGGACTAGCTCTATATCTATATCATATGCTACCAGTGTTTACTATTGATCTAACAAAAAATGCTCTAGGACAAAAACTTTATCAATTCTTCAATGGTAAATACTATGTTGATGTTATTTATAACCATTATATTATTAATGGTGGACTTCAACTAGGATACGTTATTAGTAAAGTGCTAGATCGTGGTATTATTGAACTAGTAGGACCTTATGGTCTAGCTACAGGACTTACTTCTGGAAGTAAAGATATTGCTAAACTAGATACTGGAAATCTTACTAGTTATGCTCTATATCTAGCTATTGCTCTAGTAACTCTAGTTATGATTCTACTAAGCCCTGTTCTACTTAATGCTGCACTAATCAATGTACCACTAATTCTGGTACTACTTGTAGCAATGGTATGTCTTCCATATATTAATTCCGCTAGTAATATCTATTACCCCGAATGTTCAAAGGAATCCGTGCCTCTAGTAAACTTTCTCCTTCCATTTACATTTATCTATCCAAACGCCTTTGGGAGTAACGATCTTTTTTATTTTGTAAATGTTGTATTTATTACTAGTATTATAGTTTCAGTATTTAGTAAACCGGCTGACTATAAAGTATCTTATCTAGGTTTTATTACTTCAATTAAATGTCATATTTATGCTACTATGCTAAACCTTATTATGTCGCCTATTTTTCGTTTCTTTATTCTACTAACAGTTGTTATGCTAATAAATATCTTCTTTATTGCGGATTCAGTATATTGCATTGAAGATACAATTAATGATGCTCCTAGTTCTTCAACAAATACTGTAAATAGTACACTGCAGGAGGGACCCCTTTCTTCTGGTATTCATCTTTCTAAACCCCTAGAGGATATGAATAAGAATAGTACAGTAGATATTGCAGCAAAAACTGCTGCTGCAGTAACTGAAACTGTAGTTAAGAATGCACCAATAAAAAATATTCTATTTTTTATAGGGGCTGAAATTTTTGGTTCATATACTACAGTAAAAACAGTTACTGAGGTTTACAAAGCAACACCAGGATCGGCTAAAACTAAAGCCTCAGCAGGTCTAGGTGTAGGTCTAGTAACGGGAGCTTTTATCTATTCTCAGGGTCGAAAATCTATTAATATCCTGCCTCATACACCTAATCGTGATAGTGCTGACACTAATAATCCTTTTATTCATTGTCCTCTTGAAAAGGGGGATAATACTTCCAATTTTATAGAGTCTATCTATAACCAGGGCTTCGCCCAGCTACTAGATTGGATGCAATCTAATAGTAGTGATCGATTCCCTTCTACTACAAGTGTGGACGTTATTGATTATATGTCTAGTAATTTTTTTACTAGCTTTAACCTTATTATCTATATTATGTATACAGTGGGATTTTACTTCCTATTTTTTGGTTTTACTCTATTTTCACTAGATTACATCAACAATAATATTACATCATGGCAAGGTAAACTTAAGAAAGTTTCTTCCGCCCTGTTTCCCTTCGGGAAACTGGGCATTGTTGAATTTAGTACATGGCTAGTACGTAATACTATTTCAGTTAACAAAATCATTCTTATTTTTCTATTTACAATTCTTCTAGTTTGTAGTACGCTTCTTTACATTTATTACAATATTCCTTCAGATCTAGCCAACCATTTCCATAATAATATCAAAGATCTATATAATGAGCAGACTGCAGTTTATTTCCACTACAAGTATTATGGTGTTTCTGTTGAAATTTTTCAGAAAGCATCTCTAGTACTAATAGCATTCGGTATTGGTATTTATCGTACATCTCTTATTATTCGGCTATTTAAAGGTTATCCTTTTATCCAGCTTCCACTCGTGCTTGGTATTGCTAATATTATTCGATATATTACCAATTATATTATGGATATTGTCGCAGTAGAAAACGTTACATTTATTCAAATGCTAGACATCTATAATATGTGTAATAAACTAGTATTCTACTCTCTTATTGTTATTGTAATTTCTGTCACAATTCTATACATTCTTTCCGCCGTAGTCATTAAAAAGAATGGTTTTATTTCAGAAATTTATCTATCTTATGAAAATAAGGAATATTCCTCTAATTATAATAAATACCTATACCTATTTTACAATATTGTTATTATTCTTCTAAAAATGATTGTATCTGTAGCATTTATAGTAGCATTCCAAGGTATTGTGTATCTTTCAACACATTACATTTCAGGGGATCTACTCCATCTTTGTTCTTTAATTACGTTAAAAAGATATATTACCCGCCCCCCTTGAAAATCAAAGATTTTATCGGGGGGCGGGGCTCAGTTTTGTTTTTCTTTACTTTTCTTTTTTATACATTACAAAATTTTTATTATATAGTTACAAGGTCGATAAACAAAAAAAAAGTCTATTTTTTTTATCAAGTTTTTATTACTTCAATTAAATTTCTATTTACCTAAAAAATGTTTATATTAATAACTCTATAAATTAATAAATTTTATTAGGGCTACAAATAGATAAAATCTTATCATAATATAAATAAAGTAGATATATTTTTAGTATATGTCATGAAAAGTTAAAGAAAAGAATTAATGCAACTACTTAAATCATAACCTATTTTAGGTGTTATTGTTATACGATTGTACTATATAATAGTTACAATAATTATAAGACCTATGTTCTTTTTGTAGTAGTAGTATTTGCAGTCTCTTTTATGATTAACATATATTTATTATAGAGACACTATATTATTCCGAAAAACTACGAATGCTTATGTTACTGCTACTACTATAGAAGTTAAGGGTTCAATTACTATTACGGCTGCAATAGATGCCCCGCCCCAGAAAAATCGAAGATTTTTATTGGGGCGGTCGCATCTGAACCACAAACTGTTGATATTGTCTATAAAATGAATTACTATACTATTTTTGATAAGGATAATATACAAGCAGCCGTTACTAATACCAATAAATAAACTGTAATAAACTATTTATAGAAAAGACAAAGTAATTTAGTCATTGATAGTTCATCTTACGGTTATTTTGAGAATATATTAAAATATACTATAGGAGTACAACTAATTAATATCAAGGTAATACTAGCTTAATAGGTAAAGCGCCAATCTGTGGAGTTGTGTTTATTCCGGTTCAAGTCCGGAGTTTTACCCTTAGATAGACTATCTTGTAAAAAGGGTATATCTTTTCATACTATACTAAATTTGTATAGGTAGGACTATATTTTATAAAATTATACTTTAAGAAAGTAGAAAGGTCCAAGATTAGTATGAATTAGAGAATATATCCTTCTAGGATAGAGAAAATTTAAAGAAAAATAAAGAAGAATACAGTTATAACTAATTATTCTAAAATGAAAACTGTCTCCTAATATAATTCACTATAAATAAAAATTCTTTAAAAAAGATCTTTTAGACAGTAATTAATATAGTAATATTATCGTTTAATATAATAAACACTCTGTGTTGAAACGAAATTTGGCCTAATTATAATTAGTCCCCTTGTGCTGGAATAGGCTAACTGGTTAAACCATACCATTCATACTGGTAAATCGAAGGGTTCGAGTCCCTCTCCCAGCTTACTTTACTTACATACAAATTTAATATATATTAGATCCCTTTTTATTATTATTAGATATAAATAGTTAATAATCTGAGCATGTAATTAAAAGAAACCTTCGGTTTCTTATATAATAGACAGACAAATAGAATTTTAAAATTGAAATTATATTCAATTATCCCTTAAATAAATTCTATTTGACAATATCTATGAAAAGGAAAAATATTTCAGAATTCTTCTTATTAGATTAGTTATAATATTCCTTTTTATATAGCACACTAGAGGGCTCGAACCCCTATATCTCCTAATCCGAAGTTAGGCGCTTTACCAATTTAGCTAAGTATGCTTTCTAATTTTTTTAATTAATAAAGAAGAAACCAGCTTTTTAATTTTTTACTAATAAACGGATAGTAAAAAAATCTTTCAAATAAAAGGATATCATAATAATAAAAAACATACCTATTTTTTTTTTTTTAGTGCTACATTACTATAGTTTATTTTATTATTAGTTGTATACCTGAATTTACTAGTCTCTATTTTATTTTATTGTGAGTGATAGGACTTGAACCTACACAGTCTAAGACTACCGACTCCTAAGGTCGACTTGGCTACCAATTTCAACACACTCACACACTTCACTTGTATATATATATACCTATATTAATTATACGTGTCTTTTATTACTATTACTCTATATATAACACCAGGGTACTCATATTAGACTCGTTATTATACACTAATTTAAATTAAAAACTATTAAATTAATATCCTTAAGAAAGCACAGACTTATAAATTTGCGGATAAAAATCTTCAATTTTTAAGGTGCCTTAAAAATTGAAGATTTTATTGGCCAGCGCATAAAATTTATAAGGCCAGACATAGTTTACCTTCTTATTTATAATTAATTAATTAACACTTTTCTATTAATTAATTAATTTAAATACCGGTTAGTATCAGTGTATAAATAGATAAAAAGAAGAGTAAAAAGTGAAGTTAAGTTAGTTATATAACATAACTTTTAAATTTAATTATAAGTAAATACGAGTAAAACAAAGTCTCCGTCGGATAGGTTAACTTTTTATTTATACTTATTATAAGAGGCCTAAGAAATTTTACTAGTAAAATTTATAACCGTCGTAGAAGGAATGAAACCATTAGAGCAAATAGTCCAGTAGTTAAAATTTTATATTATTAATATAAAATTTTAACTTATAGAGCAAATTCTAGGATTGCGTAAGTAAAATCAAAAATATACTTTTACTTTAAGATAGTCAAATTGTGCTACTTGTACGTGTTTCACATATTCTATTACATCAATAAAGTTAAAAAGATACTTATCTTTAAGAGGTTTAGTACGGCTAACTGAAATAGAATCAATATTATAGCCAATATGTTTAGCAGCATCAGCTACAGATTTATAGTAACTTTTTGTATTATCAGTTACATTGGTTACTTCAACACAAATAGGTGAAGTGATACTAGGTTGTAGTAATAGCCACAGAATAAACTCTATTAGTTGAACCTTAGATACAGGTAAGAGGAGCTGTATTATCTAGAATTGTCTTAGCTGTCACCCCCGATAAAATCGAAGATTTTATCGGGGGTGACCGGGAATAGCTGATGATGATAGAAACCATCCCGATCAATAATAGTTCCAGCCCACTTACGTCCTTTATTCATTAGGTGACTAAGAGCAGAAAGATTAGTAAGTGAATGAAGGTGATAGTATGTACCATTATGTACCCAGTAGATATGTAGCTCTTTTCCAATCTTCTCAATATGCTTAGTATTATCTATATCCGGATTGCTATAACCTGGTGATGCTACAAAAGCACGATTTATAGTTGGTTTAAGTAGGTAGAATAGATGCCCAGTTTCCCCAGTTTCCCGAAGGGAAACAGGGGAAACTGGGCGTTCTAGAATAAGAACAAATTGTGCCATATTAATATGGACGGGTAGTAGAGAAGGATCTGGAATATAAACCAGCACTACAGCATTAGATCCTGTAGTTTTTACTAGTTTTCCTGTATAAGTTTGTAGACCCGATAAAATCTTAGATTTTATAGGGGCATGATCTTTTACTCGTTTTCCTAGATGAATTGAGTGTCCTACATAAGTACCAAGTTCAGGGTGATTAGGTGAATAAATGTAGTAACAACCTGGTACTTTCTTATAACTGTTTTCAGGACCTACTTGTTCAGAGAACGCTTCCACATTTTCTGAGTTAGGTACAAATAGGCCTAGTTCAATTGGCTTAATACTAGCACAAATAGATAGTACTTCTTCATTAACAATACCGCCCCCCGATAAAATATTTTATTTTCAAGCAAAGCTGGGGTCTAGTGCAGTACTAATATTATAAACAGAGGGTTTACTATTTTTAAGAATTTCATTTTTAACAAAAGCCTCACGTTTAATACGGTTAATCCAGGCTTCTCATTTAGAGTGAAGAGTTTTAGTAAATTGGACCAAGATTAAAATTGAAAACCGAGTTATTTCTATACGATGTGATGAAAAGGGGAAATTTATTTCCCCCGGATAGGTTAACATTATGTTAAATACTCAATAATTATGAGTAAAGTAGTAGGAATGAAACCATAAGTGCAAAAAGACCAGTAGCCTCACTTAGCGCAAATCCTAGGATTGCGTAAGTAAATAGTTGACCTCGTAGGCTAGGGTTTCGTGAAACTCCTTGGATTAGAGCAGCGAATACGATTCCAACTCCGATTCCGGCTCCAATTAGTCCTAGAGCAGCTACACCTGATCCGATGTATTTAGCAGCAGCAAGCATAGTAAATAACAATGAGATTATACGCCAGTATGCCAATAAAGAAGAGGATACCCTATTCAATTACGGTAAACACTAGCTAGTGAACAGATGCTGAATATCTTTATTTATTAAAGATGATTTCAGTACCTATACAATAATACAACTAAAAAACAAAAATTTTTGTTTTTTAGTTTTTTAGTAATAAATAAGTTTAAATTAATAATAACAAGAACAGTTGGAATCGAACCAACATAAATGACTTTGGAGATCATTGTATTACCATTATACGATATTCTTTTAATAAAATTTACAACTATACTTATAATATATTACCCTCACGGCTTCCTTCTTATTTTTTATTGGGATTATTTATAAAACTTGTAATCAATAAAATAACCATTGTAAATATATTTTATTTTCTCCAATGAACAATTAATGTATACTTGGACTATAATAAATTTATATATATATACCCTTTTTAAGGAAATCTCAATTAAACAATATATAATTAGGTATACTTGATAGAATCAAGAGGGAATTGAACCCTAAATGGTAGAATTTGCAGTTCCCCAACAGAAGCCATCTGTACTTGACTCTTGTAAAAAAGAATAGTTATTCATATAAAGTGTTCTAAATAAAAGGAGTAATTAGCGCCCACCAATAGATAAATCATTAATTTTTGTGCAAATAAACAGGCTGGTCTTTACTATTCAAATAGAAAAAAAACAAAAAATTTTTTTTGAGTAGGATAAATAAAATATTTTATTTCCTTGTCACATATTTTCTAGTTATTAAAATACAATTGTATTTTCCTACTATTTATTTATAATACGGACTATACATTACGTGTAAATTAGATGGTATGTAATGTAAAAAGTACTATTCAATCTTTTATTGACTAGTTTTAATATAAGGCTTTTTATTTAATATACTGGTACAACTAAATTAAATAAAAAGTTAATAACATCCAAGGATTATCAGAACAATGAACCTATGATAATAGAATAAGTTTAAGAGGAAGAACGTAGTTCTATTTTTTTACGTTACCAGGGCTATATTCTGTTGAATTTATGTGGGGGGAGTTAGTTGGAGTTTTATTCATAGAAAGAGTAATAGGTCCTACCATTGCAAGAAGAAGAATAACACTTGCAACAATAAGCCATAGAGCTCCAGTAGTATAAATGCTATATCCAACACTTTGAATTTGTAGAAAACTAGCAAATTGTGTATCAGCAGTACCGAACGCAGTATTAAATGTATAATGTACATTACTAATAGGATTATATTGTGCTGATTCAACACCCAGGAATACAGAATTAAACCAATTAAGAATACCTAGTTCAGCTTGAGGTAGAAGATTAGTTACTGTACTAATATTAAAGGTATCATTTTCTGAACCAGAGGCAAAACCAGGTACAATTGATACTAGTTCAAATAGGAAAAGACTTCCAATAATTGTTCCTAGTGGCAGATTTTGTGTATATTCTGTACCTACCGCACTTAGCTCTGTTAGTTGTAGATTAAGCATCATAACAACAAATAGGAATAGAATAGCAATAGCTCCAACATAAACAATTAGGTAAGAGATACCAATAAATCCAACACCTAGTAGTACAAGATAACCTGCTACATTAACAAAAACAGAAATTAGAAATAGTACAGAAATAACTGGATTTTTAGATGTAATAACTAGAATCCCAGAAAGAATAGCACCCAGTGCTAGAAAATCAAGTAGAAAATTGTTCATAATAAAAAAAAAAAATAGGACCGTATTAGAAAAAAGAGAATTTATTATACTATATAAACTCTCTTTTTCAAAGAAAAGGTCTTGTAGATCGCGTTTTGCTCCTACGATTAAGAATATTCGATAGAACAATGAATAGTTAATTCTATTACTATAGAGTCCAATAAAATAAAAATGTTTTTCATAGTAATTAAAAATAGAACTAATTCTTTGAATATCTGACAGTATATATAATACAATACTATCGTCCTTATAGGATCATCCTATATAATACTTTGTATATTTTATATAATAAAATATATCAAATATTATAGGCCTTCTGTAAATCTTTTTTATCAAGTACAAAAAGATCCTTTTCCATCTGCCGATAGGTAAATCAATGATTTACCTATCATTAAAAATCAAATATTTTATTAGCTGGGCCTATAAAAATCTTCGATTTTTATTGGCCCTGGTTATAGCTTGAAACTAAAAAATTTAGTAGGACCATGAATGTAAATAGAGTAATAATAATAAATTAATATTAATATAGGAATCGATGACAATGTTGAATGTACGATTAAGTAATTAAAGGGATTATTAGGGATGCCTAGCAGATATGTTGAAAAGGAAGTATAATACTAAAAGTAAATGTTAAATATCAATACAATCCTAAGGTAAACCGAATAGTATATAACGTTGGGAAGTAAAACATTATAGTACCAATAGGAAAGGAAATCAAAAGAGACTCTGGAAGTAATGGTGAGTGAAACCAGAATAGCCTAAATTTTTACTAACACACATAGTACTTTGGAATAAGTAGATATAAGAATAATAATTATTATTCTGCGCCTATAAAAAAAATATTCTGTTTTTATAGGCGCAACCCATAGAAGGTGAAAGTCCTGTATGTGGGGAAGTAAGAATGTTATTAAGTAATATGAGGACGTCAGCCTTGTATGAATAAGGGGGTACCATCCTCCAAGGCTAAGTATAACATATCTAGCAATAGTGAAGAGTAACGTGAGTGAAAGGTGAAAAGTAAGTAGATGACTAGTGAAATAGAACCTGAACTAGTAATCCTATAAGCAGTTGAAGTTTTTAGTAAAAAATGACAACGTACCTTTTGCATAATGGGTCAGCGAGTTAGTTTATAGAGCAAGATGAAGAATCTAAGCGAAAGCAACTATAATAAGTGGATCAAAAAATAGTTTTATGAACTAGACCCGAAGCCAAATGATCTTACCATGACCAGGCTAAGAAAGGGCCGAACAGGTGAATGTTGCAAAATTCTCTGATGAGTTGTGGTAAGGGGTGAAAGGCCAATCTAATTTGGATGATAGCTGGTATTCTGCGAAACCTATTTAGGTAGGGCCTTTATTTACACTTTTATATGTACAGCACTGATCATCATACATTAGCAAGATATTTTATCACTATGTTAAATTGGGGGGTCTCACAACTCTACCATTGATGGTTAACCTCGGAAGGATAATAGTGAATGATAAGGGCACAGTCTATTCATGATAAGGTGGATAGACAAAAGGGAAACAGCCCAGAGCATGTGTTAAGGTCCCAAAATATTGTTAAGTGAATATAAGAAAGTTTAACTCCTAATACAACCATGAAGTAGGCTTGGAGGTAGCCATCTTTTAATGATAGTGTAACAACTCAGTGGTCCATATTTCCCTTGTTTCCAAACAAGGGAAACACGTAAGCAATAGATTTTTATTGCTTGAGGGGAGAAGCGTCGAAAATTAACGGGTCTTAGACAATATACCTACACCGTGACTATTTATAATAATATTAATTTATTATAAGTAAGGGTAGCAGAACACTCAGTATCTGATTGAAGGAAAATGTTTCATTTACTGGACAGTACTGAAGAGAAAATGCTGACATGAGTAACGTAGAAAGGAGTTAAAACACTCCTCGCCGAATACGAGAGGGTTTCATGGAGAAGTTAATCTGCCATGAGTTATGCGGACTCTAAGGATTATAAGGCGAATGTCTATATCTGATGAGAACTACAAGAATTGCATTGAATTGTCTATATATAATAACTATTCATCTGTATGAAAATTTACAGTCTTCTTAAAATGAGAATTTTCATTTTAGAATGGTTGGATCAAGAAAAATAAATGTCACTATATGTATAGTGAATCCGTACCCTAAACCGACACAGGTTCGTAGGTAGAGAATACTAAGGCGTAGAGATAATGCTTGTGAAGGAACTCGGCAAATTGTGCCCGTAAGTTAGACGATAAGGGTAACCAGAAGAAATAATTATATTCTAATTCTGAGTGTCACAAAATCGAGGGCTGCGACTGTTTACCAAAAACACAGCAACTTGCTAAGACAAATAGTACTTGTATAAGTTGTGAACTCTGCCCAATGCCATGTCGTGTAAAGAAGGTGATCTATTTATATAAATAGAGTCACTAACTGATGCCATGGTGAATGGCGGTCTTAACTATAAGGATCTGAAAGTAGCGAAATTCCTTGGCCATTAAATGTGGTCCTGCATGAATGAGGTAACGTGGTCCTGCTGTCTCCACAAGCATCTCAGTGAAATTGAATTAGCCGTGCAGATGCGGTTTACCTTCAGTTAGACGGGAAGACCCTATGCAGCTTTACTGTAACTTGATATTGTTTCTTCTATAGCTAGGTGTAGTATACAAGGGAGTAGATATTTTCTACATCAGTGAAATACCTTGACTAGTCTAAAGAAGAAACTTACATACCTCTGATTAATACTAGATCTTATAAATAGGATATATAATTTTCTATATTTTATTCTATAAATTAAGAATTACCATTTAATCTTTTAATTTATATTAAATGGTAATTCAATAGAGTTATTCTATGGCTATAATATTTATATTATAAGAACTCTAGATAGTTTTCTATTTAGAGTCCTTCTATGTTTTTATAGGGACAGTTTTTTTTTAATTAAAAATTAAAAATGAAAGTTTTAATTTTTAATTAAAAATCATAGAAAAAATTGTCCTATAGGACAGTATTAATTAAGTAAGAAAATATCAGGTGGTCAGTTTGACTGGGACGGTAGCCTCTAATAAAATATCAGAGGCCTTCAAAGGTATGCATATATTGGTCAGAAACCAATAAACTATGTAAAGTTTATAAAAGCGTAATAGTATAAGCATGCTTGACTGAAAGACTGATAGGTCAATCAGATACGCAAGTAGGATATAGTGATCCGGTGATTCATAATGGAATGGTCATCGCTCAAGAAATAAAAGTTACGCTAGGGATAACAGGTTTATCGTTTGCGAGAGTTCATATTGTCCAAACGGTTTGACACCTCGATGTCGACTCATCTCATCCTCCAGGTGTAGTAGCTTGGAAGGGTTCAGCTGTTCGCTGATTAAAGAGGTACGCGAGTTGGGTTCGTAATTACTTACGACAATAATTGTATATCACCACTCTTTTTCTTTTATCAATTTAAAACTATGACAAAATTTCAACGTAAAATTATCATTGGGCAAATTCTAGGAGTAAAGAGGCGTAGCCTCTTAACTCATATTGAAAAAATTAAGACTAATTGCCGAATGTCTTTCTCATTTGGAAGTAATTATCAAGAATATGCTTTTTGGATTTATTCTCTTTTTACACCTTTCTGTAACAATTCTATTTACCCCGTTCTAGTAAAAGCCAACGAAAAGTATTATAAGAATTACCGGCTAAAAACTCGAACAATAAAAGATTTCAATGAATTTCATAATCTATTTTATGAATATAATCCTGAAAAAGGAAAATACCGTAAAATAATTCCTGAGCTAATCCACTCTGAAATGTGTGAAGTTATTCTAGCTCATTTTATTATGGGCTCGCGCCAGCGCAGGAAACTATGGAAAGGATGGTCGAGTACGTATCTACACAAATAATTACACTCTAGAAGAATGTATTCTTCTGCGAGATTCTATTAAAAATAATTGTGATATTAAATGTGAAGTACTATTTGATCGAATTGGAAAAGATAAAAAAGAACAGTATATCCTTACTATTGGGAAAACAGAACTGAAAAAGCTTCAGTCTCTAGTAAAACCTTACATGCATGGTAGTATGCTTTATCGTGTAGGATTTACTAAAGCATCCCCCCATCTCAATTAGAGTTATTTTATATAAAAGGATTTATTAGTGATAAAAAGAAAAAGATTGGGAATACAATAAGTATTGAGCCCAAATAAAACTGGATGAATTGCAGGGAAAACTAAAAGATATTTAGTTAATCTGCAGCGAAGCTATTATCAGCACCTTATTTTATTATAATACGGTAAAATATGAAGGTAATAGAACGTTCAACGACTAATCGGTGAGCTGTGCTAGCAATAATCCGGACACGAGCGTCCAGCAGAAAATAATATTTTATTTTCTGATGAAATAGTCTGAACAATGGTGTGAATCATTGAAACTGGTTTAAAAACTGGTTTATAACATAAATTGTCAATACGACGTGAGTCAGTATGGTCCCTATCTTCTGAAGGAAAAAGTAATCGATTAAGGACCTCCGGTTAGTACGAAAGGACCGCTGGGGATGATTCCATGGTGTACCTATTGTTAAGTCTATTATTAGATATAGCACCGTAGGGTAGCCACAATCATGACAGATAAGCGCTGAAAGCATCTTAAGCACGAAGCACACCTTATTAGATTACAAGAAATAAGAAGAATATCACTTCTTAATTAATAGGGTACAAATGTAAGTATAGTAATATATTCAGTTTAGTACTACTAATTAATTGATTTACTTGATCGTAAAACATTGTCTATTCTTTTTCTAATACTATATACTATAATAAGTCAATCTAGTTATTTTTAAGTGATCCACTTTTTATTTAAATTAAAGTTTAATTAAAAATAGAAAATATTGGCACAAGGTATAGTAAGATAAATTTACATTAAATTAACCTTTACTGTAAATCTTTTCTTATTCATTGTTAGTAATATATATATCTGTGGCAATGTTATAGATAACTTTAACAGATTGATGGCCTAATGGTTCAGGGCGATCACTTTGGGAGTGATAGTCGAAAGTTCAAGTCTTTCCAGTCTGATATTACTCTTATATATACCTTTTGTTAACAGTAGTAAACAAACTTCCCCTCTAATCTTAAATAGTTATAATTAATAATAACTATTAATCACTCATCCGACCCTATTTTCTAGCGAGCTAGAAAATAGTTTACTTTCTTGGGAGAAATTTATATACATCTCTAGTAATTGAAAAAAGATTTTTCAAGCAAAGCTGTGTCAATAAAATAAATGATTACTTATTGGTGGTGCTATTCATTAAATAAAAACTTTTTTCCTGAAACTAATCACATAGCTCTTTAGGACATAAAGAAAAAACCAAAAATGGTTTAGAAATATAATGACTATATTTATCAAGCTAATAAACCGTCAGTTATTAGGCTAGTACCAGCATACCAAAGTTTCAATCTTTCCTATTACTGATTAAAATCTCTATTTACAAATAGTATTTAACATCTATTCACTAATAAGTTTACCATAATAAGTATATTAATTTTCGTATAAGAAGGTAATAAATTACAAATAGTATTGAGTCCTAGTATCATTCAATCTTATTCTCATTTATTACTAGTATATAAGACTACAATACAGATATTATATATATATATAGAAATAAATATAATATATTAATATTTTAGTTTACTATTTTTTTTTTTTATTATTTTTATTATCACCTAAGTAAATAGTTAATCTTAATACTAACTGTTATAAATAGTTATAATATAGGTACTATAACATAGTGGTAATGTGGCGTACTGTTAATACGTTTAACGAAAGTTCGATTCTTTCTAGTGCCTTATTAAAAATTTAATAGTATAGTTAAAGACAGGCTCTATTAAATTTTTAATATCAATTTCTATGACCCGCTAATAGGCAAATAAATGATTTGCCTATTGGCGGATAGGTAAAAATTTTATTTTATGCGAATAAACCTACGAATCTTTTTCTTTTAATTTAAATTAAAAAGATTGCACTAGGGACTCTAAGATAACCTTTCATTTTTGTTTTTTTTTTTCTAAGATCCCATTATTAATACTTATTCCTTCCGTTTTTTAATATTAGTTAGAAGGATATATATTATTATATAGTAATTAAATTATATTTTAAGATATATAAATAATAAAAAGATGGGAAAAAATAGAACTTAATAAACAAAAATAAAAAACTTCTTCCTTTCTGGTAATTGTACCTATTCTTTTTATTTTATTACTAAATCGAGTATGCAACAAGAAAATAAACTTTTTTCTAGTTGCATACCCACAAAATATTATCAAGATATTTTATAATGGTTAGAAAAAAGGATAGGGCTTATAAAGTGAGACAGACGCTAATAAATATTCAGGTCTTTTTTATTGCCAATAAAAATAAAAAGATTCCGCCAATAAAATAGGATTTTATTGGCCGGTCCTGTATTTAACTTTTTATTAACCAAATCATTTTATACATAGCATTTCTTTACCTTGCGCCTACAGCGCATTAAAAAAAACAAAAATGAACATGATTATGCCAACAATTCCTAGTGTTTACCAAAAAAGTAGTGGACGTCTACAACAATCACAAATGCAAATGAATAATTCTTTCAGTGGTATCTCGCAAGTATATTCATTTAGTAAAGAATCTCCAGGACTAGGTTCAACTCTATCTGGAAATATGTCACTAAATAATAATGCTATTTCTATCATCAATGCTTATGCCCAGTTTCCCGAAGGGAAACAGGGCGGTACACTTAATAATATAACAAATAAAAAGAATACTAGTACTAGTAGTGTTTCTACTTCTTTTATTATCAGTAAACCTAATTTTAGTCATACTAATAGTAAAGTAACTATTCAATTTTTTTATTATACTGTTTCAAATATAGCTTTTAGTGGTAAAAACCTATATAATAATGAAATTACACCGGGAATGCAAAATGCTTTTCGAAAAGATTTCTCAGAACTAAGCACAACACTAGCTCAACTATATCAAAAAGAAGTGAATATTATTGCGACTCGGCTATATTATCCATATCTAAATAGTGATATTCTAAGTAAGTATCTTGCTTATAATGCTTCTAGCAATACTTTTATGGATTTTCAAGAAGCAATTCTAACTAATCCTAGTCTACATAAAACTAATCTACCAGCACATATTTGTGGTATTAAAGTACAAGTTTCAGGACGACTAGTTACCGAAACTGTAATTCCACGAATTACTGTTAAATCTTGTCTAATTGGTTCTTTCCAACGTAATACTAATAGTACACTAACTCGAGTATCTATTGATTACAATAAATTTACAACCAAAAATGAACTAGGTGCTTTTACTGTAAAAGTTTGGATTTGTCAACGATCTTTATTATACCAAACTATTTTTCTTTTTTATTATTTAATAAAAATTAAGTATTAGCGGGTTATTCCTCCCCCCATGTTATCCGGACGGTAAATGGTAGTTGTTATGAGTTCAATCTTTTATAAAAAAGAATATATACTCTTTTTAGTAAATAGTATCTGTACAATAGTACAGTACTTTTACTAAAAATCTATATAATAAATAAGGATATCTTATATAAATATATGCAATATGAATTGTCTAATACTATAAAAATTTTTGATTTGTATGTTAATAAACTGGCCGATATTTTCTATTAGCTGTCGCCCACCTGCCCGGCACCGATAAAAAATAGAATATTTTTTATAGGGGCAGGTAATTTTATTGGGCTCGCTTATAAAATTTAGTACCGCTGCGCGTGAAATTTTATTGGCGCAGGAAAAGATTATGCCAGGTACACATTATATAGGTATATAAATTATACGTATAACTTATAAATGCTCAATAATAAATAAATAAAGTATATTATAAAGCTAGTGTAGTTTAATGGTAAAACTTGGGACTTCCACTCTCACATTTTCGGTTCGATTCCGAATACTAGTATAATATGTATGAATTATATAAATCTTACCCTGTATTGCTATAAAATTTATATCTATTATCTATGGAACCGTATTTAATTGTTTATAATTAGTAGCTACTACATAAATAAATTAATTATTATAAGATAATAGTTGTAATGCTTTCAATTGGTCTAATTTCACTACTAGTAGCCATTCCTGTTTTCTCCTACCAAATTACCCCTAATCTATTTAATCGAATTACATCTGTAGTTCTAATCTATTCTGCTCTACTGGCTTTTAATGGTCTACATATTGAGTCACTAGCTTCCGGAGTAGGTATCTACAGTGGACTATTTCATGTAACTACAGTATCAGTAGCTATTGAAGGATTTCTACTTTTCATTGGTGCTCTAATTCTACTAGGTTGGGGACCAGTAACTGATAAAACTATTGTACGATCAAGTACAACAGTAATTCCAACAATTAGTGAGTATTCACTAATGATTCTATTTACATCTATGGGTGCTACACTACTACTAAGTAGTTCTGACCTAGTAAGTATGTATCTAAGTATTGAACTACAAAGTTTTGCTGTATATATTATAGCAACACTTTATCGAGATTCCGAATCTGCTACAAGTGCTGGTCTTAAATACTTTCTACTAGGGGGTCTTTCATCAGCTCTGATCCTACTAGGTACAGCACTAATTTATAGTTATACAGGTCTTACTCAATTTGAAAGTATCTATACTCTAGTACAAGTAACAGGGTCAGATTATGTAGCTAATAGTGCAACTTATAGTGGTGGTATTACTTGTGGACTACTTCTAATTGGTCTAGGATTCCTATTTAAAGTAGCAGCAGCACCACTACATAATTGGGCACCAGATGTGTATGATGGCGTACCAACTATTGTAACATCCTGGCTAACAACAATGCCTAAAATTTCTATCTTTGTATTTCTTCTAGAACTACAATCTGGACTGCAAGGTAGTTTTGAATCACTAAGTCTTCTTATTAGTAATGATACATCTATTAATATTTGGAAAAATCTACTACTTATTGCTAGTCTTCTTAGTCTTATTATTGGTACAGTAGTTGGACTAAGTCAATACCGAATTAAACGACTTCTAGCATATAGTACTATTAGCCATGTAGGATTCCTACTACTAGCTCTAGCTATTAATACAGAGGAATCAATTGAATCATTCCTATTCTATCTAATTCAATACTCACTTACAAATGTAAATACATTCCTAATTCTTCTTGCATTTGGATATATGTTTTATAGTGCTAGTACTAGTAAATCATATCTACTATCAAATCAAACAACAAATAAAGAATCAGTTAATAATACAGATATTCAATTTATTGATCAACTTAAAGGTCAATTTAAGGAAAATCCTCTACTAGGACTAAGTCTAGCTCTTTGTCTTTTCTCTATGGCAGGTATTCCTCCACTAATTGGATTCTTTGCAAAACAAATGGTTCTATATTCAAGTACTCATGGTGGTTACTATTTTCTATCTATTGTTGCTATTCTAGTAAGTGTTATTAGTGCTTCTTACTATCTAAAAATTATTCGAGTTATCTACTTTGATAATGAATATACTAAAACTGATGTAGTATATACTAATAGTACTGTAAATTCACAAGATACTATTAATTCTCCTATTATTACAAATGTACATAGTCTACTAATTTCTAGTCTAACTATGATTATTGTACTATTTGTACTTCAACCATCAATCCTACTAAATAGCTGTCATATTCTAGCTCTATCACTATTTTATTACTAATGAACACAATTACACTATTTTTTATTTTTATCCCTATTCTAGCTGTTATTCTTCTATTTGCTAATCTTCTACTAGCCGTACACCGACCTGATTCTGAAAAAGTAACACCATATGAATGTGGGTTCTCACCAGTTTATGGTCAAACACGAAATCCATTCTCTATTCAATTTTATCTAGTTGGTATTCTATTTCTAGTGTTTGATATTGAAATTCTTCTAACATATCCTTATGCAATGAATCTTTACCAAACTAGTAGTTATGGATTCTGGATTTTCGTTATCTTTTTCCTAGTACTTACTCTTGGATTTGTATATGAATTTGGTTCAGGTGCTCTATACTTTACAGATAAACGAAGTTCTATCCGTGTTGAAAAACCTTAATTTTAACACTGAGAATATCCCCCTAATAAAATAGCTAACTATTTTATAATCCTATTAAATATTCTAGAATATTTAATGGGTTATAAAATAAAAGATCTTAGTACAAGCTGTTTTTATTATTATAAAAACCATGAAAATAGAAAATTTTCGTAGTATATATAGAAATACATACCTAGCTATAAATAAAAAAGGCTATATCCCATCCAATATCGTAATAATATATATTTACATACTTGTTTATTAACTAATAATACGATCAGTTATATAAGTAAAAATGTGAAAATAGATACTTAAATTAAAAAAGAAAATGAAAAAAAAAAACTACTTTTAATCTATATATAATTTATATAGGTATACTTATACTTTTACTAATATATGCCATATATTCATATTTGAGTATAAAATAGGAAAAGAGATAAGTAAATAAAGAAGGACATTAACAAAAAAGTATTAAAAAAAAAAAGAAAAAATGCTAACACTACTACTAATTATTCCTCTAGTAGGTGCTCTAATGCTAGCACCTATGCAAGGAAATACAATTCAATCAGAGTCACAAATGAAACGAGTAGCACTAGGAACATCACTAATTAATTTTGTTCTAAGTATTGTGCTATGGGGTGAATTTGATTCAAGTACTAGTGAATACCAATTTACACAAGAATTTAATCAAGTTAATTTTTGTCATCTACACATTGGAGTAGATGGTATTTCACTTTACTTTGTTCTACTTACAACATTTATTACACCAATTTGTATTCTAAGTAATTGGGATAATATTAAACAACAACTTAAATACTTCCTAATGTGTTTTCTAGTACTAGAAACACTACTAATTGCTGTATTTGTTGTACTAGATATTCTACTATTCTATGTATTTTTCGAAAGTGTACTAATTCCTCTTTTCCTAATTGTTGGTATTTGGGGTGGTAGTGCTACACGAGTACGAGCTGCTTTCCTACTATTCCTTTATACACTATTTGGATCACTATTTATGCTACTAGCTTTCCTAGTAATTTATTATAATGTAGGTTCTACAGATTTCCAAGTAGTATCACTATCAGAAATTAATCTAGAATCACAAAAACTACTATGGCTAGCTGTATTTATTAGTATGGCTATTAAAACACCACTACTACCATTCCATGTTTGGCTACCTCGAGCTCATGCTGAAGCACCACTAGCAGGTAGTGTTATTCTAGCTGGTCTTATCCTAAAACTAGCAACATATGGTTACATGCGAATTCTAATTCAATTCCTACCAGATGCTACTTCATATTTCTCTCCACTAGTACAAACTATTGCTGTAATTACTCTAATTTATGCATCACTAGCTACACTACGACAAACAGATTTCAAAGCTCTAGTTGCTTATTCTTCTATTGGTCATATGGCTGTTGTAGTACTAGGACTATTCAGTAATACTATCCAAGGTATTGATGGTGCTCTACTACTAAGTATTGCTCATGGAGTTGTTAGTCCAGCACTATTTATTCTAGTAGGTGGTGTTCTATATGATCGATACCATACACGAACTATTCGATACTACCGAGGTATGACTGCTTATATGCCACTATTTTCAATTATGTTCTTTGTATTTACAATCTTTAATGCTGCTGTACCTCTAAGTGCTAATTGGGCTGGTGAATTCCTATGTCTAGCTGGTGCCTTCCAACGAAACCCAGTATTTGCTGTACTAGGAAGTACAGGTATTGTACTAAGTGCTGCTTACTCTATTTGGCTATACAATCGAATTGCTTTTGGAGGGTGGAGTAAATATCTAAACTACACTACAGATCTTACTCGACGAGAATTTATGCTTCTACTACCTCTTCTATTTGTTGCTGTAGTATTTGGTATCTTCCCTAATATTATTCTTGATTCTGTTCATGCCTCAACATCAGGACTACTTTATTCTATTACTTAATGATAGTGAGGGCATGAACTAGTAATTATCTCTTCCCCTTTTTGCAGACCCGCCCTATAAAATTACTAAGTAATTTTATAGGGCGTTTTTGTTGTTCAGAATAGAGTCGCTTTCTATGAATAATTTGGTTTTTTTAACAAGATATAATGTAGCTTTGTTAAAAATAACAAATAAAAGTAATTAATTACATTAATATAGGAAAAGAATATATTTCTTTTTATTTTTTGATTTAATCCTGTCTATACTTACTATTTTTAATAACATTAAATTGTTATATATTAACTATATATAACAATATTTATTTAATTAATTCTATTTTTATAGTTTTTAGTAACAAGTATAGACTTATTAACGTGCGTATTTACTTTTTAATAAAAGACAATTATTGAGGGGTAAAGTAGTAACGCAGTATAATTTTATTTATAAAATGCTTTCAATTCTATATAATCTACTAGAGATTCTGGTAGTACTAGTTCCTATTCTTCTAAGTGGTGCATTTATTA
>Ga0310121_10000373_pt1 | contig 49743 bp, 41 predicted proteins | sample CB27_Tmax_986_MG_FD_203504 | JGI IMG/M metagenome (GOLD analysis project Ga0310121, IMG submission 203504) | Marine microbial communities from Western Arctic Ocean, Canada - CB27_Tmax_986 | ecosystem: Environmental > Aquatic > Marine > Oceanic | place: Canada: Western Arctic Ocean | collected... | reverse complement strand
AGTGTTCAGGCACGAGAAGCAAAGCCAATGGTACTGAACACTGAAACCTTTTGGGCTAAGCTCGGTGTGTGCTATCTCTGCCAGTATTGGCCGGAGTTATGATCAAGGCCTGTCTGGACGAGAGCCATGATAGCGAATTGGTCAGGGGATCGGCTAATAGGGAGAAAAGTGTTGGATGCCTGGAAAATCTAAACAACGCAGTTCCAAGTCAGGGGCACCCGACTACAAATACGCCCAGGATCTCGTCATGCGGCTTATGGCGATTCCCGCCACGAGCGGCGGCGAGGCAGCTGTTGCTGATTTCATTCGGTCTGAGCTAGAAAAGGTGGGTGCCACGCCATCCGCTTTTTCCGTGGACCGTGCCCAGCGTCGGACGCCCATTCAGGGCGATACCGGAAACCTGGCTTATAAGGTTCCCGGCAGTCTGCGCGGGCCTCGACGAATGTTGATGGCTCACATGGACACCGTGCCCATCTGCTTGGGAAGCCAACCGGTGCGCCGTGGCCGGATGGTTCACTCCGCCAATCCGAAGAGTGGGCTGGGGGCAGACGACAGGGCAGGGGTGGCGGTGACGCTGTTTGTTGCACGCGAGCTTCAACGGTTGGCAGCGCCCCATCCGCCGTTGACCTTCTTGTGGACCATCCAGGAGGAAAATGGCTTGCAAGGCGTGCGCCTCGTGCGACTGGGGATGCTGGGAAAACCGTCGTTGGCCTTCAATTGGGATGGGGGCGCGGCACACAAACTGACGATTGGCGCTACCGGCGGATACCGAATGGAAATCGAGATCCGCGGACTTGCCAGCCACGCCGGGGGTGCCCCTGACAAGGGGATCAGCGCGATCTCAATCGCTAGCGTGGCCATTGCCGACTTGCACCAGAACGGATGGCACGGGTTGATCCACAAGCATGGCAAAGCAGGAACCAGTAACGTAGGGATCATCCATGGCGGAGATGCGACAAATGTCGTTACCGACCAGGTAGTCGTCAAAGCCGAAGCGCGCAGCCATGATCCCAAGTTTCGCCAGAGGATCGTTCGCGAGATTGAGCAGGCATTTCGGCGCGCTGTCAAGCTGGTCAGAAACGCACAAGGCAAAAGAGGAAGCGTCAAATTTTCGGGCCAGCTTGACTATGAAGCCTTTTTCCTGGACCGCAGTGAACCATGTGTCCAGGTGGCCGCCGCCGCGTTGGAGTCGCTCGGCCAAGAACCAGATTTGGCGATCACCAACGGCGGGTTGGACGCCAATTGGATGTTTGCTCACGGGATCCCGACAGTTACACTTGGTTGTGGGCAACTAAACCAACATACGGTCAGCGAAGCGCTTGATCTGCATATGTTTGAGAACGCCTGCCGCGTCGCCTGGCACCTGGCAACCGCAACTGAGAGTAAGTCCGATGCAACTTGACGAGGAACTCTGTCTCTGTTTCCACGTAACTCGTCGCAAGGTGGAGAATTACATCCGCATTGAGCGGCCGCAACGCGTGGCCCAATTAAGCGACTGTTACGGCGCCGGCACCGGATGTGGATATTGCCGACCCTATCTGGCGCGGCTGTTCAAGCAATGCCAGGGGGAGCAAATCGAGTCGGAAGAGCTGCCAGCAGCCCAACAATACGCGGATATGCGCACGTCCTACGTTCACGAAGGTGGGGGTACGCCTCCACCGGGGGCCACCCCCATCAACTGACGTCAGGCTGACGTGGCACCAGGGAGCTTGGGTGCCAAGGGATCCTCGGTGTCTGCTTCCGAATCCTCTTCGATTTCCAGTTGTTCGCTGATCACCCAGGCCAATCGGCCAAGCAGGCGAAAGTAGATGATCGACATAATCGCAGCCAGGCATGCGGTAATGAGCACCAGGGTTGGTTCGAATTGCTGGTACCAGCAGGCCCAACCGAGCAACAGAAGCAACAACGCCATCAGGAACACTCTCATATAAAAACTCATCCAGGCCGATCGCAGCTCCCTCAGGCTACGAATGATCTGAGCCGAATAGGGAAAACCTGGCGAATTGCTCTCCATTTCGCCTAGCAGCACAATTGGAAACAGCATAAACAAGAAGACTGGACCAACCACCACCAAGGCATGTTTCGAAACGAGTTCGAAGAGCAGACATGGCAGCAGACTCACCGCGATCGCCGACACCACAAAGAGTGTATTCCATCCCCAAAAACCAATATCAAACGGTGGCCACTCTTTGATCTGATCAACGCAGCGCGATGTTTCTTCCAAAATGGCCAGGCAACATACAGAGCCAAAGATCAACAGAACAAGTGCCAGTAGACCCGAGGCCATCGTTAGAAGTAGCCCGACGACCATGGCTGGCCCTTCCATTTCCATACCAGCCGCACGTAGCATGGCAATCGCACACGCCAGGAAGCAGAACACTGCGGTCAACGGCAAGACGGCCAATCGAAAGGGAAACGTATAGACGCCATCATCAAACGGGCGCTTGGGCGGAACCGGTTTGGCTCGCTCCAGTTCCTGCAGCTCGTCATCCGCTTGGGAAAGCAAGGCATCGGCGTTTACTTTGGGAAAATCGGTTGTTTCGGGCGGGCCGATGTCCAGTCCTGGATCTTCCCAATCCAGTCGCGTTTTCGATTTTGGCCGTGGCGGTTTGGGCACCTCCATGACCAAATCGCAGTCGGAACAGGTAACCGTCTCGCCAACCTGGTCGACGTGGATGTGAAGCTGCGATTGGCACCGTGGGCAGATAATCCGAAAAGACCGATTTTTCTCGGGATCGGGTTGATCGACGTCTTCGCTCAGCCGCAGGTCATCCCCGTCGTTTAATTTGACGGCGTCCCAACGTTTCTGTTGCTGTTTCGGTTTCCGAGCCTCGACGATATTCTGAGTGGTGCAGTCCGGACAGGGTATGGATTGGCCGATTTGCTCGGGGAATGCGTAGGTCCGTGTTCCACATAGCCGGCAGACGACAGGCACGTCAGGGTGTCGCTTCGGTGGACGCTTGTTGGTGTCCACCGCATCGGGCGACTGGCCAGCCGGTAAAGATGGTGTCCCGACAGCGATCCCTTTGCCGCAGCTAGGACAGGCTCGACGCGTTCCCCGGTCGTCAGGGCGGACCTTGACCCCGGTCCCACAATGCGGGCATTTCAAGACGTTCGGGGTGGGTTGAGGTTGGGACAAACCGGGAGTCTCCAGGAGGGAATTCGCCTACCGCCATGCTATCGCTCGTCCCTCGACGCGGCAAACGGCGTTGGGAGAAAGGTGCCCATGGCCGATCATTTGCCCGACAACCGTCAAGCTTTGCCAGGATTATTGGATTTGGCCCGTCCCAAGGCAGGCGCCCAAAGGCAGGTGGTCGAACCGGAGCCGTTTCGGTATACTACAAACCTGTCGCATTTCGCGGTGGAATGTGGCGTACCCCTTCTCCAATGGCTGGCACGTTTTCATGGCACGTAAAGTCGTTAGTCGAAAAGAATTACGAGCGGAGGCCGAGGCCGCGGCCGCGGCCGTCAGTGGTGTCAAAGCCAAAAAGGCGCCCGCCAAGCGAAAGAGCCGCAAAAAAGCAGCTAGTGAAGTGCGGATGAAGCTGTTCTGGGGTGTCTTCAACCAATCGCTCAGGCGCGTCGCGTTGTACGAGTTCAACGAGCGCAAGCAGGCAGAGAAAAAGGCCGAGCAGCTGGGCAAATCTGGAAAGTCACCGCACTTCGTCCAACGGGTCAAAGAAGTCGTTGAAGAGTAGTGTTGGCATGGACGAAAATCTCAAAGCCAAACTCATACCGCCCTTCATTGGCTTTAATATGACGGTCATCCTCTACCAATTGATTTTCAACAGTGGCCTTTTTGGCTCCACTTTCTCTGTCCTCAACTTTTTGCTGGGGGTCCTCTTGGGGCTGGTCATCGGCGGTATCACGTTCGCCGTCAACCATTTCCTACTGTCGGGATGAAGTTAATTCACGCCAGAAACGTTCGTAGCTTTTCGATCGTTTCAGGCACACCGATTTTGGATTTGCCAAAGCCCAGCTCAGCGCCAAGGTCCACGGCTAGCGCCTGATGATCTTCAAAGTTGGTGATCATCATGACGGGCACATCGGCCAGCGCCGGGTCGGATTTGATGGTTTTGATGATCTCCAAACCCTCCCCGCCATCGCGATCCATCAAACGATTGATCGTGACCAAGTCATAGGACTGGGATCGCAACGATGCCAACGCGTCTTCCGGTCCGTGAGCGCGAGTTACCGTGACGTCAAAGTGGGATGCCACGATGTCGCAAATCGACGAGTGATCCGGATCGCAGTTGCCAACATCCAACAGTCGTTTGGTCATAGCCAGGTGTTCCTCCAAACCATCATTTTGAAGCGTCGGCCGAGATGGCAAACAAATGGGTCTTGTTGGAAATGTACAGCACGTTGTGGGACACGATCGGCGTGCTGTATACAGAGTTGGCCATGTTAAGTTCCGCCATAGGATCGTGGCGCTCGGAGGTCAGTCTAAAGATGACGACGTCCCCATCTTCATCTCCAATATAAACCTTACCATCAACAATTAAGGGTGATCCCCAGGCGGAAGCAAGCATGTCGTAGGTCCAGTGAACTTCTCCCGTCATGGCATCCAGACAATGGAACAATCCGCTAAAGTCGGCGATGTAGAGCAGATCGTCCTTGATCGCCACGGTACCGCAGCTACGGTGCATGGACTCTTCAAATTGAAATTCTCCATCGCCATTCTGGTCAAATTGTTTGTAATGCCAGATGGCCGCTGAGTTAGGATTGTCGATGGCCAGTTCTCCGTCCCGTTCGACAACGGCCTGCAAACGCCGGTGCGGAATCAGCTTGGTGCGGTCATCGACGTGGACTGCCAGTTCCGGGCTGACATCGCCGCGCCGCGTCGGATCGATGCACCACACATGGCCGATTCCTTCACCATGCTCTGGATCCTGGCCCACGGCAACGTAGACTTGATTCTTATAGACAACGGGTGTGGCGATGATATTGTTTCGTGTTCCTCGTCCACCCAGGATCCATTCGGAGGTTTTCGGGTTGGCGTCAAACTTCCAGAGCAGTTCCCCTTGGCCGTTACTACCCTCGTCGGCGCGGAAACTGTAGACCCAACCGTCACCTCCGCCAAAAATCACCTGCGCCTCGCCGCCAATAACCGCCACGGTGGGCGAGGACCATTGGCCATGCAGGATGTTCTCTTTCGGCGAATTGTCGGTCCAGTACACCTCCCCGGTCTGTTTGTTCATCGCCATAAAGCTGGGAGCCTTGACGTTTGGGATGTTGATGTGGGATTCATCGACGCCATTGGATGTGTTGACAAACAGGATGTCCCCATGTGCCGTAACGCTGCAGCTGCACATGTTGTGTTGCGAAACACCAAGTTCCGCCATCATGTCATAGCTCCACACGACGTCGGCCTCTTCGAGATCATCGATGGTGATCCGTTTGCGGGCGATGAGATTCGGTCCTTGCATGCCAATCTCGATCTCGCGGGAGCGTCCGTTGATATTTGCCGACACTTGCCATTGGCGAGAGGACACCGAGTTGGCCTTGGCATCATCACCCACCTCCATGCCTCGCTGCATCAGCAGGGCACGCAGCGCCGGGGAGATCGATCCCTCATCTAAACCGGCGGTCAGCGCAACTGGTGTGGCCAGGATCGTGTCCCCCTCTTCGCCGTGTTTACCAGATCGAACTACTAGCGAGTCGCCTTCACGATTTACCACATAGGAGAGCTTGTCTTTTTTGACGCGAAATTCCAGCTCCCAAATCTGGTTTTCTTCGATTTTCTTGACGCGGACACGATTGGCGACCGGGACACCGGCCTGCAAAAGCAATTCACGAAAAGCTGGCGGAAGTGTTCCTTGGGCCAGCGATCGGTCGAGGTCGGGGGATTCCTTAAAGAGCGTAACCAACCCCGACTCTACGGGGCCGTCATCCTCGCCATCGTAAAACCCTTTGGTATCCAGGCAAACCACCAGGCCCCGACTGCTCACAAACCACAAGCGATCCCGCTCCACGAGCGGCGCACAGCAAATTCCCTGTAGGGGCCAATCATGGACACGCCCGGTGGAAAGTTTTTCACTGGAGTGTTGCCACAGAAAAGATCCGTCGTCGGTGCCAAAGGCAAGGAGACATCCCAAATCCACGTCGGCCGGGTATCGTGCCAGATAACCAGCGCCGTTGTTGGTTCCCACGTAGATCTGCCTGTCGGCGACCACTGGATTGCCATAAGTCTGGCTCCCGACAGGGGCGACCCAGCCAATATTGCGTGCCTTTTCAGACTGCCACTGGCGCGTTTTACGATCGAATCCGCCAATGTCCCAATCGATGGGAATGTTTTGGCCGATCGGGACATTATTGCGTTGCGGGGTGCCACCCCATTGTGGCCAATCGCCCGTCAAGCTGGCTTCGGTAACGACCGGTTTCAAGGTGACCACTGACTCGGTTTGCGCCACGGCGTCGAACTTCGGTCCGGCGGCCCGCGCAACTTTGTCCAGCACCGCCACGAGTGCGGCTCCCAAGAGGAACCCTGACAGAGCTGCGGCTAACACTAGCCATTTCTTGGTGCTCGGCGTCGAGCCAACGTTATCTACTTCTGCAACCTTCCCCGCGTTTTTTGGTTCCGTACTAGACATGATTCTTTAGTTTCCGTTTGCAGTTACGCGAATATTGTCCAGGAAGATTTCAGCATCCTTGGCATTTCCAAAGAGGCCTGGGCTACCCGCCAGATTGGGAGACTCGTCCACGGCCTCGACAATCCAATCATCAGGTTCCGCTTCCTCTCGTGGCCAGACCTTGGCTCGTAATGTTGCCCGCTCATTGGCGACTTCAGCTCGGAGCTTCATGGTATACCAGCGATCAGGTTCCCAGGGAAAATCAATCGTGTTGGCCATTCGCAACTGGGGTACCCAACTACGAATTTGCAGCGCTTGGTTGGCCCCCTGCAAGTCCAAAGTGTAGCCTTGGGCGATCAGCCCGATATCCGGCATTTTGTTGTCCTTGAGCGATCCTCGAATATCCGCCTGGATGGTGTAGTTGGACATTTCCGGATGGCCGAACCAACACCGACTCCGTGTTCCCTTGGGAATGGTCGTGACTTTGACCATGTGTTGGTTGTCACCGTCGCGACGAATCACGTGCCGATAGCGGGCGCCAACCCAGGTAATCGGCGGCTGGCCCAATTTGCTCCCCGGATCAAAGGATGCTTCGAAATCGAATTCCCAGGGGAGCGGCGGGACCGTGCGTATTCTAGCAGTGCCGACCAATCCGTCGATGTCGGCATGAATTTTTGTCGCCGAATGTCCCGATTTGGCCGCTTGAAACCGGCCTTCAGGCGTGATTGTACCGCTGCCATCCAGCCGAAATGTGGCCTGGACTTCTTTGAGAAATTGACCGCGGCGATTAAACGTCCGGGTGGTGAACGATTGGGTGTCGCCCGGATAAAGCAAGACTTCAGCGGGGTTGATTTGTAAATAAGCCGCCTGGCGGTCGGAGTTCACATCGTCTTCTGTCGGCGCCTCTGGTGGGGGTTCGGCTCCAGAAGTTTTGTTGGGGTCCGCGAGGCAATATAGCCGGCCAGTCGTCTGGATGTAGATCTTCCCGTGCGAGCAGATCGGCGAGGCATGGGATTCTTCGCCCTGGAGCAATCTGCCGCTGCTAAGTTTGACAGCCCCTTCGTCGGCGTCCGGTTCGAGAATGTACCAGCGGCCGTTAGCCGTGATCGCGTAAATCTTGCCGTCGGCGTACAACGGACTGGATCGCATCACCGTTCCCAGGGAAATGCGATCGCCGATCGGGTCTCCCGTTTCCACGTCGAATACGTGTAGCTTGGCCCGGTCATCAAAGACAAACAATTGACCGTCTACGGAAATGGGAGAACTCTTGCCAGCCATCAGCTCGTAGTGCCGCCAGAGCTCGCCCGAGTCCGTGATGTCGCCTGACTGGTCCGCCGGGTCGATCGCGACCACGGTGCCCTGTTCGGTGCTGTCGATGTTCTCCTCGGAATGACCAGTGATGACCAGATCGTCGACGACCAACGGCGCCACATTCAGACCTCGGCGAGACAACCGAAAGTTCCAAATCGGATTTCCCGTTCGCGGTTGCAGGGCCCAGACAGCTCCATCGCCAGAGCCGAAGACTAGCGCCAATTGGCCGCCTAGCACGGTGAGCGTGGGACTGCTGTAAGTTGTATCATAGGGGAGCAAAGTCGTGCCGCGGAACCAGACAACCTCGCCCGTCCGTTTATCGAAGGCAATGAATCGATGAGCCGGTTTGGCCATCTCGCCCCAACCGATCACGATGGAACTAATAATGACGAGGTCCTCGCAAATGACCGGAAAGTTCGTGCGGCCACCGTAGGTGCTCAACAATCCAAACCGTTCGTGCAAGGGCAGGCCCCAAATTTTTCCCCCTGTCTCCCCATCGAGGCATTGAAAGATGCCGCAGGCTCCCAGGGCGTAGACGTGCCCGGTTTGTGGATCGGCCACACACGATGACCACCCCACACGCGTATCGGGCACATCCGAGAGATAGACGTTAAAGCGGTTCTCCCAGATCATTTTGCCGGTGTCGGCGTCCAGGCAAACGACTCGTTCTCCTTCGATTGGCGTTCCAGGATCAGCACGCAAAATGGTGTAAAGCCGCCCGTTCATGACAACGGGGGTACTGCGCCCCCCCAGATCGTCTCGCTGCCAAAGTACGTTGCTACCATCTCCGGCACGTGGATCCCAATCGTTGATCAAGCCCGTTTCTCGCGAAATCCCGTTGTATTCGGGACCCCGCCAAAACGTCCAATCCAACGGATCGACCTCTTGCCCCACAAGCTGCTTTGGGTTGTCGATCGTCAGCCAGGTGACCAGGACCAATGGAACGATCAACCGCCGACTCATTCGTAGTAACGGTTTGGGAGGTAGTGATTTCATATCTTGATATCTTGCAGATGGTTTTGGATGCGTTGATAGGGATGTCTCATGGCGAGACCCACCGACCTGCCGAAACCGTCGGGCCCGGAATTGGAAAGCCCTGCGCCCACTGAATCCGCAGCTGCTGCGAGGAAAGCGACGTATCTTGGAGTCCGCATCCTACCAGAGTTGGATTCTAGAATCCACAACCAGGATTACCCGGGTCAGGATTACCTGGGCCAGAGCCGGCTGATTAATCGGCAAAGTTTAACCAGGCTCCGAATACGGAATTTTCGGCACAAAAGTCGATCTAAACCACTTGGTGAAAATTGCTTCCGAATATTCAAGCGGTGCCATTCCTTAGTCCGATACCGAAAATAACGCTTGCGATAGATCCGGTGCCGACCAGGGGCTCCGGAGACCGCGGCGGGCTGACGGACGGACTTTTCGAGCCAAAGATTGGCTCGGCCTCAGCCGGTCGTACGATTCCGAGTGAACTGTGGGTTAAAAACCTCCAGCCTAAACCTGGTCCTACCCCAAATACACCAACCAGACGAATGGCACTTGGCCCCGTAGCCCGGTGCTCCCACCCGTCGACGTTACCACGTGAAATCCGCCAAAAGCGGTTTCATCTTTGGGATAGGACTTGGCTATACGCGCTGCGGGTGTCCCCCCAGTTCCGACGCAAAAGGAGACGTTGGTCGATGAGATGGAACCTATTAGTGGCAATGCTCTTGCTGAGCTTGGGTTTGTGTGCCCAGGGTAGTCAAGCTGGACTACTCGAAAACATGGTTAGCGGCTGCTCCTGCAACTCGGATTGTTGCGACCCGGGCTGCGGCTGCGAAGACGGTGGTAATGGTTGCTGCGGCGATGGCTGCTGCGGCAACGGCTGTGGTGATGGCTGCTGTGGAAATGGCGGCTGCTGCGAACCTTCCTGTGGCTGCGAAAGCGGATGTGGTTGCGGCGGCGGCGGTCTCCTGTCTCGCCTGTTTGGTGGCGGTGGCTGTTGTGAAGCCGGCTGCGGTTGCGAAGACACTTGCTGCGGCGATGGCTGTTGCGGCGATGGCTGCTGCGGCGACGCTTGCTGCGGTGGTTGTGGCGGCGGTGGTCTCCTGTCTCGCCTGCTGGCTGGCGATGGCTGTTGTGAAGCCGGCTGCGGTTGCGAAGACACCTGCTGTGGCGATGGCTGCTGTGGCGATCCCGGCTGCGGTTGCGAAGACACCTGCTGTGGCGATGGCTGCTGTAGCGATCCCTGCTGCGGTTGCGAAGACACCTGCTGTGGCGATGGCTGCTGTGGCGATCCCTGCTGCGGTTGCGAAGACACCTGCTGTGGCGATGGCTGTAGCGAGCCCTCCTGCGGTTGTGAGCCCTCCTGCGGTTGTGAGCCCTCCTGCGGTTGCGAGAGCGGCTGCGGTTGTGGCAGCGGCGGACTGCTTGGCAAGCTCATTTCGCGTCGGCGTTGCTGCTGCCGCGAAGCCAGCTGTGGCTGTGAAGACGGCTGCTGTGGCAATGGCTGTTGCGAGCCCTCCTGCGGTTGCGAAAGCGCTTGCGGTTGCGGCGGACTGCTTGGCAAGCTCATTTCGCGTCGGCGTTGCTGCTGCCGCGAAGCCAGCTGTGGCTGTGAAGATGGCTGCTGTGAAGATGGCTGCTGTGAAGATGGCTGCTGTGGCGATGGCTGCTGTGGCGATGGCTGCTGTGGCGATGGCTGCTGTGGCGACGGAGGGGGTGCTGCTGCTCCCGCTGAAGGCGAAGCCGCTCCCGTATTAGAGGCCGAAGTCGTTGAGGAAGCCTCGCAGGTGCCACCGGCGCCCGTCGTTGATCCGTCGGCCTTCTTGCCTAACACTCGCATCATCAGGGCCAGCGCCATTCGCTAGGCCAATGTAGCGCTAGGCCAAGTTGGGCTTGAATAGATACCAACCGGCCTTCCTCAAATAGCGAGGAAGGCCGGTTTTTTTATTCACCGCCTTCGTTGCCAGCATCCTCGGCAGTAGCCAGATTCGGCGTCGATTCCTGTTGGAGAGCCAAACCGCTCACGTACCCGAGTACATCATCCTGCTTCTGACAAATCCGCAGGTAATCATCGTATCGCCCGCAATGCCTGGAAAGTTCAATCAACGGAGGTGCCAACCCCGTCGTATGCGTACCAGGCGGTAACAGTCGAATGGATTCGGCGATCGCCTTTTCCCCTTGTCCACAACGGAGCAACAGTTCGACGTAGACTTCCGCCGCCTGCGTTCCCTCATGATACGCGTCGGTTGCTTCCGCTTTGTCATGGAAATAGGCTATCGCCTCATCTGTCCGCTCGCCCAGGACCGCAGCGAGATAGAGTTCGTGGGTGGCGAACATATCCTCAAACGGTGCCGACCCCGGATACTGCAGCGACTCCTCAAGGGTCTTACCGTAGGCAGCCAGCTCTCGAGCGCGACCCAATTTGGTGGGATCGTCGGCATATCGGGCCAGCCGCACGACGGAAGAAAGGTGGCTGGTGTCGACATGGTAGTTCCCATCCTTCGTCAACCACTCTCGCGATTGGATCAGCTGGCTGAGGTTGTCGTCCTCAGACGCTGTACCTTCTTCGCGCTGAATGTGTCCCCGGACGTTGGCCAAGAGTTCTTCGTAAATATGGTCGATCAAGGCGCCCGTGGTGGCCGTTTTCGCGTCGGCCGGCAATCCGCTGATTCGCCCATCGAGCGCCGTGATGGCATTGCACGTGCCATGCTGAGCAAGCACCAACTGGTATCCACGAATTGGGTCCAGTCCCTCATGGAATAGCAGCTCGACCAGCTCATCGTTGTGATCTTCTGGAACGTCTAGCTCGCCTAGGGTCTGGCGGACCAGCTCATCTTCGTCCAGCGCTCGCAAATACATCCAGCTTTCGCGAATCTGGTGGTTCTTCAACAGCAGCATGCCGACCTCGCGACAGACTTCCAGCAACCCTTTTTCAAACTGGTCACGCAGCTCGGGCGACAGTGAGCGGCTATCTTGGGCAAAGATGGGTAGCCCGAGTTTTCGGCGCAGCTGCATTTTGCGAGCCTCAAACAGCTCGTGATATTTTTTTTCGACGCGGAGATGGGCGGTTAACTGGGAAAGCGTTTCGTCGATGCCGCCCTGTTGGAAGGCTTTGTCAAGTCGGTCGAAGGCGGTGGAAGCCATTGATGCTCACCTGGATTTGTGAAAACGGATATTCAGATACACGTCCATCGTAGCAAATGTCGGCGATCGGCACCTCCCTGGCCCGGCCCACTGGCCAAGGATCGTTCTAGAGGCGTTCGCCGCAGTACTTGCAGTACGTCGCGTCGGTCTCGTGCCCTTCGCGACTGCAGCTGCGGCAAACTTGGGTGCTGATCGACGAGCGGGTTTGACCGGACAGGTGGGCTGCCGCCAATCCTGTGGGCACGACAATCACGCTATATCCGGTCAGCATGACCAATGCGGCTAACGCCTGGCCCGCGTTCGTTTTCGGGGAGATATCGCCGTAACCAACCGTCTTCATGGTCACGATTGCCCAGTACACCCCGCGGGGGATGCTAGTAAATCCTCCTGCTGGTTCCCCGATCACGTACATCATCGAGCCCAAGATTAGGACCAGGAGCATGATGAAAAGAAAAAAGACGGTTATCTTGGCTTTGGCCTGTCGGAAGGCCTTCATTAATGCACGGGCTTCGCTTAGATATTGGGCCAGCTTAAGAACTCGGAAGACGCGGAGCAGACGTAGGCTGCGAATCACGACCAACGAAGACATCTCATCCCCTGAGGCGAAGTCGAGACCAAACCAACCAATTCCTAAGACGAGATAGGTTGGCAATATCGACAGTAAATCGATGACGCCAAAGAAACTGAAGACGTAGCGCCAGGGCCTACTGACGCAAATAATCCGTAGCGCGTACTCGATCGTGAACAGCAGCGTTAGCAACCCTTCCAAATCCCGTAACTCCGGGCCCCAAATGTTGCTGATCGACTCGACGGTTTCCAACATGACGGCCGCTATGGAAATCCCAATGGCGACGAACAGCTCCACATCGAAGGCGCGGCCCGCCGGTGTGTCCGCCTCGAAGATGATCTCGTGCAGTCGTTCCTCTCCACGGCTGCAGGGTACCGGCACCTGATCGGGATAAAGGGTCTTGGTCGTTCATGCTGGCAATCGTGGCTTTGCTTGGTGGTGAGAAGCCTATTTTGCCGGCGATCGGGGATTCTGAACAATGTCGATTGCTCGCTGGAGGACTTGTAGGATTCCCTCTCGTGCGTTGCAATGAAGCGTACAACTGGCTGTTTACGCGGTCTGAGAGGTAAGAAAAGATGGGCCTATTAATTCGCAACGGGGAAATCGTCACCGCCGTCGACCAATACCAGGCCGACATTTGGTGCGAGGACCAGACCATCACGGCGATCGGTCACCAGTTGGACGCGCCGCCGGACGCCGAGGTGATTGATGCCAGCGGAAAGTACGTTTTTCCCGGGTTTATTGACCCGCATGTTCACATTTATCTGCCGTTCATGGGGACTTTTTCCAAAGACACACACGAATCGGCCAGTCGCGCGGCCTTGGTGGGGGGGACGACGGCGATGATCGAGATGGTGTGCCCAGCCAACACTGAAGATCACGCGGAAGCGCTAGCCACCTGGATGGGGAAAGCTGAAGGACAATCGGCTTGCGACTACACCTTTCACATGGGCGTGAGCCGTTACGATGCAGCGACCGAGGCTCAGTTGCGGGAGATCGTCGCAGGCGGCATCGCCTCGTTTAAGATTTTTCTGGCGTACAAGGGCGCGTTTGAGATCGATGATGCGTCACTGTTCCACACGCTCCGTTTGGCCAAGGAGTTGGGTGTGATCGTCACGGCCCATTGTGAAAACGCGACATTGGTTTCGGAACTCCAGCGGGCACTTCTGGCTCAAGGCTGCACCGGGCCGGAGTATCAGGACGCTTCCCGACCTCCCCGCGTCGAGGCCGAGGGGGTCAACCACTTGATGACTTTCGCCGAGTTGACCGGTGCCCACACCTACATCGTGCATACCAGTTGCGAAGAGTCGCTGACCGCCGCACTTCGGGCGCGCAGTCGGGGCGTCAATGTTTGGGTCGAGACGCTCATCCAGTATCTGTTGCTCGACAAGAGTTACACCGAACAGCCCTATTTTGAAGGCTCCAAGTACGTGATGTCCCCACCCTTGCGCGACCGCCGAAACCAACCTGTTTTGTGGAATGGACTGACAAGCGCTGCGGTCAGTACCGTCGCCACGGACCACGCGCCGTTTGACTTCGTTGGGCAAAAGGATATGGGCAAGGATGATTTCACTTTAATTCCCAACGGAATTCCGTCGTTGGAGGATCGGGTCAACCTGCTGTATACCCATGGCGTGGTGGGCGACCAACTCAGCCTGAATCGATTTGTCGATGTGGGGAGCACGCAGGCAGCCAAGTTGTTTGGTCTGTTTCCGCGCAAGGGTACCATCCAAATCGGTTCGGATGCCGATTTAGTGATCTATGATCCCACCTATCGAGGTAACATCTCCGCCGAGACGCATCAGTTGAACCTCGACTACAGCGCTTTCGAGGGCTGGACCATCCAGGGTCGACCCAGCGTGGTGACGGTGCGTGGAGAAGTTCAAGTGCGCGACGGCGAATTTGTTGGGACCAAAGGGAAGGGCCAGCTATTAAAGCGCGAGCCAACTCATTTTTGAGTCGTATTTAACATCTCGTTTCTGGATTAGGACAAATTAGTCGATGTCAATTGGAAAAATGCAAGGTAAACGTGTGCTCGTGACAGGTTCCGGCACTGGGATCGGTCGCGGGATCGCTTTGGAAATGGGCCGGCAAGGTGCCGATGTGGTGTTGCACTATTCCGCCAGCGCCGACGGCGCCGAATCGGCGGCCGAGCAGATTCGCGAGGTTGGGCAGAGATCGACCACGATCCTGGCTGATTTCCGCGAGTATGAGCCGATGGAAGAGTTGGCGGTCAAAGCCGCCGAATTCCTCGGTGGCGTGGACGTTTTAGTCAATAACGCAGGGATCACCAACAACGTGCCCTTTTGGGAGATCACGCCGAAGCATTGGGATACTTTGTTCAGCGTGAACGTGCGTTCTCAGTTTTTTGTGACCAGGGCCCTGGTCCCGGTGATGGAAAAGCAGGATAAAGCGTACGTCATTAATCTGACGTCGGTTCACGCATTTGCCGGCATGACAGAGCATTCCGTGTACGCGGCGACTAAGGGTGCCATTGTCGCCTTTACGCGTGAAGTTTCGCTCGAATTGATTCAAAAAGGGATCCGGGTCAACGCGATTGCACCCGGGTGGATTCGCGTGGAGAACCAAGAGAGAACCCTCGGCGATGATTTCGATTGGGAAAACGAAACCTCGGTAATTCCAGCTGGACATTGTGGAGCGCCCACCGACATCGCCAATCTCGCGATGTTCCTGGCATCCGAGGAATCCCGATTCATCATCGGTCAGACGATTGTGGCCGATGGCGGCATGCTCGCGATTATGCCTTTGACGGGTGATTTTCGAGAATCACGAGGTGTCTCGTTTGGGAAATGGTATGTATAACCATTGATGAACACCTTTCGTCAAAAGATCGAATCCTCCCGCGATTTTCTTGTTGGCGTCGAGTTGGTCACAACTCGCGGCACAATGAAAGAAGTCAAAGCCCGGCAGACGAGGGCGTTGGCCTCTGAATTGACGCATTGCGACGCCATTGATTGGGTGTCGATCACGGACAACGCGGGCGGCAACCCGATGCTCAGTCCAGTCGCGCTGGGTAAAAACATCTTGTACGGCGGCAAGGATGTCTTAATCCATCTCTCTTGCAAGGACTTTAATCGGCACGGTCTGGAAAGCGAGGCGTGGTCGCTGGCCAGCGAAGGATTCCAAAACATTTTGGCGCTCAGCGGCGACTACCCTGCAGAAGGCTATCGAGGTCGGGCTAAATCCGTTTTTGACATCGATTCCGTCGGGCTCTTGACACTACTGGATGAAATGAACAGCGGCCTCGGTCGGCCAACGCGCGCTGCCGGCGATGACAACGGCACCTGTGAGCCAACGGAGTTCTTCCTGGGCGGCGTCGCGACTAATTTCAAGCGGTACGAAAATGAGGTCATGCCTCAGTACTTGAAGCTGCAAAAAAAAATTGAAGCAGGCGCGCGATTCATCATTGCTCAGATTGGGTTCGACGCGCGAAAGAGCCACGAGATGCTCGTTTACCTCCAAGAGCAGGGACAGACTGACACTGCCTTGATTGGCAACGTGTTTCTCATGTCCTTGCCCGTGGCGAGATTTTTCCGCAGCCAAAAGATTCCCGGTGTGGTCATCAGCGATGAGTTTCTCAACCGCTGCCAATCCAGCAGCCAGAGCCCTGACCGAGGCCGAGCCCACTTCCGAGAATTGGCCGCCCAGCAGATCGCCGTTTTTCGAGGTCTGGGCTTTCGTGGTGCGTACCTCGGCGGCGTACACACCATGGATGAGATCAATGCCATTTTGGAGATGGAATCCTCTTTTGCCGCAGATGATTGGCAGCAATTTGCTGGCCAGCTCCAATATCCGCTGCCCAATGAGTTTTACTTATACGAGCGCGATCCTGATACAAAGCTGGCCGATTCAAATCGCAAGAACCGTGAGTATCTTGCCTCACGACAAGGGCTGCGACGAGCCAACCGCAACGTGACGTTGGGGTATCGCTTCAGCAAGTGGATGCACCACTGGTTGTTCACGCCGGGAACCCGCTTGTTCCGGTTGGGCAAGAAAATATATGGATCCGCCAGGAACCCCGATCAGGGACCGGCGGCTTTGCGGATCCTCGAGCATGCCAGCAAATCGGCAATGTTCGGTTGTAAGGACTGCGGAGACTGTTCGCTCCCAGATATCGCTTTTCTGTGTCCTGAGTCCCAATGCGCAAAAAACCAGCGAAACGGTCCTTGCGGGGGGACACGAGATGGAAAATGTGAGGTTGATGAATTCGAATGTATCTGGTCAAGGGCCTACGACCGATTAAAATATGAGGGACGCGAGCAGGAATTGCTCGAACACGCCCCGGTGATTCAAGACGAATCTTTACGCGGTACTTCCAGCTGGGGCAACGTGTTTCTAGGTCGGGATCATCACGCCAATAAGATTGGGCCGTCCGCTACCGCAGATCAGAAAGACGCAGATCAGAAAGACGCAGATCAGAAAGACGCAGATCAGAAAGACGCAGATCAGCACGAATCGACCTAGCGGCTTGTCAAGTTAAGGTTTTGGGGTTGATCAGGAGACTCGTAAGCGCGACGCATTGGCGAGGACGAAGCTGCAATTCGCCACGTTCCTCGCTAACACGTAGGGTTACTCCTTCTGCGCCCAACCCCATAACCAAGGGGAGGCCTATATGAATCCAACGGCAGCCATGCAGCAAATGAGCGAACCAACGACAAATCAACGATCCTTCCAATTGATCGGCGAACTGATCAATAATTCGTACGCTCGTGCCCGTCGAGCCTGGAACAAACGGGACGTGGAAGGTTACCAGCGACTGGCAAAACTCCAAACCGATTTGGGAGCCAGCTACCTCACCGTCAACCTCGACGGAACACAAAAATTGCGGGTCAGGCCGGAAGAGATGATCGAGTTTGCCCCTCAAGTGGTTCCCGCGATGCAAGAGGTCTCCTCCCTGCCGCTGGCGTTCGACAATCCGTGGATCGAGTTTCATCGTGTTTGTCTGGAGCATTACGATCCCGCCAAAAGTGGACCAGCCATCTTTAATTCGCTGGCGGCCTCCCGAGAAGACCTCGACGGGATGTTGCAATTGATCAAACGATACGATACCCATGTGATCGTCATGGCCTCGGAAAAGTTTGTGGCAAGCGGCGGAGCCCAGTGTTTTTCGCCTAATGAGGTTTACCAGACGACCAAACAGTTCGTGGACATACTGGCCGATAAAGCCGATCGGACCACCGACCAGATCTTCGTCGATCCTGGACTGGCCCCAGTCGCCGCGGACACCTATGGATTGGTCAACATGGGGTTGGATGCCATACGGATGATTCGCGAGGATCCGTATTTGGCCGGCGTTCACATTTCTGTGGGACTGACCAACTTTTCTTTCGGTGTGCCACAGCATATTCGTGAGGGTTTGGAGAACGCCTATATCACACTTGCACTCGAGGCCGGCTTGGATACGATTCTCGGCAACCCGGAAAAGGATTTGGGACCGCTGGAAGAAGATGATCGTTTCGTCGAAGTGGTCCGACAGTCTCTTGAGGAAGGCCGGCCGGGCGAAGGCGAGTCGCAAGAAGAAGCCGGCTTTCGCCAATCGGCTCGCATCATGGATCTTTATCGATAGCGGTAGCGTCCCATGGCCATCCACAGTCCGGCTGACCTGGCGGAGATTGCTGAGCTCGTCGGCCGAAACACTGGAGATCGACCCGTTTGGTTGCGGGTGGGCCGGCTCTTTGACGGTTCCGGCTACGACGTGCTAGCCGATGCCCATCTAGTCTTCGATCCGCTGCGCATTCGTCACGTCGGTCGTGCCGACGATCCCCCCTCGTCCTCTGTCTTGGGTCCGCAACAAACCGGACCAGATTTGGAATTGCCCGATTTCACAGTGCTCCCCGGATTGATCGAGGCACACGCCCATCTCTTTCTGGATGGCGATCCAGTCGACCATCAGGTTCGCCAGCAATACCTGCAACTGGATGCTGGCCAATTGCTGAAACAAGCGAAACCGCGTTGGGAGCGATTGATCCAATGCGGCGTGTTGGCAGTTCGCGACGCCGGCGACAAAGACGGCATCGGGTTGGCGATGGCGGCCGATTGCCGAGCGGCGGGCGGCCAGGTCTCCACCACGGGATACCTCGACAGCCCGGGGGCGGCGATTCACCACCAAAAACGGTACGGCAGCTTCATGTCCCGGCCGCTGGAAGAATTTGACAGCCCAGCCGCTTGTGTTCAGGACCGCATCCATGCCGGTGCACATCGCATCAAGCTGATCGCGACGGGAATTATCAACTTCAAGGCGGGGAAAGTTACGGCGCCGCCCCAAATGGAGGTTGAGGAGCTTAAGGCTTTTGTTGACGCCGCCCGGGCGCATGGAAAGCAAACCTTTGCCCACGCGTCTGGGACCGACGGTGTGCAGAACGTCATCGACAGCGGCGTCACCACGGTCGAACATGGCTACTTCGTTACACACGACCAGTTGTCTCAAATGCGAGATCAGAACATCGGTTGGGTGCCGACGATTGCGCCGGTCAGAATTCAGTTCGATCGGGCTGACGATATGGGATGGAACGAAGAGATCCAGTCACACTTACGTCGGATCGTCGAGGATCACCAGAAAATGCTCATCCACGCCCAACAGATCGGCGTCCCCGTAATCGCAGGAAGCGATGCTGGTTCCTGCGGAGTGCCGCACGGCTACGGATTTCTTCGTGAGTTGGAACTTATGCAAGATTCAGGCATGACCGCCATTGAGGTCTTACGCAGCGCCACCGGCCGGGGTGCCGAGATGTTAGATTTTCACGAGCCCATCGGCCGCATCTCCGACGGATCCCGCAGCCGTTTCTTGCTCACGCCACACAATCCCTTGAGCGACGTCGGGGAATTGTGGCTTCCCAAAATCATTGCCCTCGACGGAGGTTCGACCGTGGTGGGGCGGTTGAGTGGCTGATCGGGGCGCCGTAGCCTGGGACTCCCGTCCCGGGCGCCTGTTTGAGCTTGTGCGTCAAGCCGACGATCGATCGTAGCCGTGCGCCATTGCCCGGGACGGGAGTCCCAGGCTACGACGCCGGCCCACCGTTGGACCCGCTGTGATTCTTATACGTTGCCCAAGTGGGTTCGTAGTCGTCACTTTGATTGCCCCAGACTTTCCATTTCTTGCTACGCCTGCCGCGGGCGAACAATTCAAGAAACGGCCCTGGACTACACTCCTCGATCAATTGATAAAGCTCATCGGGTTTGCGCGAATGTTCCCGCTTCCGTGTCTTCAGGATATTGACCTGAGTGCGACCGGGCTGAAGGGTTCTCAGGCTACCGCGAACTCCGAAGAGAACGAGTTCGGTCGTATTCCGGAAATAGAACCCGACCCCTCGACCGTCTGGACCCCCATCTTTTCGAATCTTGTGCCAAACGATATTCGTTTTGTAGGTGAACCCCCACGCATCCATCACGTCCAGTCCTTCGCGCAGTAGCGCATTGGGCACCCAAAGGTAGAGATGTGCCTGTGGAGCGCAGGCAACGGGCACCGGTATTTCCTTAATATCTTCGAGCGTGAGTGTTTCATACCGATTCAACCGTTTGTGTTCCGGCGCCATCTTGCCGGTGCGATTGGTGAACTGCCAAGGAGGATCGGCCAGAATCGTGCCGGACTGGTAGCGTCGGCATTTTCGTTTGAAATCTTCGGCGGCGGTCAGGGCATCCGTACTCATCAGCATCTTTTTGGAGAGCCTCAGTTTTATACCAAACCGATAAGAATGACGTCATCGTCGCTGGGCGGCGCCGTCGCATTTTCCAAAGATCATCCGACCGGCGCTGGTCTGCAATACACTGGTAACGGATATCTTGACGTCTTGCCCGATGTGAGGCCGCCCTCCCTCGACGACGATCATGGTTCCGTCTTCGAGGTAACCAACCCCCTGTCCTTCTTCCTCGCCGGTCTTAACGATTTTGATATCGACTACTTCTCCCGGTAGAAAGATCGGCTTGAGTGCATTCGCGATATCGTTCAAGTTAATGACCGGAACATTGTGCAAACGGGCCACCTTGTTCAGGTTGTAATCACCAGTTACCAGCTTACCCTCCAGGTGTCTGGCCAACAGCACTAACTTCATGTCGACCGGTTGGCCGGCCATATCGGGAAGCTCGCGGTCGTAAATCTTCAGATCAAGCGACTTGTCGTTTCTCATCCGGTTGAGGATGTCCAACCCGCGCCTGCCACGATTGCGTCGAAGCTTATCGCTGCTGTCGGCAATCTGTTGCAGCTCAGACAGCACGAAACGGGGCATGACTAATTGGTTGTCCATAACGTGAGTTTCCACCAAATCCGCGATGCGGCCGTCAATCACCACGCTGGTGTCCAGCACGTACGGTTTCAGCCCCTTGACCTCGCGCACGAATTCCACGTACGGAATGATGAAGCGAAAGTCATCCTTGGTTTGAATCAAGAAGCTGATGCACAAATAACAGAGTACCATCCCCAAGACCATCAGGGCCGCATTTTGGTACTCGCTGTTTGCCATCAGCGGTGTCATCGCCAAGCCGACGACATACGTGAGGAACAATCCGACCAACAACCCGAAATAGACCGCAGAAATGGCGTCCACCTGTTTGCGCTTGAACAGCATGTCCAGGCTGATGACACCCGCGGCGATCGCCATCACCGCGAAGAATACGGCCCAAACCGACCACTCAGGATCCTTGGGCAGTAGATCGGAATTAAATAGTGAAACGGATAGTCCAGCCGCGACCACGAGAAAGGCGCAGCGAAGTATGATAAGGCCCATTTTCTACGACGACCCAGAAATGAGTCGCATTGTTCATCTCGAATAGGAATGACGGTAAGCGAGCCAAATAATAGGTTGCGGCTCAACAACATTGAATATACGCCCAGTCTACCACGCTGTTCGGCATGCCGTCTATCGGGCCCTTGGCCGAAAACAACAAATGGCTCAAATGTCCTGGTTTTTGCCCGCCGTCAGTTCGCTATAGCGTTGGTAACAATAGCGATCGGTCATCCCTCCCAGATAATCGGCCACCGCGCGGGGCAAACCAACCGCGTCAACCCTTGTTTGGTACTGTCGGCTTAACTGGTCGGGTTGGGAGACCAAGAGCTGAAACATTTCAGCCAACTGATGCTGCGCCTGACCCCGCACGCGCAAAAGGTCCTCGTGGCGATAAACGACGGTGTACAGGAACTTTTCCAGCAGCCGCTTTTCGGCGGCGATTTCTTCCGGGAGTTCCAGCCGATATCCGGACGAGTGGGCCTCGTCGGCCGACGCCCATCCACCTTCCTCCAGCTCAAGCGAGCACTTTTCCAGCACGGCGCCGACTTGGATATCGATCAACTCCCGCACCAGCGCCTGGCGAGGTTCTGGTATGTCGCCCAATCGTTGGTGCACCCGATGCAAGGCTCGGCTCGCCAAAGGAACATGCAACAAATCATCGGCGTGGACCAGGCCCAACACCATGGCATCGTCGATGTCGTGGGCATCGTAGGCGATGCTATCGGCCAAATCAACCAGCTGCACCTCCAGCAGCGGCTGCCAGCCGGCGGAGGCTGTCTTGTCCGTCCTCGTCAGCTGACCGTCGAGGATCTCTTGCGAAAGGTTCAACCCTGGGAACTCCGGATAGCGGACTTCAAGTTCTTCTACCAACGTCAAGGCAAACTGGTTATGTGAGAAACCACCTTCCTCACGGAGGCATTCCGCCAACGCATCTTCCCCAGCGTGTCCAAACGGCGGGTGACCGATATCGTGTAACAGCGCCAGCGATTCGACAAGGTCTTCGTTCAGACGCAGAACGCGTGCCATGGTTCGTGCGACAGATGCGACTTCCATCGTGTGGGTGAGCCGGGTGCGATGGTAGTCCCCCATGTCACCGGTGAAGACTTGCATCTTTCCGCTCAGTCGACGGAAAGCCGCGCTATGCAGGATGCGATCTCGGTCCCGCTGATAAGGACCACGATAAGGATGCTCCGGTTCTGGATACCGGCGTCCCGCGGACTTGGCGCTGAACATCGCAAAGGGGGCCAGCAGCAGTGACTCGCGTTGGGTAACATCCATATAAAGATTTATCTCATTCAGTGGAGGGGAGAGGATTGATAATACAATCACGCACCGCACGATGTATATCGCAATTTTCAAATAGTCGCCTTAAAACCTTAAATGACAACCACTTACAACTCACTTTCCGCAGGTGCGGGGCTAATTTAACGTGAATTTTGGGGTGGGTTTCGGCGACTGGCTGGGCTGGACAACAAGTTGGTCACCGTCCACTCCTTGAAAGTGTTGTCTGCGTTGATTTCCCCGTTTGATTCACGGGACATGGAATACGTGGCCTCCGTTGCTTGTGGGAGTGCTTTTTTGGGGCCGCCTAACTCAGCAAGATTCTCAACGGCTTCAAGACGCGGTTCACAGCGCTGATGACTGCGCGTCAATTACTTCATCACTTCCTTGCCAGGTCGCTAACCAGGGACCCCTCCTGTCAAGCGATTGTCTTCCGCGCTCGTTGCTGCGACGCCGGTATTCTGTCAACGCGCCATGAATGATCAAACGTGTCCAGAAAATCGCGACAAACCAAAAAAACTTGCGACGATCGACGTCGACGTAAGTTGGGAAAACTCCGACTTACGTCGATGTCGATCGTCGTAAGTGCTGATCCGGGTCTCGGGGCCACTTCTCTGGACATCTGGGTGCGCCTATCCATACCTGACGGCAAGCTGTTGCCGCGCTAAATTATTTCAAGTCGATAGGACAAGTAGACCCTCATGGCCAAAAAGAAAAGGCAAGGTCGTCAAAGACTTCCAGCCAGCCAGGGGGCAAGGCGACGGCCGAAGGCAAGACATTGCGTTCTTACCAAGTCGGTGCGTTGCCGATCATCAATCGCATACTCAGACGGATGCGGTTGCGGGACATTCTGGGTCGATGCCTCCCGCCGCGCCGGGGCTGGCGGCTTGGTTGGTGGTGGAAAAGGTTTTTAGCCCAATAGCGCGTACTGGACGCCATTTTTCCAACAAAACGCGGGCCCGTCCGTGGTTAGTCATTTGGCCATGGCAATGTTTATCGCGGACGGGCCAATCCGTCCTACATTCCAACGCCATTTGGCAGTAGTGTGGTAAGAGTTTCAAAACCGCCAAGGCGAAAGGGAGCAACTATTCCACGAATCGTGAAACGCCGTTTGGACAACTTCCCAACGCCGTATCCGACAAAAGCAATCTGACCCGAGTGGTGCCAACGCGCACCAACAAGGAAAGGAGGGCCGCGCACGCAGTCCGATCACCCCAAAGTCGGACAAGTGAGTCAATCGCTCCAGACACTCCTAACCTATTCCACGACGTGCCCGCGCGTCGCCGGCAGATACTCATCCTGCCGCAACTGGCCGGCAAAAAAACTTCCGCTAAATTAATGTCGCACCTGCGGAAAGTGAGTTACACAGTCTATCATATAGTATCAGATTCACTTTCATCTCCGCGTGATTTTCTGAGCGATCAAGGCTCTGCATGAATACATCTCAAACCAAGTGAAGGAGGTCAACGAAGCCAGCAAGATCGTCCGCGCCTTCCCTGATCTTAATCATCGGCAAACATCTCTAATTCACGATTGAGTTTTGAATTACGCTCAAAAATAAATATAGTCGCCAAGATGCGAGCAATGATCCCATCCGGTTCCCTGCTGAACGTTTGATCGCTTGTTCCTGCCCGATTTCTCTGATAGCCTAGCGGGTTTACATACATCCCGTTTTCGTCACCTGGGGATATTTAAAGTTTAATAGGCCATAAACACCTGATCGCGGGAGGGCGAGGCGGTTTTGTCCATGAAGGTGCTGCGTCTTAGGGAGTTATCCCAGTTATATGTTGGACATTCAGCGAGAGCAGGCGGCTAGTAACGGTCAAACGACCGAAGGCCCATCGAGCGAAGTCATTCGCATCCGGGGGGCTCGTACCAACAATCTTCAGAATGTCGATGTTGATATTCCGCGCAACCAATTGGTAGTGCTTTCGGGCCCCAGCGGCGCCGGGAAAAGCTCACTGGCTTTCGATACCTTGTACGCCGAGGGGAAACGACAGTACATCGAAAGCCTGTCGGCCTACGCCCAGCAGTTCTTGGATCAAATGGCACGGCCAGATGTCGATCTGATTGATGGCTTGCAACCAACGATTTGCATTGATCAACGGCCAGGCAATCAAAACCCCCGCAGCACGGTCGCTACCGTTACCGAGATTTACGATTACCTGCGGTTGCTCATGGCGCGGCTGGGCCAGCCAACCTGCTATCAATGTGGGGCCAACATTCGTCAGCAGAGTATCGAAGAAATCCGAGACCGTTTGTTGGAAATGCATGAGGGGACCAAGGTGATGATTCTGGCCCCGATGGTTCGCGGACGCAAAGGGTCCCACAACGACGTTTTCGATCGAGTCCGCAAAGCGGGCTTCATCCGTGTCCGTGTTGATGGACTGGTTTGTGATCTGGACAGTGTGCCCGAACTTGTTGCACAAAAGAAACATCATATCGATGCCGTCGTCGATCGGATTATCATTCGTTCAAGAATCGACGCACGATTGTCCGAGTCGGTTGCCAGCGCCGTCGAACATAGTGAGGGTCTGCTTACCCTCTGCTATCTTGATGAAGATAGGTCGGGCCAGGATCGCGGTGAATCGGCGCAGGCCAATGCCGGCGACGGCGCGATTTGGCGGGATGAACTCTACAGCACCCGCTTTGCCTGTCCCGAGTGCAACGTCAGCTATGAGGAGCTGGAACCGAGAACCTTCAGCTTCAATAGTCCCTATGGCGCCTGTCCAGTCTGCGAGGGGATGGGGTCCAACGAACAGTTTGACCCGGATCTGGTCATTCCCAATATGGAATTGTCCGTGGCCGAGGGAGCCCTGGCGCCGTGGAAAAACGGTGTTCCTGTGGCCGGCGCAAAACGTCGAGACCAGGCGATCGCTTTCCTCGCAGCCCATGGCGTTGGCGAGGAAACGCCGCTGCAAGTGATTAAACCAGCGGTGTTTGACCAGTTGGTCAACGGCGACGAAAAGAAGTTTCTGGGTGTCCTGATATTGCTCGAGCAGGAGTACGCCACCACGACTTCGCGGAAACGTTTGGCGGCCATGGAGCCTTTCCGTGCTCGAGTCATATGCCAGGCCTGCAATGGTTCGCGATTGAGGCCGGAGGCCCGTAGCGTCTTGCTGGACGGTCACGCCATCCATGAGCTCACGGCCATGACGGTCTCGGCATCCCGCAAGTTTTTTGGCGAGCTGAAATTTTCCACAGCGGATCAAGCGATCAGCCAGCCTTTATTGCGTGAGATTCGCCGGCGGTTGGAGTACCTTGATTGCGTCGGTCTCGATTATCTTTCCATCGATCGTTCGGCGAAGACGCTCAGTGGTGGTGAGTTCCAGCGGGTCCGATTGGCGACCAGTATCGGATCTGGATTGGTCGGCGTCTGCTATATCCTCGATGAGCCCTCGATTGGCCTGCACGCGCGCGACAATCGCAGGTTGATCGACTCGTTGCGGGATCTGCAGTCGCAAGGCAATACCGTTCTGGTAGTCGAACACGATGAAGCGATGATGCGCCACGCTGATCAACTGATTGATATTGGCCCGCACGCCGGCGTCGAAGGTGGCCGAGTGGTTTTTCAGGGAACGGTCGAGCAGGCTTGTCAGGCGGAAGCATCCCCGACGGGTCGGTATCTGTCTGGCCAGCAGCGGATTCAACTTCCGGATCGGCGGCGAAAGACGGCCAAGTCGAGGTCGCTTACCATCGACGCGGTCGGTACCCACAATCTCCAGGACATTGATGTCCGCTTGCCACTGGGTGTGTTGCTGTGCATCACGGGGGTAAGCGGTTCTGGCAAGAGTTCTTTGGTTAACGAAACGCTCGCGCCGGCCCTGCTGAGACGCCTGGGCCTCAACGCTCCCAAACCAGGACCGTTTTCCAGTCTGCGCGGCGCAAGCCAACTGGACCGTGTTATTCAGATCGATCAATCGCCTATTGGCCGGACGCCACGCAGTAATCCGGCTACCTACACGGGCGTGTTTGATGAAATCCGCAAGGTGTTCGCGGAAACACGCCAGGCGAAACAAAGGGGATATCGCAGTGGCCGGTTCAGTTTTAACACCAAAGGAGGGCGGTGCGAGGCTTGCCAAGGACAGGGTGTGCAACGCATCGAAATGAGTTTTCTACCGGATTTGTTCGTGACTTGTGACCAATGCCATGGTGCCCGATTTAATCGCCAAACTTTGCAAGTCCACTACCGCGGACACTCAATTGCGGATGTTTTGAACATGAGTGTCACGGAGGGCAGCGAGTTTTTTGAGAATTTTGCCAATATCGCTCGCACGCTAACCAGCCTCGATAAGGTAGGGCTGGGATACCTTCCCTTGGGCCAACCCTCCACGACACTGTCCGGCGGAGAAGCACAACGAATCAAATTGGCCACGGAACTGGCCGCCGTCGACTCCGGAAAGACGCTTTACCTGCTCGACGAGCCAACGACCGGATTGCATTTTGAGGATATCCAACGCCTGCTAAATGTCTTGCATGAGCTAGTTGACAAAGGCAATTCCGTATTGGTCATCGAGCACAATCTCGAAGTCATCAAATGCGCCGACTGGATCATCGACCTCGGACCCGATGGCGGAGAGGGGGGCGGAACCGTGGTGGCCGAAGGTACCCCGGAGGAAATCGCCCAGTGCGATGAGAGCTATACAGGCCGATTTTTGCAGCCCTATTTGAGCAACGATTTCGCAGGTGACGGGTCGAGCAGTGCCGAACAGGCGCTGGCCGAATGATCTTAGCTGGCAAGGCTCCGAGGCCTCGATGTTGTCGTAGCGGTGGCTTCCTGCCGCCGAGCAAATCGCAAAAACGTCGCTATATACGGCGGCTGGAAGCCACCGTTACGCTGGCGGCGCTCGGCATCTGCCGTCATCGACATATGCTTGAGGTCGAGTTTTGCTAAAATCGCCAGGGGTCTTGGCTGGTGGAGGTCAGGTAGGTCGCCAGCCACGGATCAAGGGAATTCAGTTCACAGCAGGAACAATTTTCGATGAAACGACGGGTCGTGGTCACTGGAGTTGGAGCGGTCAACCCGCTCGGGCATGACGAGGAATCGGTGTGGTCGGCGCTGCTGCGCGGAGAGTCCGGGGTCGCCGAAATGACGATCTTCGATGCCAGCAGTTTTCCCACGAAAATTGCGGCGGAAGTGAAGCAATGGGATATCGGCAAGGTCGGCGAAGATCCGGAAATCTGGAAGGCGCGAGGTCGCCACTCGCGTTTTGCCGGTGGCGCGGCCAAACAGGCGGTGACCGCTTCGGGCTTGCTGGATTCGGGGCTGGATCCAGTTCGCTTCGGTGTTTATCTGGGTGCCGGCGAGGGGACACAGGACTTTAAGACGTTTTCCAGAATGATGGTTGCCGGATTCAAAGGTGGTGAGTTCGGTCTGGGGGCCTTCGCCAAAGCCGGATTGGAGCTGCTTGACCCCATCGTGGAGATGGAACAGGAACCGAACATGCCGGCCGGATATCTGGCCGGCATGTTTGATGCCCAAGGACCAAATGCCAACTGCTTGACCGCCTGTGCCGCCAGCAGCCAGGCGATTGGTGAAGCGACGGAGATGATCCGACGAGGCGAGGCAGACGCAATGCTGTCGGGTGGCGCCCATAGCATGATCCATCCTTTGGGGGTCACCGGTTTCAATCTCTTGACGGCGCTATCCACACGCAATGACGAACCAACTCGCGCGTCTCGGCCTTTCGATCGCCTGCGAGACGGTTTTGTGTTGGGCGAGGGTGCGGCCATGGTCGTGTTGGAGGAATTGGAAAGGGCCAAAGCGCGGGGCGCCCACATCTTTGGCGAAATCTTGGGATACGGTTCGACGGCCGATGCCTATCGAATCACCGACATTCATCCCGAAGGACGTGGTGCTATCGCGTGTATGAAAATGGCACTTCAGGACGCCTCGCTGCAACCGACCGACATCGATTACATCAACGCCCACGGTACCAGCACGGCCGTCAATGACCGCGTCGAGACGCGCGCTTGCAAAGAGGTCTTCGGTGAAGACTGCCCGCCGATCTCCAGCACCAAGAGTATGATGGGCCATTTGATCGCAGCGGCAGGAGCGACCGAGTTGATCGTTTGCCTCTTAGCGATGCGGGACAACGTCCTACCGGCCACGATCAACTATGAAAATCGGGATCCGCAATGCGATCTGGACTACATCCCCAATGAGGCCCGCGAGGCTCAATGCAACACCGTATTGACCAATAGCTTTGGCTTTGGAGGGCAGAATATTTCCCTTGTTTTGGGGCAGTTTCAAGGCTAATCGACTCCTGGCCAACGCCTAAGGGCCGATGCCTGGCGGGTCGTCCAGGAAAAAGTCCCGTGGTCCCCGAGTCGTGTAGTAGGGATAGGTCACCGCGCCCGCGCTGGGGCCAGGTGGGCCTTGGCAGTGGCCAACGGCAGCCCGCTGTCGAGCACGATCAGCCATGTTGGCAATCGCGGGCACCCGTTGCAAAGCATGGCGCGTGTAACCGCCCATGTTTTGCATGGCAAATCCAGCTCTGTACATGGCCATACAGCACCTACCGCCACAGCGCCCGTCGCAGAAGCCCCCCGCGCATCCCAGCGCAGCCAGGCGGGGTCGCAAAGCGCCGTTGCCCATCGCTCGACCACGTCCGCCCGTCGCGCCGCCGCCGCCGCAACCGCTGACCGTGCAGCCGCCAGCCGTGCAGCCGGCATCGCACGAGTCGCAGCCAGACGATTGGGAAGTCGGTACGTCAAAGTTGTGTCCTTCGTCAAAGCTGCATTTGGCGCTTTCGCATCCAGCGATATTGTGCGGAGTACCGGTGTTGTTGAACCAATACTGGCCACCTGGGCCCATGGGATGTTGAAGCGTGTTGCAGCCAGCCAACGAGGCGATCATGGCGATCGCCAGGAGGTGCGTACGTAACGTCATGATGGTTGGTTTCCCTTCTGGGTCCCAACCCGTGATGGATTCATACGCCAGCTGCTTACGCGGCGTGTAGGAACAATCCGGGCTATGGAAACGACGTGGTAAGTGCGTCCGATGGTGGGAGCAGAGCGTTGGCAAATTGCGGGGCTTGCCACGACAGCTCCTCAGGATAGTTAATCGGCCATCAAGATCGGAAGAATTGAAAAAATCATCAAAACAGGAATAAACGTCACGCAGTGAATTCTCTCTTTTCTTCAGCCAGAGGATTTGCGACACTCCCGCGACACGAATCCCACACGCTGCTAGCACTAACGGCAGGGCGAGCACCGAATAGTTTTGGTGATTGTCCGCGATGAGACACCTCTGCAATGCCACGCCAAGGGGCAGAGACGCATTGGTTGCGTGCTAGGCATTCTCATTCAAAGGTTGCAGAAGGGAAGATCTTGATGACTTGTCGCGCGCTGCACGTCCGATTCTTCACGGTAACTTTGCTGACGCTGGCCCCTCAATTTTTTACGCCGGCCCTCATGGGGCAAACAGAACCCTCAGCAGAAAAGGAGTCAGCGCCGGACCTCTCTTCGATCCGGCCCGATCTCTTGACCAAATTGGCCACGCCGTGGTCGACCCTTGCCACCTTTCGTCGAGCTTTAAGTGACGTGGATCACCTCGACGACGCGGCGCCTTGTCTGGATTTATCCAAATTTGACGCGACCACGGCCGCCGCAAAACAGGGTAAATGGATGTTTTGCTTGGGCGAAATCCTCTCTCGATTGCCCTTCATATGGGTACCCAATGTGCCCGACGATCCTGAACCGGAAGTGCCAATGAGTTTGGCCAGTATGCTTCGGGACCAAGATGGGCGTCTCGGAGAACAATTCACCAGCAGCGAGCTTGCGGATCTCAAAAAGATCATCATCGCGCGCTGCCCGGATGGACTATGGCGATTCTCCGGCGGTACTCTGGCTGAGTTGGACGACATTTGGACCCGTTGGGAAACCAAGACGGAGCTAAGCGGTACGGCATCGGTACTCGGCAAGCCAATATCGGAGCGGCTCAAAACTCTGTTTCCGATTTTCCTGCATCAGAAACGATTCTTGCTGCAGCACTATCAATGGATCTGTCTATTGGCGCTGATCATCGTCGGATTCGCCACCGACATCTTCGTCCGCTTTCTGTTACGTCAATTCACGGCGGCTTGGACTCGTCTCCAGGGTACCGATGAAGATCAGCAGGTCGAGCGCCGGCTGTGGAAGCCAATTGGATTGCTTTCACAAGCGTTGGTTTGGTACGAGGGAACGAAGGCGATTGGATTGCCGGCGTCGGCGTTGGTCGTGCTATTGACGGGACTTAAGTTATTTACCTTGATAGCGAGCGTATGGACCGGATTTCTGTTGGTTGACTTGCTGTCACGGCGCTGGCTGCAGCGGGCGGCCACGACGGAATCCAAATTCGATGATCTGCTGGTTCCGCTCATTTCCAAATCGCTCAAGGTCTTTACCTTCTGCGTCGGCATTTTCGCCTTCGCAGAAACGTTCGGTGTGCCCATTACCGGTTTGCTGGGTGGCCTCGGGTTGGGCGGCGCCGCCTTGGCATTTGCCTCAAAAGATACGGTTGCCAATGTTTTTGGGTCCCTCACCGTGTTGATTGACCGTCCGTTTGAGATTGGAGATTCAATAGTCAGCAGCAACGTGGAAGGGACGGTCGAGAAAGTTGGTTTTCGCAGCACGCGCGTGCGAACGTTTTACAATTCACTTATGACGGTTCCGAACAGCACGTTCACGACGGCCATTGTGGACAACATGGGACGTCGGGAGTTCCGCCGCATCAAGGTCAACTTGGGACTCGAATACGGAACGACTCCCGATCAGATCGAGGCGTTTTGTGAGGGGATTCGTGAACTACTTCGTCGCAATCCGTATACACGCAAGGACAATTTTCAGGTCTACTTCAATCAATTCAGCGACAGTTCGCTGGATGTCTTGTTGTATTTCTTCCTGAAATGTTCGGAGTGGTCCGAGGAACTCCAGCAGCGTCATCAGCTGTTCCTGGACATCACTCGTCTGGCGGAACGGTTAGGAGTCTCCTTCGCGTTTCCGACACGTACGTTGCACGTGTTAAATGAAGAGGCGACCGATTCGAAGCCGGCCGACTTGGGGGATCCTCTCGAGGCGGGACGCAAATTGGCGGCGGATATCTCCGATTCGTCGGAAGGGGAGGGGGCAAAGTAGGACGCTGGAAGCGGTTTCGACGCATCGCGGATTTGTGACTTGGCAATCAATGTGTGGTATTCTGGACTGTGACCCACTGTCGAACCGTCCTCATCATCTATTCCCATGCGCTGGTTGAGCATCTGGCAACTCGGTATCAAGAGCCTACTGTTGCACCCGCTGCGCTCGCTCTTGACGGTATTGGGGATCTTCATCGGGGTCGCGAGCGTCATTTGGTTGCTTGCCGTCGGCGAGGGGATCAGCCTCAAAGCGCAGGAGCAGATTGAGGGACTGGGCGCCGAAAACATTATTCTGCGTAGTGTGAAACCTCCCAGTGAAGGCGCCGCGGCGCAGGGTAGTCCTGTACCCTATGGGCTTTTGCGCGAAGATTACGATCGACTGGTCGAGACAATTCCGACCATCCGCAGGGCGCTACCGATTCGTGAATTGCGGCGTCAATTTGGGCACGGAACCAACTTCATGGACGGTAATCTGATCGGTTGCACTCCCGAGTATGCGGAAGTCTCCAATTTGGTTGTGGATCGTGGGCATTTCCTGACGGCGATCGAATTGGCTCAGATGCAAAATCATTGCGTCCTCTCGGCTGCGGCGGCGGAACGGTTGTTCGCCTACGAAAATCCGCTCGGACGCACCCTCCATGTCCTGGATGACGGCGACTACTATGTGGTCGTCGGTGTGCTACGCCCGCGAAGCCGATTGGCCAGCGCTGATGCGGCGTCGAACGTAAATGGCGCAGAGGTCTACATTCCCATCTCCGCCCTGCGGAAGCGCATTGGTGACAATGTCGTCACACGCCGTAGCGGATCGTTCGAAGGAGAGATTGTCGAGCTGAATCAAATAACGTTGCGATTGAACAGCACCCACGACGTTTTGCCCACTGCCGAGTTGGTTCGCGACCTCATCGATGCCAACCATCGCAAAAACGACGTGTCCATGCTCGTCCCGCTGGAATTGCTCGAGCAGGCGCGCATCATGCGGTTGATGTTTATCGTCTTCATGGGATTGATTGCCGCCATCTCCCTGGTCGTTGGCGGTATCGGCATCATGAACATTATGCTTGCCACGGTTACCGAACGCACACGTGAAATCGGCATCCGCCGGGCGTTGGGCGCTCGGCGATCTGATATCGTGAAGCAGTTTCTGGCGGAAACGGTGGTCTTGTCGACCGTTGGCGGCGTGGCGGGAGTTCTGGGTGGATTGGCCTGCGTGCCGTTGACGGACCTGGCGCGATGGTTGATGGAATACCGAATTCCGCACATCATGGCGGCTTTGCCGGATACGGTGCGAACCGTGTCACCGCAGATTGTCCCGCTTTCGATTCCGTTGGCCTTCGGAATCGCCGTGGCCGTGGGTGTTGTCTTTGGGCTGTATCCTGCGACCCGTGCGGCCCAGTTGGATCCTATTGTCGCCTTGCGACACGAATGATCCCAAGTTAAAGCGTAGAATTCGATCGCAGATCGTTCAGGCACTCGATGAGTTGATCAATCATTTCGCGCGTGTGCAAGTAAGTCAGGCTGATCCGCAGCAGGGATTCGCCGACCGGAACGGTGGGAGGACGGATGCCGGGAACCGCCAAGCCTCGCTGACTAAGTTCCCGGGCCATGTCCATCGTGCTTCCTGGATCGCCGATGAATAGGGGAACAATTTGGCTGGCCGAATTGCCCAAATTCCATCCGCGGTCAGCTAGCCCATTTCGCAGTCGCAGGGCCTGGCCAAGCAATTCCTGGCGACGCTGCGGTTCGTTTTGCACGATTTGGAGCGATTGGATCGCTGCCGCGCAGATGGCTTCCGGCGTCGCCGTCGAAAAAACATAAGGTCGCGAGGTGTTGGCCAGCCAGTCGATTAACCTCTGGGAACCGGCGACGAAGCCGCCGACGGTTCCCAACGCTTTGCTCAAAGTCCCAATGCGTACGTCCACGCTTGATTCCACATTCAAATGTTCACACGTGCCGCGGCCATGTTCGCCGAAAACTCCTGTAGCGTGGGCTTCATCGACCAACAACATGGCATCGTGTTCTTCGGTCAGCTGACAAAGCGCCGCCAAGGGTGCGATGTCACCATCCATGCTGAACAAGCCATCGGTTGCAATCAATCGCCGCCGGGCTGCCCCCGATGATTTCAATGCCGTCTGGAGGGCGTCGACGTCCGCATGCGGATAGACTTCCACATGCGCTCGCGATAGTCGGCAGCCATCGATGATGCTGGCGTGGTTCTTCTGGTCGCTAAATACCACGTCGCCGCGTCCGACCAGCGCCGCGATCGTGCCTGTGTTGGCTGCGAATCCAGTTGGAAACAAGAGCGCCGCTTCGGTGCCTTCGAACCTGGCGATGGCTCGCTCCAACTCGGCGTGCCTCTGACTGCGGCCGGTGACCAGCGGACTGGCCCCGGCTCCCCAGGCGTCGCTTCGCAGCGCATCGGCCACGGCTTTGGACAGTCTCGGGTCAGCCGCCAGCCCCAGGTAGTCGTTGGCGCTGAAATTGATAAGACGCTTACCATCGATTTGCACGCTGACCGTTTGAGGTGTTTCACGACATACCAACTTGCGCAGCAGGTCGTGCTGCTCCAGCTTGGCGAGCTCCGTGTCGATCCAGTCGAGAGAATTGGTCGCCACGGGAAATCCTCAACGTGGTCAGCGAATCACGTTCACGATACACGATCGAGTTTGCCCGTGCCACTTACCACCGCTCGCGACGAAGTGTGTGAGAAATCCGGGCTAGGACGGCATCGATTCGGTAACTGGAGTGGAAGCCAACTCCCTGAGGGCATCGAGGCCGGCTAGGACGTCCTCGCGACTCACCTCGGCCCATCCAGCGAGCTTGTGGCGGAGCACTGCCAGCTTGAAGGACTCAAAGGCCTCGGCGAGATCCTCGGGCAACTCCGGAAGATCCGCGAACGATTGCACAAACGAGACCGAATTGTGGTCCTCTTCCGCGTAGATCGCCGCGCCGGACTCTGCATTGTCTTTCTTAGATGTGGTTCCCTTCGCCGAAGTTGCTTTGGCCGAACTCGGCTTCTCCTTTGCCAATTGATTGTCCTCGTCCGCCTCTTTGCCATTGGCCAAATCCAGTACTTCCGCGACGGACCCGCTAATCGTCGGCGCGACGTTTTCTTCCTCCGAGGCCTCGAAGTCCTCATCGGTCTCTTCTTCAGCCGCGCTGCTCATTTCCGGATCATCTTCGGAAATCGAGCCCAGCGTTTCCCAGCGTTGTCGTTTTAGCTTGGAAACGGACCAGCGGTTTTGGACCGCTCCTTCCAGCCACATTTCGGCGTCGTCCCAATCCAACGCAGCAAAAAAATGGCTCCAATAAAGCCCTGCATAGCTCGGATGTTGGTCGCCGAAGCGCTCGTGCACTCGGCGCAGACGACCGACGTGTTGCGGCGTCACGCCGCCGACGAGCTGCGTCCAGACATCATCCGAGTAATCGCGTGGGCGCGCCGCCGCATTGATCAGCGATTGGCGCCAATTGGCGATAATTTCGCCTTTCTCCCAATTCGCAGTGCTGATAAGCGTATTCCATTTGCCGACAAACTCCTGCGAAGCGTCGGTTGTGTTCACAGTGGTGGTAACGTCCGAAGCCATGGTCAGAAGGAATCCTTTCTAAAACGCAATGGTTGAATCGGGCTAAGATGAAGCGACGTCCCGCCAAGCCAACAACCGTCTGGGGTCGGCCGTAGGACATCCAAATCGAGTCGCCAGTGTAAACGCAACCGGTGACCACGGCAGATGGGCCAGTCGTTTTGGAAAGCCCACTCACCGCAAAAACGGCAGAACTGGCGGGAATCGTCGCGATCTTGGGGATGCTCGGAAGGAAATGGCGATGTGGAAAAGATGTTGCTTTCTTGTTGGGGCCAGCGGTGGGCCTATTCCGACGTCGCCCGATCAGCGGCCTGAAAATTGTGGTGGCGATGGCTGCCGTCGCAAAACGGACGATTTGACGAATGACCACAACGACACAGCGCCTTGTTGGGTCGGTTCGAGCTGACGGAGAATGGATTACCGTCCGCGTCGACGATCTCGATGTCCCCTTCCACCACCAAAGGACCATCGTCGCGCAGTCGGATGCGGGGTTTGTCCATGGTGTTGATAGATACTCGCGGTGTAATCGTCGTTAACTTACGCTCCTGCCAGGCAAGCTGGTCAGGGGGCGGGAAGAGATTTGTAATCTGGCTAGATATTCAAACTTGTTCACCCGCCGGCAAGCCGGCAGGGGTCTCACAGTAGAAATGGCGAAGACGATCAGGGCTCCGTATCGGCCGGCAACTCGCTTGCTGATTCACTGGCTGGTGAGGAAGGAACCGACCTGTCCCCATTTATATCGTTTTTCATCCCGTTGGCACTCAGTGTGTGAAGGACAAACAGCACGCGCAGGTTTCCTTCTACTGTGGTGGCCATCCCCAGACCGGCACTGAATTGATACGTTTCTGCCTCCTGCAAATCTTCATCGGCAAAATATTCGGATTTCAATCGATCGCGAACCGCCAACTTTGATTCCTCTTGCTGCATTCGATAAAGGCTTTCCCCGCGACGAACATCGATCCTTTGAGCATAGCTTCCTGCCGGCTGTGCCACCTTCGACAATTGGGCCCTGTTTCGCTGACCTTCGGCTGAACGTGCGAATCGTCCCGGCTGCGGGGCATTTCGGCGCTTTTGTAGAAGCTCTCGCGTGGCGGCCAGGTCGATTTGCGATTGGGACGTTTCACCTCTCCGAGACTCGATACGAACCTGTTGAAAGTCACTGGCGTTTTCCTCGAGTTCACGCGTCGCCTCGACGATCTGTTCGGGCGATGCCTCGACGAATACCAGCTGATACTCGGAGGTAAGATGCGGTTGTTGATTGGGCATTTTGTTGCCAGCGGACTGGCCGGCATCGATCGAGTGGCTCGGCTCAGCGATCACAACCTGCGGGATTGCACCCTCGGCCTGCTCGACCAACTCCAGATTGTCTGGCGAAATCGCGATACTGTTCTTGGCCAAGACTTGATCGAAGGCGACGGTGTCCGTTGAAAGTCCACGAAGTTGAAGTTGCACGACCAGATCCGAATCGACCGCCTCGGCCGCGACTCGCACAAACCATTGGTTATCGTCTTTCGCTGCGTCGGCGGCTTCGCCAGTCCCGGAAGCAAGGTCCCCGGAAGCAAGGTCCCCGGAAGCAAGGTCCCCGGAAGCGACATCGCTCATATCGGCTTCGGCGACCTCATTTGGCAGCGACTTGAATTCGGCCAGGCCTCCCAGCCCAGCTCCAGCTTCGTCCATCTTCTTGTCGGCGACACGGGACTCTCTCCCGGCAATCGCTTCCTCCAAGTTGCTTCCGTCAGCTGGTTCGTCCGATCGGACCGCCGGCCTCAGATGACCGCCCTTATGCATAATCCTCTCGTCGTCGGCCGGCGCGCGAGCAGCTAACTCGTCCACGGCGTCGAGTTCCGCATCTAGAGTTCCGCTCTCCGAGAGAAGCGCGACCGACCGTTCTTTTACATCGCCGGTGTTGAGAAACATGATCAATAATCCAGCGGCCAGGGCGGCGCCGGCCCACAGGTAACGTCGCCAATTGGTGTCGGACGATTTGGATTGTGGGGGGCCAGCGCCGCGGTCGCTGGCCGATTTGGTCAACATTCTGCGTTCGGCCGCGCTCAGGACTCGATGGGCAAAGTTTTCGTCGAGCTGCTGACGGGGAAGCGACTGGAGTGTTTCCCGTAGCGATTGCATTTCATCCAGCGCATGCCGCGCATCCTCGTCGTCGCGCAGCAACTGGTCAACTTGCTGCTGTTGCTCAGCGGAAAGCTCACCGTCGAGGTAAGCACTGAGCAATTCTTCGTTGATGTGGTTGGACGATTCGGTCATGATCACGCTGAGCGGGCAGCTTCCGTAGTCAAAAAAGCGCTGAGCAATTCTTCTGTATGGTTGTTTGACGATTCAGTCATGGTCAACTTAGGAGGGCTGCTGGAGCAAACCCTTAAGCAATCCTCGCATCTCCGAGCGCGCTCGGTGCAGTCGGCTACGCACCGTGCCGACCGGTAAATCTAACATTTGAGCAATGGTCTCGTAACAAAATCCTTCCATTTCACGAAGCACCAGGACTGTGCGATGTTCTTCGCTCAATCTGGCCAGCGCCGAGTGGACCTGTTCGGCGCGTTCTTGGCGCTCCAGGTTTCCGCTGACCGGTTCACCGGTATCCTGCGGTTCGACTCCGGTATTTTGTTGATGAGTTTCCACGGATGCCTCCGGCCGCTTTTTGCGCCGACGGCTGATGCAGGTGTTAAAGGCGATGCGATAAAGCCACGTGTAGAAGGCGCTGTTGCTCTTGAAAGTTGGTAATTTGATAAAGGATTGGACGAACGCTTCCTGGACCACATCCTCCGCCTCTTCACGCGAGCCGGCCACGTGCACCATGGTATGGAACAGCCGGTCCTGGTACTTGCGCACCAGCTCCCCGAAGGCGTCTGCCTGGCCGGCCAACGTGGCTTGGATCAATTCCGCGTCGTCTGTCACAAACGATTCTGCCTATAGGACGCCTCGGGGACAGGAAAAGTTCCCAATTCAGACGGACCACTAAACCGACTAAAAATAGCTGTTTAGATGACCTGGGACCATCCCCAGGCCCCGGTCCGACGCCAAGTCAAATACGCACGCATGGGCGAATTCGTTTGCCATGGGGGCCGAAAAAGTCAAAAACGATGCTTCAATGCCCAGCTGCCAACGGTTTCGCGGCTTGGGCAACTTGGGTCGTCCTCCCCACTCGAGTCCACAACGCCACCGCTAAAACCAAGAGCCCCACGCTGATTAGCTGGGAGATCGTCAATCCGGTACCCAGAAAACCTGCTTCGTCGGTGCGTATCATTTCCAATAGAAATCGGCTGATTGGATACAGCGTCAACAACCAGGCCAAAACCTGTCCGTCGCGACAGTAGGGCGTCACGGCCAGGAGAAACAAGCAGATCACGAAAGCGTTGATCGCGCTATAGATTTGCGTGGGATGAATTGGCCAACTGCGGTTGGGCAGCGCGGCAATATTCCAGTTGAGTTTGCGACCATCGTCGAGCAACACTGAGATTTCGGAGCGCGCCGGGGGTTGCCTTGCACCCTCGCGTTGGCCCGGCCCAATTTTCTGAAGAAGTGGATCTGACACGTTGAGGGAAATAACGTTCTGACCAACCTGTAGTCCCGCAGCTTCAGCCGGACTTTGCGGTTGGACGAACGTCACTGGACTGCCAGCGCCGTTTGCATCGGCGTCTTGGTCCCTTTCAGCTACACGAAAGCCATGTAGCAATCCAGCATTAAGTTGTTCCTCGTAGGGAGGCGACGACGGAGGAAATCGGATGGCCCACGGCAGGTCGCAGACGCCACCATAGCAACAGCCGTTCATCAGGCACCCGAGTCGGCCAATGGCCAGGCCCAGCAGCAAACTGGGCGCAATCATGTCCGCGGTTTTCCATACCGGCAGGCCGTGACGCGAGACGAAAAGCCAGACGGCGATCGTGGCACCAATCAGCGACCCGTATACGACCAGTCCACCTTCGGCCACATTCACCGCGGCCGCCAAGAATTGCGCGAGATTGCCCTTTGGAAATTGATCCCACTTTTGGATGACGAAAAACAGTCGAGCTCCAACGATACCACCGACAGACATCCACATTGCCAGGCCGTAGACCGCTTCGGCATCCAATCCGAACTTGGGCGCTCGAACGATCGCCAACTGGACCGAGCTGACAATGGCCACCAGCAACATCAATCCATAACCACGAATGGGAATCCCCTGCATCAGGTTGCCGTCAGCTGCGCGGATTCCCAATCGCTGTTCCAACCAGGGAATGACGAACACGATGAACGCCGCCATCAGCGCCGCCGTTGTGAGGTGATGCTTGACCTGCGAGGAAAGGCGTACCTGCGAGGAAAGGGCTTGGTGCCACACGGTATAAGCGATCACCGTCAAATAAAACACGACCCAGGCGATCAGGACCCATCCCCATCCAAACACGGGTAGTGGACCAAGCTTGTGTGGGATGTAAAAGAGAGTTTGCAGCATGCTTAATCCTCAACCAACTGTCGGTTGTCGATCAACCTCGTGTCGCCTACGTGCGCGGCCACGAGCGCAATGCTATCAGACGAAGCTTTCGGTTCGATTTGAAGGTTGACGGAATTCGCCACGGCGACGTAGTCAATTTGCTGGATTCCCGCATCTTCAATGACTTGACGCATTGCCGTGGTGAGCTGCTTCGTGCGACGCTCACCCTTTGCATACAATTCGCCGGCCTCAGCCAAACAGCGTGAGAGGGCGATCGCCTGCTGCCGCTGCTCGGCGGATAAATACTGGTTGCGAGAACTCAGCGCCAGTCCATCGGTGTCTAGAATCGTGGGACAATCACGAATCTCCGTCGGCAGCGACAGCTCTTGGATCATTTTTTTGATCACGAGGTATTGCTGGTAATCTTTGCGTCCGAAAAAAGCCACATCGGCGGGGATACAGTTCAACAACTTGAGCACAATGGTGCAAACGCCGCGAAAATGACCGGGCCGACACTCGCCTTCCCACGGCAGCGCGACGCTTGGAGGATCGACGAAAGTGCTGTGGTCCTCATCGTACATCTCTTGATTGGAGGGGGCAAAGACGAAATTCACTGCCAGTCGGCTCAACGCGTCGAGATCAGATGGTAAATGGCGGGGATAATTGTGCCAGTCCTCATCAGGAAGAAATTGACTCGGATTAACGAATATCGTTACCACGCAAACATCACATCGACGGGTACATGCCCGGACAAGGCTCAAGTGGCCCTCGTGGAGAGCGCCCATGGTCATGACAACGCCAACGGTCTTGCCGGCCGCTTGTGCCGAGCGGACCACTTTGTGAATTTCGCGACGCACGGCGATCAGAATTGGTTGGGACGAAGCTTTCAAGGAGCTTTTGTTGAATTAGGTGGGCTGCGGCAGTGAGCGAACTTTTGAAACTCGACGACCGATTCAATCACGGCCGTCATCTTTTGGCGAGCCCGATTAAGGTCGCCTATGTCTATTATTAGGTGTGGCAGGCGAGGTGCCAAACGGTCTTTAGGGCTGCGTCTGATCGGTTTGTGCCCGAGGGATGCCACCGTGCCAGCTGGCCGGCCGATTTGAGACTTTGCCCGCCTCAGGATCACCAATACGGACGGAATTAGCGAGGGAGGTGAAGCCTCTCCCAGCCAAAAGTCACTGATGCAAAGTCCGCCAGGGTTCTCTTGCTGGACACCCACCAGTGCTCGCGTGAGGGACTCAATTTCCGCCGAGGGGTCGTGATCGCCGGCGGTATCAGGATCGCCCATGGTATCAGGATCGCCGACGGTATCAGGATCAACTGTAGAGCCGGAAGATACCAGCCTGGCATCGAATTGGACGGCCAATTCTGGTAACCAATCGAGATTCCGCTGGTCCGATTGATTCCAAATCGCGATGTACGGTCGTGTCATGATCAAATGATCCCAAATGGCTTGAAGCGACCATCCCAACAGGGGATGGACCATATCGGCTGCGATCTGAACGGCCGGGCGCATGACGAACGGTCGGATCGTCATCCAGGGATGTGGGATGGTTAGACGTGGTTCGTCAATAACGACGTCGTTGTAGAGCAGAATATCGCAATCGATCGTTCGCGGGCCCCACCATTGAGTGCGTTGGCGACCCATCCAACTTTCGATTTGTTCGATGTGCCTGAAAAGTCCATAGGGTGACAGGCTGGTTTGGAGCAGCGCAGCGCCATTGAGGAAATCGGCTTGTTCGGCCTGTCCACCAGCCGCTGGCCCACCAAGCGGTGGATTCGCGAACCAGGGGCTGAGTCTCAGCTGCGAAATCTGCGGAATTTGTCCCAACAGACGAACAGCTTGGCGCAGGTGACGTTGACGATCACCCAAGTTCGATCCGAGTCCTAGCAAACAAGCCGGCATTGGACTAGCCGCGCGCGTCCGACCCGGGGGAACACCGGGCAACGGAACAGGCAATGCAAAAAGACGCCCGAATTACTTTGGGGCCTGCCACTTCGAAAAGGTCCAACGGGCGAGCAGACCCTCTCTATCAGTTGCCCCTCTTTCAGTAGACACTGCTTATTGTACGAGTATTGCTACCAACAGCAAGATAGCTAAAAACCGAGGGGGACCTCCGAGTCCCGGCAATCGCCGACGTCAGTCGCGTCCATCAGTCGTCGCCCCCCAATATCTCAATCTCTACCGATTTGGAATGGATTTTGGGTTCGAGACGCAATTGTTGCCCGCCAATGACAACCTCAGCCGCGCAATCACTTCTTCGGCAGCACGGAGTCAACCTCTCCTTTTCCAGATGTCAAAAAAAACCGTCGAGTGTTTATGACCTCAACAGTAAGAAAAACACCTTTCGACGGTGAGAAAAACCAGGGCGGGAAACAAAAGCATCGTCAACTCAAGAATGTCGTTCAATGATTCCGCTATTCTCTGCGCGAAACTCTCGTTGTCAACCAACCCCACGAAATTTTTTTTTCTTCCAACGACCGGCCTAATTTGTCTTGTAGCCTCTTGCAATTATTCGGAGAGACGTTCTTTTTTGGATCTCGGCCACTGCGATTCTCGCGTGGGCGACAGGTCGTTGCTATCGTTGTTTTCGTGACAATCGCAACCACCAAACACAGTAATTATTGTTCGTGACGGAATGCAAAAAGGTAACTTCCGCCCGCCGAAAAATACCTTTCACAAATATGTGATAAGATACAGGTAGGCGCCTGGGTGAGCTTTCTTGTCTGTTTGTTTTGGCATCAGCACGAACATGGCTATCGCGGATCGACGCAGATGAATAAGGATTCACATCGCTTACCTGATGACGAGAGGGTTCTTGATGAGAATCTGGATTCCGTGCGGTTGAAGCTGCGCGGCACTGGAGGTGATAGTAGCCAGCTATCGCACAACCGTCGCGTCGAGTTCGCGAGAGAATTGCTGACCCCCTCTGTTTGTCGCCGATTGGCGGTCTATCCGTTGCCGGTATCTTTTCTGTTATCGGTGATCGTACCGATCTACAACGAAGAGAAAACATTGGAGGTTGTCATTGGAAAAATTCGAGGGACTGGGATTCCTGTCGAAATCGTTTTGGTGGATGACGGCAGCACGGACAGCACTTCCTCGATCCTGGCCAATTACCGCGGCAGTCCAGACATCAAGATCGTTTCTCATGGTGTGAACCAGGGGAAGGGAGCCGCTTTGCGCAGCGGATTCACGATGGCGACTGGTGACATCGTTCTAATTCAGGACGCTGATTCGGAATACGATCCGGACGATTACATACAGTTATTGCAGCCGATCATTGAGGATCGCGCCGATGTCGTTTATGGGAGCCGTTTTAGCGGACAGGATCGCCGTGTGTCGATATTCTGGCACGAATTGGCCAACCGTTGGATCACCTATCTGTCCAACGTCTTTACCAACCTGATGCTGTCCGATGTGGAAACCTGCTACAAGGTTTTTCGTCGGGAACTGATCGCGAAGATCGGCCCGACATTGCAGGAACGTGGCTTTGGCGTCGAATTGGAGCTCACTGCGAAACTTGCCCGCATGAAAGATGTGCGTTTTTACGAGCTGCCGATTCGCTACCAAGGCCGCAGCTATGTCGAAGGAAAAAAGATCAGCTGGCGTGATGCCTTCTGGGCTCTATGGTGTATCGTGCGGTACTCACTGTGGCGCTAGGCACACTAGGTCGTGACCGGTGACTCCGTTGGATGACGACCCCCTTTCACCGAAATGACTCCGCAGCGCGGATGAAAGGTTGACGACAATTTCGACCGACGAGTCACTGAACGATTCGGTCTCTCGTGGCACACGCTGGCTGCTTGGCGGGCGCTTGATTTCCCAGTTTATCACGCTGGCCACTTTGGCGGTCCTGTATCGGTTGGTTCCTCAGGAGGAATTTGGTCGCTTTGGGATGGTGATCCCAGTCATCTATTTGCTACGTGTCTTCGTTTCCTTCGGTCTCAATGCGGCGACGATCCAACGACCGGAATTATCGAATGAGCAGGTATCAGGGCTTTTTTGGTTCAATACGGCCGCAGGTGTGATTGTCAGCGTTGTGACCGTGGGGATCGCCCCGTTGTTGGGTTGGATTTACCGCACCGACGTGGTGATACCGGTGACGATCGCACTATCGGGTACGGCCCTGTTCATCGGATTGCTGACCCAGCACGAGGCTTTGCTGGTACGGAAAATGGAGATGGCGCGGGTCGTCACCGCGCGCATGGTATCGCAGGTGTTGGCAGCCATTGTTGCGGTTGTCGTGGCCTGGCGAGAGGGCGGCGTTTGGGCGCTCGTCGCGCAACAGTACGTTGAGCTGTACGTCATGTTCGTGATGGTGTGGAGGATGGAACCATGGCGACCTGTCCCCTGGAGGTATAGTGGCCGCATCGGTGACCTGGTCCAGTTCGGCAGTTATCACAGTTTGGGTGGATTCATGTCGTCGCTCTATTTGACGATCGACAAACTGTTTTTGTCTTTGATGATGGGAGCCTCCCCCTCGGGCAGGGCGATCATCGGAATCTATAGCCAGTGCTTTCGCATCATGACCTTGCCGTTTTATCAGGTGGCGGGGCCGATTAGCGGAATGATGTTACCGGCCCTATCGAGAGCCGGTAGTGATTCGCGGAAAGCGGGAACCCTCGTGACCGATTTCGTTCGACTGGCGGCGCTTATACTGCTTCCCGCGTCGGTCGGCATGTTCGTTGTTGCGCCAGATTTGATGGAATCCTTGGGAGGTCGTGCCTGGTTACCAGCTGGGCGAGTGCTGGCGGCCTTGGCGCCCGCCATGATCGGGTTAGCCGCTTTGCAGATGACCAGCGTGATCCTCACGGCCCGGGGGCGCGTCCGATTAATGTGTGGCTTGGAGATGTTGGCGGTCGTCGGCGTGCTGATTGGATGTGCCCTCGGCTATCTGTGGGAAGGTAGCCTGGGAAACACGGGCTTGGCTGTCGCGGCCGGCTATTCACTGGTCGTGACCTGCCTGTTTGCCACGGCCTACCTGAGGTTGGCCATGGCGAGTTTCGAATCTTCTATCCTCGAACCGCTCGGCCGCCTGAAGCGGCCCGCCGCTGCGGCGCTGGTCATGGGTGCCGCGGTTTGGCTGGTGAGAATTTGGTTGGTCCAGCAGATTCCCGAGGCCAGTCTACTTCGGCTCGCAGTTTTAGTTGGGCTCGGTGGGGTGATTTATGGGTTGATTGCCCAGCCGGAGATTCGTTGGGCCAGAGAAAAATTCTTTCAATTCAATTCTTGACGGTTGTCAGTCACCCGGATTGGTCGCCATGACACGATGGAAATGGAGTTTGACCTCGCGGTCGACGACCCGGCGCACCCCTTCGGCCAGACATTGAGGTTCGTTATCCTCCTGGCCAATGCGGATGACTTCTTCTAGCTTCATGCCGTGAGGGACGGTGAACGTGGTTTGCTGGATGATTTGATTTCCGGCGTCCAGCTCGGGGACAATGAAGTGGCAGGTCGCTCCGTAGGTCAACATTCTGGCGGCGAAGGCATCGTGATACGGCCTCATGCCGGGAAACCCGGGAAGTAGCCCATGGTGCAAGTTCACAATGCGGCCACCCGCAAACTTCCAACAGGTGCTGGCCGGCAATACCCGCATGTATCGCGCCAGGATGACGTAGTCGATTTGGTACTGGTCCAATAGCTCGACCAGCCGGTCCTCATCGGGCTGTCCGCGTGCGTCACCGAACATATGCCAATCGACGCCGAATTGTTCGGCGATGCCCCGGCAAGCATTGCGATTGCCGATCATCAGCGGGGCTTCGGATCGAATCTTTCCATCCCGAATTCCACGCAAAATCGCCAACGCCGGTTCGGGGCGATACGTTGTACAAATGGCCAGTCGCGGCGCGCCAGATCCAGCATCTGGCGACCAGACTCGCACGGAAAGTTTTTTGAGATCACCTATCTGATGCATGGACTTGCGCAGATCCTCAAGCGATACGTTGGATAGCTCGAGGCGTACCAGCATCGCGAAGATGGCTTCTTCATCATGGTTGTACATCTGGATCTCGACGATGTTGGCGCCAAGGCCCGTCGCGTAGTGAATGATCGGGTCAGCCAATCCGACGTTATCAGGTCCAACTGCCGTGATGACGACTTCCATAAAGCTACCGCGCGGAGTTGAGTGTGTAGAAAACGGCGAATCGCAAACGTCGTGCGTCCTAGGGAACGGAGGAAACAGCGTATACCAGCGCTCGCGTCGGCGCCAAGGGAAACTGTTGCCGAGTGCAAACAGAAGCAGGGAAGCGGCTACCTTCTTAAGCTGACAAAGGGGTCCTCTCTCGCGGGCCAGCCCTGTTCCGCTGGTCAGCCGAGTGGGCATCTGGTAATTTGTTCCGATGGCGCGACGGTTGGCGTGACGGCGGCCTTTTGAATCAAAGGTGACGCGAGGTTTGTGCGAAAGCACCTCAACAATGATAGCTTGAAGATAACGGTGAGAGAGATGATAGCGGAATTCAAAACCAGGCCCCGACGGGAAGAAGTCTCCAAGGACGCGAACCTATGCGATTACTGCACGGCTAAATGCTGCCGATATTTTGCCTTGCCCATTGAGACTCCGTCCAGTTTCGCCGATTACGAGTATATGCGCTGGTACCTGCTGCACGACCGGGTCTCTATTTTTACCGAAGATGGGGATTGGTATCTGTTAGTGCATACGGTTTGCCAGCATCTTGAGACGGACAATCGCTGCGGGATTTACGAGACTCGACCGCTTATCTGCCGAGAGTACAAGACCCTCGATTGCGAATATGACGATGATTGGACATACGAGCAGTATTTCGAGACTCCGGAACAAATGTGGGAATACGCTGAGGCCGTGATGGGTCCGCGTGAAGGTGGGATTCGCAGCGCCAAACCTGCGCTCTTGCCGGTGATCGGTATATGACGATTCAGCCCCGGACACTCAAAGGTTTTCGCGATTACTTGCCGGATGAAATGATTCCGCGCGAACGGCTAATGGAAACCGCCCGTCGGGTCTACCGGTCGTATGGCTTTAGCCCCATCGACACACCGGCGCTGGAGTATTTGGAAATCCTGACCGGCAAGGGAAGCGAGGAGACGGATCGCCAGTTGTACCGCTTCGAGGATCATGGCGGTCGCCAGGTCGGAATGCGATTCGATCTCACGGTTCCGCTGGCTCGGTTCGTGGCCCAGCATATCAATAAGTTGGGCGTGCCCTTCAAGCGTTATCATATTGCTCCCGTTTGGCGAGGCGAGAACACCCAACGGGGTCGTTATCGCGAATTTTTCCAATGTGATTTTGACACGATCGGCACCCTATCGGTCAGTGCGGATATCGAGATGGTGTTGGTCATCTATGATCTCATGCGCGCGTTGGGCATTGAGAAGTTCACCATTCGTGTCAACAACCGACAGATTCTCAACGGCCTGTTGGAGAAACTGGAGTTAACCGACCAATCCACCGCAGTCCTGCGAGCGCTGGATAAATTGGCCAAGATCGGAAGCGACAAGGTGATGGAGGAAATGGTGCAAGCTGCCGGTGCGACGCGCGAGCAGGCCGAGCAGGTGCTGCAACTAAGTGAGCTGAGTGGCGTCAACCGTGACGTGCTCAGCGGTTTGGCTCCACTGATGGCAGGCAGCCAAACGGGTGAGTCCGGCCTGTGCCGTCTGGAAGAACTGGTGGAAGGGATCGAAGCGGCGGGTGTAGGCCAGGATAACTTTTGCTTGGACGTATCGATTGCCCGCGGTTTGGATTACTACACGGGGACGATCGTGGAGACATTTTTGGACGATCTGCCGTCGATCGGTAGCGTTTGCTCGGGAGGCCGTTACGACAATTTGACGGGTGTTTACACCAAGCAGCAGTTACCTGGCGTCGGAGCCTCGCTCGGATTGGATCGCTTGCTGGCCGCCATGGGAGAATTAGGCTTAAGCGAGCCGACTCGAACGACGGCTCCCGTGTTCTTGGCCTATTTTGATGCCGATCGTTTGCCGGACTATTTGCGATTGGCTGGGGGGATTCGTGCGGCGGGAATTGGCGTTGAGTTGTACCCAGATCCAAAGAAGTTGGCCGCCCAACTCAAATACGCCTCCGCCCGCGGTTTTCGCGTGGCTGTGATCGCTGGTCCCGATGAATTACAGCGAGGTGTCTGCCAGGTGAAGGACCTGGCAGCCCGAACCAGCGAAGAGTTTGGAACCTGTCCAGCGCTGGACCCGTTGGTTGACGGGATTCGTCAAATTCTCGAAAAGCACGAAAGTCCCGCTGGATAATCCAGCGCAGCTCGGTTTACAATGGTGATCTACGGAGTTGCCGGATCATTTATGGGGAACCTGTGATGTCGATTGTCAAGAAGATGCGGATTGTCAAAAAGTTGATCATCAGTCTCTGCATCGTCACCGTGTTGGGATTGTCAACGGCAGGTCCCGTGATGGCCAAGAAAAAAAAGAGCAGAAGGGATCCGGACCCAGCGACCGTGTCGAAAGAGAGTTGGGTGCTGAGCTATGCGATTGTTGGCTTAGGTGTGGGACTCGGGCTGGCCGGTCTCTGCCGTCCAGGTCGTCGCAGCAAGGAAGTCAAGCGTTAAGGGACCTCGTCGTTACCTGAGGTTGGCCCATATAGTTCTCGTCACTCTGTCTGGTCAAACAGTTCTCGGGCCTTGGCATGGTCCTTCGACCGCAGCTGCTTTGGAAACACGGTTGCTGACTCGCTGTTATTCAGATTGGCCCTGCCTCAAGGGTGTTCTGAGGCGTCCTATATATACGGTCTCACCGAGCCCGCCCTGCAGAGGGGTTCGTCGTTTTTTCAGCCTTGCCGTTTTCTGTTTGTGCAACGCAATCCAAAAATGAGGGCGACGGCGGCCAACATCGACAGGGTTGCCGGTTCAGGAACGGACCGAATGCGGTAGATGGCGCCAACCGGAAGTCCCGACGTTGGGTCTGTCGCACTGGGCGATAGCGTCGTGCTGGTAGCCACGTAGACTTCGCCGTTCTCATCCTGTCCAAAGGCCAGAACGTATTCATCAATCGGGTTCCCACCCAGTACGTCGAGTACCGACAGATCGAAGTTACCGGGCGAAGTCTCTTCCAATCCAAGGAAGGTTCCCGCTGCCGGAACGAACTGAGTGCTCCAATCACCGAATATGTATTTGCCATTGAGTGCAGGGTCCGTACCTCGATGAACGATACCGCCGGTGACGGAAACCCCGACTTCGAGCAATCCATTGTTCTTGCCGGCACGTGTGTACTGGGCGACCGGATCCTTCAGGGTGCTGGCGGGGTTGGGACTCACCGTGTTGTCAAAGTCAAACGTCCCTTCCCTTATCCGCCAGCCAAAGTTTACGCCAGTATTTTCGCCAACGTTCAGAATGTTCACTTCCTCGACGTCTCCCTGACCCACGTCAGCGATGAACATGCGATTCGTTCCGCCCGGACCATCGTCAAAAGAAGCCCGCCATGGATTTCTCAGACCGTACGCGTAAATCTCTTCGCGTTCCCAGCGAAGGGATTGTCGTTAGGAATGCCGTACTGGCCGCCGGATCCGTTGGTTCCTTGTGGATCGATTCGGAGCATTTTACCTAGAAGCTTCGTACGGTCTTGGGCATTGCCGAGCCCGCCGGACGGCTGCGTCGCATCGCCGCCTGTATGCCCAGCGTTGTTGTCATCGCTAGAGCCACCGTCTCCCGTGGAGATGTAGAGAAAATTGTCGGGGCCAAAGCCAAGGTAGCCACCGTCATGATTGAACTGCGGCTGGTCGAACGTCAGCAAAATGCGCTTGGAGTTGAAATCCGCAACATTTGACCCGGGACCGGTTACCGCGTATTCGGCGATGACGGATTGGTGATTGACCGGGTTGCTGACCGCGTTTGTTCTTCGGAGCCGTCGGATTTTCAGGATCAACGAGTTGATTGGAGCGATCTACCGAAGATTGTTTCTCCGACTTCTTGCCAAAGCGTTCCGATTTCAGTTGGCGAATCTCTGCCTTGGCTTGGTCGAGCTCAGCTTGCAGCTTTGCATTGCGCTGTGTCGCTCGGGCATGCAAGCTTTTCCAGTAACCGAC
>Ga0310121_10000372_pt1 | contig 49757 bp, 51 predicted proteins | sample CB27_Tmax_986_MG_FD_203504 | JGI IMG/M metagenome (GOLD analysis project Ga0310121, IMG submission 203504) | Marine microbial communities from Western Arctic Ocean, Canada - CB27_Tmax_986 | ecosystem: Environmental > Aquatic > Marine > Oceanic | place: Canada: Western Arctic Ocean | collected... | reverse complement strand
GACCCGGCTACGCCTGCGGTTTCGCTCAATCGTTCGCGGCCAAATCTGGCGCAAATCTGAGCGCCAATTCTACCAAGTTATTCTTGCGCAGACCCTAAGTGCTCAAGTCGCTTCTCGGGTTCTCGGGATGGAGGCTGGCAAATTCCCGCAGCAGCTCTTTGGAACGTTCGTCGTAAATCTCTGGTATTACCACGGCGACCTCGACCAACTGATCCCCTCTCTGCGTTCGCTTGAGTGAAGGGGCCCCTCTCCCACGGAGCCGGAATTTCTGGCCGCTCTGGGTTCCTGGTGGAATCGTGAGTCGAGCCTTTCCCTTAACGGTCGGCACCTCTATTTCTGTGCCCAGGGCCGCTTCTGTGACCGTCAGCGGAACTTGGACCAGGATGTCGTTGCCTCGGCGGTGAAAATAGGGGTGCGGTTCGACGTTCACGATCAGGTAGAGATCTCCTCGGGCGCCTCCGAACCTCCCTACATTACCCTTTTCCGGAATGCGGACACGGGACCCCGAATCGACTCCAGCCGGAATCCCAACCGTGACGGTTTCCTTATCCCGAACTGTGCCCTCTCCGCCGCAGCGGGGACAGTTGCCACTTCGAACACGCCCTCTTGAATCACACTTCTTACAGGCAACCTTGAAGCGCAGGCCTCCGCGAGTCTCGTAGACTTGCCCGCTGCCTCGGCAGCTAGAGCAGGGACGCCATTCTTCCCTGCTTCCACCTTGACCCTGGCAGCTGGGACAGCTCTCTTTACGGCTAAAGGTGATGCGGGACTTCGTGCCTTCGATGGCGTCAAGGAAGGGAATCGTGAGAGAGTGTTCCAGGTTTTGGACCCGCTCGGGACGAGTACGTGTCTCCTGGGACCGACGCGCCGAAAAGAGTTCGGAGAAGAGATCGCTGATGCTTCCCTGCCCAGCTCCCCATCCGTTGCCGTCGGCTGCGAAGCCGGGGAAGTCCCCGGCTTCGCGGAAAACGTCACTTGTGTCAGCGCTTACGCCGTCGCGGTAGAACCCATGGCGATCGTAGAAGCCCCGCTTCTCGGGATCGCTCAAGACCTGATAAGCCTCTTGTACCTCCTTGAACTTCTCGGCAGCTGATTCGTCGCTGGTGTTTACGTCGGGGTGCAGCTTGCGGGCCAGCTGGCGATAGGAGCGCTTGACTTGAGACGGCGTAGCACCTCGATCGACACCCAGGGTCCTGTAGTAGTCCTTGTGGCTCATCCAATTTTGCCTATCTCACTCGTCCTCGATCTCTAGATGACTCACTTCTTGTCATCGACGTCAACATATTCCGCGTCAATGACCTCATCTTCTCCCGTATCCTTTGCCGTCTCACCACCCGGACTCTTGGGAGTGGGCCCAGTGGCTCCAGGCTGATCCGGTTGTTGCTGCTGAGCCTGTTCATACATCACTTCTGCAAGGCGGTGGGAGGCCTGAGTGAGTTTCTCAACGCTCTCATTGATTCGATCAGCTCCGCCTTCTTCCATCGCCTTTTTCACTTCGGCAATCGCCTCTTCGACCGACTTAGCCTCGGTCTCGCCGATCTTCTCCCGGTTCTCATTCAGCATCTTCTCGGTGCTGTAGACCAGGTTGTCGGCCTTGTTGCGGGCTTCAATCTCCTCCTTTTTGCGCTGATCCTCTTCACCGTGTTCTTCAGCCTGCTTCACCATTTCCTGAATCTCATCGTCCTTCAGTCCGCTCGATCCAGTGATGGTGATCTTCTGTTCCGTACCAGTTCCAAGGTCCTTGGCACTGACGTTGAGTATCCCATTGGCATCGATATCGAAAGTTACTTCGATCTGGGGGACTCCTCTTGGAGCCAGTGGAATGCCCTGTAGGCTGAACTTTCCCAGTGACTTGTTGTGATGTGCTATCGGGCGCTCACCCTGTTGGACGTGAATTTCAACCGAGGTCTGACTGTCGGCCGCAGTTGAAAAGACCTCGCTCTTTCGAGTCGGGATCGTCGTGTTTCGCGGAATCAGGACAGTGGACACCTGGCCCAGGGTCTCAATACCCAGGGAGAGCGGAGTCACATCCAAGAGGAGAAGGTCTTTGACGTCTCCTACGAGGATACCGGCCTGCACCGCCGCTCCCACTCCCACGACTTCATCGGGGTTGACTCCGCGGTGAGGTTCCCGCTTGAAAAACTCCTGTACGATTTCCTGGACTCGGGGGATGCGGGTGGAGCCTCCCACCAGAACTACCTCCTTGACGTCTTCCGGCTCCAGGTTGGCATCTTTCAGGGCCTGTCTGCATGGTTCGATCGTACGTTGGAGGGTGTCCTCGACTAGCTGCTCGAATTTGGCCCTCGTCAGCTTCAGGTTCAGATGCTTCGGGCCGCTGGCGTCGGCGGTTATGAAAGGAAGGTTGATATCGGTCTCTTGAGTCGTCGAGAGTTCGGTCTTGGCTTTCTCAGCGCCCTCTTTCAGGCGCTGAAGGGCCATCTTGTCCTGCGATAGGTCGATCCCCTGATCCTTTTTGAACTCAGCCAGGATCCAATTGATCAGAAGCTGGTCGATGTTGTCTCCACCGAGGTGGGTGTCGCCGTTGGTGGACTTGACCTCGACCACCCCTTCTCCAACCTCCAGGATCGAAATATCGAAAGTTCCTCCTCCGAAATCGAATACGGAGATGACCTCATCCTTCTTCTGATCCAGGCCATAAGCCAGGGCCGCCGCCGTCGGCTCGTTGACCAGGCGTTGAACCTCGAGACCCGCAATCTTCCCCGCGTCCTTGGTAGCCTGACGCTGGGAGTCATTGAAGTAGGCGGGCACCGTAATCACCGCCTGAACCACCGTTTCGCCCAGATACTCTTCGGCAGCAGTCTTTAGCTTCTGGAGGATCATCGCCGCGATCTCGGGAGGAGAATACTCCTTGCCCTCGATCTGGACCCGTACGTCTCCGTTAGAGGCCCGGCTGACCTCATACGGGATCATCTTCATCTCCTCGGACACCTCTTCAAACTTCCTTCCCATGAACCGTTTAATTGAGTAGACGGTGTTCTCGGGGTTGGTGATCGCCTGGCGCTTGGCCACCTGACCTACCAGCCGTTCGTCGTTCTTGGTGATCGCCATGATCGAGGGAGTCGTCCGGCTTCCCTCCTGGCTTGCGATGACGGTAGGTTTGCCACCCTCCATGACGGCAACAACTGAGTTCGTAGTCCCTAAGTCAATTCCAATTATCTTTGGCATTTGCAGCTCCTTTCGAACTCCGAAGAAATCACGAACATTCGTGTCGTCGTCATTCGCATGATTTTAACGTCTCGCGGAACATAAGATTCGAGTCGGGGCCTGTCAAGAAACGGTTCCGGTACAGGTACTTGGAAGATCAAAACGATCTGCGGGAATGGGCACTGCGAACTGCAGCGCTGGTCCTCCTTGTTGGTATCGTCTGCGGTGAAGCTGGATAATTCAGCGGGAGCCTTCAGGTCCCGGATATGGGCTCATATTGCCGATCCGGCAGGTCGTTTGCGGCTCTGTTGGCTGCAGCGGCCTTCGGTTCACTGCTCACTGCTCACTTCTTGCTCTTGGCCTCGATCTGAAAAGGTCTCCAGATCCCTTCCGATCCGGCTTTGCTGTCGACTCAAATAGACGAGGAAAAAGAAGAGAACCGTCCAGACCACCAGGTATGCGGCGAAGAGATAGGAATTCAAGATGTGATCTCTGCTCTCTGCGACAGCTCGTCCAGCACTCTTTCCTGCAGCCTCATCGAAATTCTCAGAAGGGTCAAGGTAAGGTAGCAGATCGTGAAGGCTACGACCGCCACCCACAGTGCCTGCTTCATGCTGGGTTCCAGATTGGCACCGCTGGAGGTGATGACTACGGGGTGAATGGTTCTCCACCATCGTATGGACATCCAGACGATGGGAACGTCGATGAAGCCTATGATGCCGAAGACGGCGCAGAATCGATACTTCTTGTCGTTCTCGGGAAGGCTCGTGCGAAGAATCAGGTAAGCCACATAGATCAGCCACAGAACCAGCGTTGTCATGACCCGTGGATCTCCCGAAGGCCACCACGTGCCCCAGGCAGGCTTCGCCCAGATCGGGCCCGTGACCAGCACGATGGTTGTGAAAAGTACACCGACCTCTGCTGAGGCCACGGCGAGCTGATCCCAGAACGGATGCCGCTTGATCAAGTAGAAGACGCTGGCCAGAAACACGACAAAGAAAGCCAGAAAGGCATTCCATGCCGCCCCCACATGGAAGTAGAAGATCCGCTGGACCTCTCCCATGATCCTTTCGGTCGGCGTATGCAGAAAGGCTGCGTAGAGGGCAAGTGTCATCAGAACGTACAGCGGCGCCAGCAGCCAGCGGACTGCTTTCAAGTAAGAGGTAGCGGTCCTTGCGTTTTGGAGGTTAGTCTCCGACAACATGATCTATCACCAGGAAGGATGCGGCCAAAAAGATGACGTCAAAAGCAGCCAGCATCTTAATCCACTGCGACAAGAAGCGAAACTCCTCTCGCAGGAGAACCTCTTGAGTCCCATTGACTGCTGCAAGGATAAGTGGAATCAGAATGGGAAACAACAGAATCGGAAGGAGGACCTCTCGGGTTGCAACACTTGAGACCATGGCGGCAAACAAAGTTCCGACTGCTGCGAAACCGGCGCTCGCGAGGAAAATCAGGAGCACGATCCAGAGCAGCGTCAACTTGAGCGGGAAGTTGAAGGACACGATGAACAAAACCAGTATCAGTAGGTCTATCGCAATCAGGAAGGACCAGTTCGCCAGGAACTTGCCCAGAAAGAAGGTGCCGTGGCTGATCGGCGAGAGAATAATCCCATAGAGCGTCCCCTCCTCCATTTCCGACTGGAACGATCGGTTGAGCTGTATGATTCCTGGGAAGAGTAGTGCGACCCAGAGGATCCCTGGGGCGGCCTGCTGCGTGGCCGGACTTCCAGGATCGAAGGCAAACTGAAACACGATCAGGACGAGCAAGGCGAAAAAGAGAGTGCTCAGAAAGGCTTGCCGGGTTCGGAACTCTATCCGGAGATCCTTCTCAGCCAAGACCCAGATCAGCTTTATACTCTCCATTGCATTCCACCGATGGAAACTCGCCGCTTACTAGCTTAACTCTAAGCGACAGGCTGGGAAAGTTCCCAATTCGTCGAGTACGCCAAGCCACCGGGTAAAGGACCGGCCAAATACTGGGTGGAAGACGTGGACCTGAACTGCGATAGTCGGCGCCCGATCTTACAGACAGGGTCCGGTTTGATCCGATTCGACCGGCCGCTTGCGCCATGGTTTTGCCCGTCGGAAAATGTCAGCAGGGTATTGTCAGGTTAACAGGGCTAAATAAGTTCGAGATGAAATATGAACTCGGACGGCTCCCGCCTAACAGACACAGGCCACCTCTTTCCACTCGGAAAATTCCCGGTCGCGGAGGAGACGGTGGTTAGCTGCCCTCAAGTGGTGTCGACCAACCCGGAACAGATTCTGAGCGGCACCGTGGACAGAGAGGAATCGTTGAGACTGCTGAATTGATTTGAACCGGCTCATCTGCCTCTCTTGTTCTCGGGTGTGATGGTGCGACACTTCAGCCCGGTTGTTCTCATACTGACCGGTTCCATTCTCAACTGAGGTGAACACTTCGCGAGATTCCATCTGATGATTGTTGCTGCCACCGGCTCAACTTGACAATACCCATCGCCCATTTCCGGAAGCGATTTTTGCAAGAGCTGAAGCCGCTGTTTGTGGAGATCTTGCTGCTGGCCCAGGCGATGGGATTTCTGAAGTTGGGCCACGTGAGTTTAGATGGGACGAAGGTCAAAGCTAATGCCTCCAAGCACAGTACGTTGAGCTGGGGGCACATCCAGAAGCTGGAAGCGCGGCTGCGAGAAGAAGTAGAAGAGTTGATGCGGCTGGCCCAGCGGGCGGCCGTTACCGTTAGTCCACATCCAACAAAAGTGTGACACGTTTCGTTGCACGCTCCTCGCAGGCGCGTGTCGAGAAGGGATTCTTCCGATACAAGTCCGTCGCATCCGTCGGGCGCAAGAATGCGATGAGGTAACGATCGTAGCTGGGCCAAAGGCGGCCGGATGGAGAAGATTGAGCACAAGTTGACAACGAGGCTATCCGCGCTCCAGCCCAACGAAGTATTGGCGACACCTGGAAAACCGCAAACTACGGCTCCTAGGAGCCTGCTTTAGCGGGCTTCTCGAACACAGGCTTCAACCAGGCTCCAGGTCGACGTTGGCTAAAGCCGCTATTCGAGAAGGACCGTGAACGGCCCTCAAGTGGGGTGGAGTAGCGGCCTACCCCGGCGTGAACGCCGGGTCTAAAACGCTTCGCGCCAGGCCGCTGAAGAGGCCTCCGAGATCAGTGAGCAGCATGATGGCATCTGGATTGGCATCATCTTCTTGCCTTTTGCCCTTGTCTCGTGAGGGTGAGGCAGGGGAAGTGGTGAGGAAAAAGGCAAAGACAAGTGAGCGTTTCCCATACTTGATCAGTTTGTGAACTTTTTGCTGACCAAGGGTCTCTAGTTGATGTTGTTCTTCGATAAGTTGAGGTTCGACGCTTCCATCGGCCCGCCTGGCGTCTGCGTGCAGGTAATGTCAATGATCTCCCCGACCTTGGGGAGATCCTCCAGCTTCGAGGCGGAGAAGACGACCTCGACGGCGAAGATTCTGCCCTTCGCATTCACCTGCGGCACCTTCCCGGTGATCACTCTTGGGGAGGTCGCCAGACGTTCTGACAAATTGCTTTTTGACGACTTAACCGTCGTCGCCTCTTGCGGTAGGGGTGACTTCGTCTGACCCCTCGTCTTCTGAGCGACCGTCTGCGCGACGGTGAGACCGGAAAAAACAGCCAGGGCGGCGAGAACCAAAGCCTGGGTTAGCGATTTCTTCACGGTGGCACTCCCTTTTTTCATTGAATGGTTAGTACAGGTTACTGCTTGGCGAACGAAAGCGTTTGAGCCTCCATCGGCCTATTGGGCGTACCGATGTGGTCACAGGGAATTTGTCCTTCCAGGATGGGACTTCCATCGCTGCCTCAAAGCTGGGATCCTCTTCCCTCAGGATCTACAACACGCTCTCGAACTCCTGCCACACCGAGTCCCTGGTCTCGCCTGGCAGCAGCCTGCGGTCCAGCTCAATTTCACAGCTGTCCGGGACCATGTTGATTTGGACGCCACCCTTGATCAACGCGATGCCCAAACTGGCACGGCCCAGAAGAGAGTGCCCTTTCTCCTCGATTCTGGGGACCACCTCCTTCTGAATTTCCTGCACCAGCTTCGTCATGGACACCGGAACGAGATCTGCCCGCTCGGGTTCCGCTGGGCGTGTGGAAAGAGCCGCAACGCGTTGGTCTCGATGCGTGACGTTCGATGATCGCGTGTCATCATCGTGCCACCGGTTTGCCGTCGAGGAGGCCAGAGCCGCGTCCTGCTCCAGCAACGAGTCCAGTTTACGGCGCTGCACGGTCGGCAGATCCGACGGGATGATGTTATCCATCGCCTGACCCTTGGGCCGCAATATGTCGCAACTCGGGTAGTATAGTGATTATGGTTATTCTGACCATAACGGAGGTCGTCGATGCCAAGGAACGTGTCTATAGCCGATGCCAAAGCCCATCTCTCGGTCTGCGTACGGGAAGCCGAAAAGGGAGCGAGGCCATCCTGATTACTCGACATGGCAAGGCCGTTGCGGCGTTGGTCGCTGCCAGGGAACTGGAGGAGCTGGAGCGGTTGCGTAAGGCTGGGCCACAGGGCGGCTTGGCCAGTATGGCTGGGGGGTGGGCCGGATCGGACGAGTTGGTTCGTCATATCGAGTAATCGCGCCGCACGGATCCACGCCGTATCAAGTCACTGGACTGAACTCACTTTGGCTTTTCTCTTCGATACCGACGCGATTTCCGAACTCCTGTGCCTGCGCCCACTTCCGAGGTATGTCGAGTGGCTCGAATCCGTTCCCCGCGAAGAGCAATACACCAGTGCCATAACCGTAGGTGAATTGTATAAGGGTGCCTATCGCTCCCCGGCGCGGGAACGGCATCTAAGCAACATCGAAAAGCGAATCCTCCCCGCGCTGTGACCGTACTACCTTTCGATGTCGCGACAGCCAAGGTCTATGGACAACTCAGAAAGCACTTGGAGAGGACGGGTCAGCTTCTGGCGGACGCCGACCTTCAGATCACCGCTACAGCGATCTATCACGATCTGGAAGTGGTGACCGGGAATCTACGCCACTTCGGCCGAATTTCCCAGATACGAGTCAACCAGATCCTCTTTCAATCTCGCCAGACGGATTAGCAAGGAATCTTGCCGACTAAATGCCGACGTCAATACGATCCTGGAATCCAAGGGACCCTTCTACTCGATCCGGAAGAGCAGTTGGCCCGCGTTTACGCACCACACGATCTCGACCCCCAGACTCCTCATCGATCCTCGAACCCACCTCATTTCAGCTCCTTTTCGGTCATTTTATCCCCTTTCCTAGGACTGCATCTAAAAGGAAACTTCTATTCACATCTTCGAGCATAGCCATTAATTATCGTTCTCGAACAGGAAGAGACCACCCTTACCGGCCACGACAATATCGAGGTCTCCGTCCTGATCGATGTCTATCACGGGGATTTGCATGCCGCCTCCGACGCGACCGCCGTAATTGATGATGTGGCGCTGCCACTCCCATTTGCGAGGAGTCTTGAGGTGCTCGTACCAGTAGAGGCCAAGCGGCTCGCGGCCGCCCTTGTCATGGCCGTTGTGGGCAAAGAGGCGCTTTCCGGTGACCAGCTCCGGGCGCCCGTCTCCGGTCAGGTCCACCATCGTCATCGCATGCGCCTGGGACCAGGAATCATCGATTGTGTGCTTCTGCCACTTCATCGGTCCACTGCTATCGAGCAGTTGTTCCAGCCAGAAGATGCCATAGTCATGGGCCGCGGTGCTGACGATGTCATTGACTCCGTCCCGGTTGACGTCGTGAACGTAGATGAAGCCCGCAGACTTCTCCAATTCGAAGTCCGGACGGAATTCCCAGGGCCCGTCTCGGGGTGCTGCCGGTGCCTGCAGCCAGCCTTTTGGAACGAGGATATCGTTGCGGCCATCGCCATTCAGATCCCCTGCGCCGATGCCGTGGCCATAGCTTCGAGGACTCACGACGTGCTTGATCCATTTCGCTCCGGCCCCCTGCCCCTTCAGCTCATACCAGGCAGCCCCGGCGCTTTCGCGGCCAAACTGCGGAAGAAGGTCGTCGTCGGCACCGTCGTTGTCGAGGTCCACGAGGAAGGCGAATTCGACTGGCGACCCGGAATCAATCAGGTGTTTCTTCCAGGCACTCTGGGGTACGCCGGGGTTCTGGAACCACAGGATTTCTTGAGAAGCCCAACCGACACTGATGATGTCAACGGCACCGTCGCCGTCGACATCCAGCGGCAGGTCCGAAAAGTCATCGATATAGTTGTTCCAGGACAGGAAGGAGCGGAACTTGTGCTTCCTCCAGGTTGGGGCCTCGTACCAGTTTTCGCCGGAAACGATGTCAGGCCTACCGTCACCGTTCAGGTCGGCCACTGCACAAGCCTCGTTTCTTCCGAGATCCACCGTGTGTTTTCGAAATGGAATCTCGTCGGAGCCCGCCAGAACGACTGTCACACCTGTCAGCGTGAAGATCAGGGACTTCAAGAGGATGGGGCTCATTTCAGTTTGCCTCGCATTTTACCTACCTGCCAGAAATTTCGGACGTTGCTTCGGACTCCTGGCCGAGCACTTTCTAACCATATCAGTTCTTCCATTCCATTTGTTTCCAGGCATGATGCGGTGCATACAGTCATCGAACAAGGGAACCGTGAAAGCGGTGTCCCTATGTATTTTTGTAAACTTACTAACTTCGCTCAAGCCTGAGGTTAAATATTCCCCTTGCGCATTTCTTCGGCCATGTAGTCGGTCGCCCGCCACGAGAGCGCGAGGATCTTCAACGTGGGGTTCTTCTCCGTAGCCGTCGGGAAGGCTGACCCGTCCATAACGAACACATTCTTCACTTCATGCATCTGGCAAAAGCCGTTGAGAGCTGATCGTTTCGGGTTCCGCCCCATCCGGCAGGGACCATGTTCGTGGATGGCGCTCCCGAACTTGTCTATGGATCCTCGGGTGTAGGGCAAGACCTCGGCCTTCATCTCATGGAGGATCTCCTCGGCCGTGTCGTACATCTTTTCGAGCATCTTGTGCTCGTTCTCGCCGATGTCGTACTCGATACGAGGTATAGGCAGCCCGTAGCGGTCCGTCGGGGTGCCGTCTACCCGAATGCGATTTGTGGCTCGTGGCAGGACCTCCCCATACGGATGCAGTTGGATGAGGGCCGGATAGCGCCGTTTTACCGCTCGTTTGAAATCCCGGCCGAATCCCGGCAGCTCTTTGGCAAAGGAAGGGTTGTCGTGGCATCCAACTCCCCAGAACTGCATGCCGTAGCCGCGCAGGTAATCCCGTTTGTCTCCGGGCTTGTCGAATCGCGGCATGTAAATGTGGGACCCACTGATGCCGTCGTCGTTCGAAGACGCCTTCCCAATCAATTGTGATGCGGAACCGCGCATGTGGAAACGCACCTGATCGCAGAGGTACTTCCCGATGACTCCCGAGCCATTGCCGAGGCCATTCGGATACCGCGACGATCGGGAGTTGAGCAGGATGCGTGTCGAATCGACGCAGGAGGCAGCAACCACAACGCGCCTAGCGGGCACGGTGCGCTCTTGAGCCGAGTGCCGGTCGAAGTACTGAACGCCCGACGCAAGCCCTTCGTCGTTGATCATGATGAGGCCAACGACGGCGTTCTCTGCGATCTCGAGGCGGCCCGTCTCTTCGGCGAACGGAATCAGATGGTCGGCCGAGTTGAAGAAGCTGGCCGTATCGCAGCCCTTGCCACAGGCTCCACAGTAGTGGCAGGAAGAGAATCCGCGGTGGTTACGCGTCAACACGGCACGGCGTCCGCTGACGATCTTGATTCCCCGGCGGGCTACGGCCCTCTTGATCAGAGCTTCGCCGCAGCGTGGTCTGGGCGGCGGCATGTGGTATTGGCTGGAGGGCAGCCAGGGCTCGTCGGAGTCATCGCCGCAAACGCCGATCAAGCGGTCTACCTGGTCGTAATAAGGGCTGATTCCCCTGTAGCGAAACGGCCAGTCGATTTCCCATCCGTCACGGGCTGGCTCATCGAAATTGAGATCGGAATAGCGGAGTGAAACGCGTCCCCAGATGTTGGTCTTCCCGCCGATGCCCCATACCCGCCACCACTGGAAGTAACGGCCTTCGGTCCATTCGTAGGGCTGGTCTTTGATGTCAGTCAGGAATTGGGGCGGCCGTTCACCGCGGCGGTAGCGCTCGCGTGCCCGCCACCGAGATGTGTGCGTCCAGAAGTCTGCGCGGTTGAAACGCGGTCCGGCGTCCAGAAGCAGGACCTTCACGCCTTTGCGGGTGAGATTCCAGGCGGCCATCCCGCCGGAGGCGCCACTACCTACGACGACGACATCGTAGTCGTTTTCAATGGCCACTACTGGTGCTCCTCGTGTGTACAGCCGGGAAACTGCGCCAGATAGGTGTTTCCCTGGTAGCCGAGTTCGTCGATGATCCCGACCTTTGTCGAGTAGTAGTGATCCACCGTCAGCCCTTTACGAGCCTGGAAAAAATCGGCCTCCGCGCCGGAGGCCTCACTGTATTCCTGCAGCAGCTTGACGCGATCGGTCTCCGCCAGATCCCCAAAACCGGATTTGTCGAGCCGGCTCAGGCCCCCCAGCAACTCCTCTTTGAGCTTGGCTTTGATCTCCCCCACGAGGTCCTCGTCGATCATCCGATCCACTCCCACCGCAGACGCTCCTGGCGTGTCGGTAGACGGGATGATCATGTCGACCAGGGTTGTGAGCAGCTTGAACTGCGATTCGCTCAAGACCTTCGGCTGATAAGGCGTTTGGGCCCATGCCACGGGAGACAAAGAAGCCAGGGCGGCCGCCGCTCCCCCTCCCACAGTGATCTGAACCAGCGCCTCTCTGCGAGTTTGTTGATCGGACATAGCTTCCTTTCTCAGATGCTACAACTCAAAACGACCCTTCATCCGCTGAATATTCTCCGCCGCACGGATCGCCAAGGCAACAATTGTGAGGGTCGGATTCTTCTCGGGGAAGGTCGTGAAGCTGCTTCCATCAACGACGAAGAGGTTTTTGATCTCGTGCGTTTGATTGAATCTATTGAGGACGGACGTTTGGGGGGCTTTACCCATGCGCACGCACCCGACCTCGTGGGAGGCGAATCCCCTCGGTCCCGGCTGCTGCACCCGCAAGGCGACGCCCGCCGTGTCGTAGATCGCGTGGCATGCCTGGAGCATCGCCCTATACATGGCCCGATCATTAGGCTGCCCGCGGAAATGCACCTGCGGCAGCGGTAAACCGTAGTCATCGCGGCGATCCGGGTGCAGCTAACACGATTCTCCGCGTGTCCAATCACTTTTCCGAAGGCGAGCGCGTCCGTGTGTGCCGGCTTCAGGTCGCGCACTCGTTTCTTGAAATCATGGCCGAAGCCAGGAACATGACGGGCGTGGTGCGGTCTCATGTATCCACGCACGTTGAGCTGAATGCCGAAACCTCCCGCATAGTCGGAACCTTCTGGTGTCTGAGCGCGTGGGATGCAGGCATGATCCAACGCGCCGTCCTGGTTGGTGGGTTTCTGGCCCACCAGATCCGCCAGATAACCATGAACTTCGGCGGTGATGTGCCCGTGGAGGTAGCGGCCCACGACGTCGTTGCTGTTGGCGAGGCCGTTTGGGAAGCGCCGAGACCGAGAATTCAGCAGTAAACGTGCCGATTCAATATTGCCGCAGCAGGCGACGAAGACATCGGCCTTGATCGCGTCCTCCTCCCCGGAATCGCGTTCGAAAATGGCGGCCGACCTCACACGAGCCTCGTCATCGGTGCGCAGCTCGCGGACCATCCAACCACTGCGAAGGACCAGACGGCCGGTACGCCGTGCCTGTGGGATTAGGTGCTCGGCCGTATTGAAGATCGCCGACACTCCGCATCCTTGCATACAGTGACCGCAGTAGTGGCAAGCCGACCGGCCGTGACCGGGTTCGGTGGCGAGAGCCTTGCGCACGGGGATCACCCGCATCCCGATCCTGCGGCAGGCACGGTCGAGAATGTTCTCTGAGCAGCGCATGCGGAGCGGCCGAATAAAGCGTCCGTCGGGCACTACCTCGAGGTTTTCTCGAGTTCCGCAAACGACCATCAGTTCTTCGACCTGGTCATAGTAGGGCGCAAGCTCCCGGTAGGTAAGCGGCCAATCCTCTTCGATGCCGTTCATCGACCATTCGCGGAAGTCATCCTCGGAGAACCTGAGCGTGACAGCGTTCCAGTGAGTGGTGCGCCCTCCCACCACGCGACCGCGACTGACGGAGATCGGGTCCCCTTTATACTCGACCGGCTCCCGCTTCGGATCAGGCGTGACGCTGGGGATGGTAGGTGGCCTGGCTTGATCGTAGGGCCAGGCGTGGTTTCTCAGTTTCGAGGGGTCACGGTACTTGCCGGCCTCGATCAGGGCGACCCTAGCGCCTCTCTTGACCAGCTGAGAAGCGAGCGTCCCACCTGCGGCCCCGGAGCCGATCACGCAGACGTCGAACCTCTCGCGGGACATGGCTCCCATCATAGGTTAGAGGTTCGCGCCAGGAAAGTAGCATCAATAGGAAATCAATGGGGATTTCCTTCTAGATGGAGTTCTAGGAACAGGGAAGGAACGACCGAAAAGGGGGCTGCAATCGTTCTGGCCAGTAGGTCCTCTACCCTCGGAGCTACCTGCCGGGAAAGGGGGTGAGAGCCTTCACTCGGGTCACGGTGGCCAGGGAGGAACTGGGCAGACCCTATATCTCATTGCCCAGCCAGGACCTGGATACGCCTCGAGTCTGGAACCGGCTTGTGCCTTATTTCAGGACGAACTTCGACACCCGCCAGTTTTGGACCTCCGCCACGTAGATCTCGCCATTCTTGCCGAGGCTGATATGGTGGGCGAAGTAAAGCTCTCCCGGGGCCCTTCCCTGCTTTCCGAAGGTGCCTAGTAGTTGCCCCTGTAGGTTCAGCTTTGAGACTCTATCGTTGTAGCCGTCGCTCATGTAGAGGTAGCCATCCGAACCCAGGTAGAGTCCCCAGGGTGAACCGAGGTGAGTCCACTCAGAGATGAACTTCCCGTTCGGATCAAAAATCTGGACTCGATAATTCTCTCGATCTCCTACGTAGACCTGACCCTGGGCGTCGATGGCCAGGCTGTGGGGAGCATCAAATTCGCCTGCAGCCTTCCCCTTTTTCCCCCACGCCGTCAGGTATCTCCCATCGCTGGAGAATTTCACGATGCGAGAATTCCCATAGCCGTCTGATACGTAGATCTCGTCGGAAGGCCCAAAGGCTACATGCGTAGGCATGTTGAAGGTTGTCTCAGTTTCCGTCGCTGTGCCCTTCTGGCCCAACACCATAAGAACGCGTCCTTTGGGCGTGAACTTGACTACGGTGTGAGCGCCGATGTCAGTTACCCAGACGTTATCATCGCGGTCCACAGCCAGCCCGTGAGGACCGCTGATGATGCCATCACCCCAGGAGCGAAGGAAGGTCCCATCCGCCGAAAAGCACATGATGGGATGGGGTCCACGATGGTAAACGTAGACGTTGTTTTTCGAGTCGACGCCGACGCCAGTCGTTGGTCCGAAGTTCCACCCCTCGGGCAGTTGAGGCCAGTCAGAGACCAACTCGTAGTTCAGTTCCGGAGCATCAGCGGTCTTCATGCCTGCTGCTATTGCGGAGGGAGCGACCAGGGTAATCAATAGTGGAAAGATCCGACGAAGACTCATTTTCTACTCCTTCCGGCGCACAGCCGGCTGGGTACAGGATATTTTAGCTGCCTATAGTAACATACGCCCGGGCGTCGGTAACGGTCGAGTCCTAACTCTAAGATGCCCGACCAAAACGCCCATGGAAAGGAAGTAGTGAGGTGGCTGTGACTGAAGGTTCGATCCTGTCTGGGCAGCAGTTTCGGAGGCTTTACGGCTGGGCAGAGCTGAGCCCGATGGGCCCGATCGAGGCAGGGAGTATCGGGAGTTGGAGCGTTACGTATCACGTAGGGAGTTGCGGCATCGACGACAGCGGCATGATTCGGGTGGCTCGCCGCTTCGTCAGTGATTGGGGGCAGCCCCAGGGCGATCGTCCTGAAGAGCTGGACTACATGAGTGTAAGCACGACCGGCCAGGCTCGGGTTCGTAGTCTCCTCGACACCTCACTCTAACGTCAAGGATTACTAGGTCCCTTGGTTGGGGTTGACCTCTCTGATATCGGCGATATGAAGTGGCTCGCTACGCTTGCGCAGACCCTTAGGCGGAACGCTGACTGCACAGTCAGCGTTCCGGTATAGGGGGAGTTATTTATTCGCTGCCCATCGGCTGCGGTTGGCAGTATTGTGCCGCTTGTCCCGGTGTTGTCCGCCTGGTTGCTGGCTGCGCGTGTTGCGAGGTGCCGCCTGGCGGAGCTTGGGTTTCTGATCGGTGTCCGGCTCGAACCCCTGGACGTGCCGGCGCGGGATCGGCGCACCGATCAAGCGCTCGGTGGCGCGTACCCAGTCTCCGTCACTGCCGGTGACAAATGTACGGGCCACGCCTTCGAGGTCTGCGCGGCCAGTACGTCCGATACGATGGATATAGGCCTCGGGCGAATTAGGCACGTCGAAGTTGATCACATAGGAGACACCGCTGACATCGATGCCGCGGGCTGCGATGTCCGTTGCCACCAGGACATTGTAGCGGCGCGTGCGGAAGCCGCCCATGGCCTGATCGCGTTGGGGTTGGGACAGGTTCCCTTGGAGCCCTATGGCGCGGTGACCCGCCTTGCTGAGCTGCTGAGCCAGACGTCGCGCACGATGCTTCGTGCGGATGAAGACAATGGCCGATTCGCAGTCATCGCGGTTGAGCATGTGCTCGAGCAGGGCGTGTTTGCGTCGCTCTGCGACCAGATACAGCCCGTGGTCGATGGTGGCGGCCGGCGCGTTATCTGCCAGCTCGACCACCTTCGGGTCTTTTAGTAGATCGTCGGCCAGCCGGCGAATTTCTTTAGGCATGGTGGCCGCGAACATTAGATTCTGCCGTCGCACCGGAAGCGCCTTGAGAATTCTCTGGATGTCCGGCAGGAAGCCCATGTCAAACATGTGGTCGGCTTCGTCGAGCACTAGGGTCTCGACCTGAAAAAGGCGGAGTACACCCTGCTGGAGCAGGTCGAGGACGCGGCCGGGACAGCCTACTATGATTTCGGGGCCAGCACGCAGCGCGCTGAGCTGGCCACCCATCGAGACGCCCCCGTAGATCGTGACGACTTTCATTTGGGTGAACTTGGCGAGCGTGCGGATCTCCTCCGCGATTTGGGTGGCGAGCTCCCGAGTAGGGGCCAGCACCAGGGTCCGAGGGCCCTTACGACGTGCTGCGAGGAGTCGGTCGAGCATGGGCAACGCGAAGGCTGCGGTTTTGCCAGTGCCGGTCTGAGCCAGGCCCAACACGTCGCGGCCGTCGAGGCCGGCGGGAATGGTTTCGAGCTGGATCGTTCGAGGAGTTTCGAAGCCAGCGGCACGGATGCCACGGACGAGGGCCTCGTGAAGCCCAAACCGGTCGAAGCCGTTCGATACAATAGATGCTGCTGAAGAAGACATAAGACAACCTATTCTTTGCCGTGTGCGAGCAGACTGGGGTCTGTACGGCACGGCCGTAGTTCTGACCCATACAACAGTGAAGGGTAAGAGGGATTGGTTAGCGGCGTGATCTCGGATAGATGACGAGAGGTCCTGCTGTTCGCCGCGGTCGGGCTGACGCCCAACTACAGTCGCATTCTAACACGATTGTACGAACTGGTGTCAAACCCCAGCACACTTTGCTCGATTCGATGCAGTTAAGGTAGAGTGTGCTCTCGGCCCTGATTCTGTCGCTTCAACCACTCCATACGCGGTTCGAAGTACTGGAGCATCGGTTGGGCGGAAAGGCTCTGGCCCGTCACCTCCTTCAGAAAATTCGGCCAGTCGACGTTGGCTCCCACGCTCATGATCTGCTTCAGGTAGCGTCCCACGTCCTTTCTACCCAACCAGTTCGTATCGTGAAGGTCCTGATGAAGGAGTTCCCGGGCGATGTAGTCGTGGAACTGAAATAACAGCAGGAACGAGAGGGCGTAATCATAGTACTGAGCTGCGTCATCGTTGATGTGGGTCTTGGTAGCCGGGTCGCAGAGAGGGCCGCTTCTCAGATCGGGTGGCACGATCCCTTGATGCTTCTTCTTCAGTTCCCACCAATGCTTGTTCCAATCCTCCGAGGGCAGTTCCAGGGCGTAGAGCGCGTGCTCGAATTCGGTCATGACTCCAGCCGACCAGGGAATGAAAACCACGTAGTTCAGAGCTTCTTTCAACAGAGTCTGAATCGGATCTGCAGAGCTAGTCTCGGGAAGCAGGCCCAGCTCCCCCACAAAACGGTGCTGGGTAGCCGCCAGTCCCATCAAGGAACCGATCGCTTCGTGGAAAGCGCGATTCGCTCCTGAACGGAGCAGCGGCGGTACCTCGGGGTTCGAATAGGAGAGGAAGTAGTAGACGTGTCCGAGCTCATGATGAACCGTCTCATACCAATAGGCGTTGCTTTCTACGCTCATCAAGGAGCGCACGTCTTCCTTTAGATCCAGGTGCCAGGCCGAAGCGTGGTTGTTCTTCTTATACTTGGCATCGGGAGGCAGTGGATAGAGCGAGGAGCGCGTGCTGAAACTGCTGGGGAGCGGCTCGAAGCCCAGGCTCACGTAGAAGCGCTCAGCCTGCTCGACCAGCCATTCCGGCTCTTTCTCTCGAAGGGCTGCATCCAGGTCTAGCCCTTCCACCGAAGTCAGCGCCTGCCAGTCCTGACCCCAACGGTTGGGTAACCAGTGCGCCGGGATCATTTCAGGGACCGGAACGTCATGCTTTTCCGCCAGAGAGTAGCGAACAAAAGTGTGTAGCTCCCGGTAGAGGGGGCGCACTTCTCGGAGGATCTGCCTCATCAGATCGAGCATCTCCGAGGTGCTCATCTTATATTCGGAAACCTGGTATGTGAAAAAATCGTTGTAGTCCAGTGCGCGCACGGTCTCGTTACGAAGCCGTTGCAGCTTCTCTAGACCAGGCCTTAGCACTCTGCCGACTTCCTTGGATGCTATCCACGCCTGCTGGCGCAGGGGTAGTCGAGTCTCCATCCTCAGGATCTCGTCGATCTGGTTGGTGGACACCTCATTCTCTTCAATCTTGAAGCCGAAGCCGTAGAGCTTCTCAGACTGATCGGTTTCCAATGCGATTCTCTGACGAACCAACTCAGCCACGCTCTGAGGCTTATCGACAGCGAGATAGAGGATGGCTTCCAGCTGTCTGACCTGCACTGGCAACAGCTTATCCCTATGGGTTAATAGCTCCTGACAAGTCTCGATGTTTTCGCGGCTACCCGTGAAGCCCGCCAAAGCTTCCTTTGCTTCCCTGGTTCTGCGGGCATTCGCATTATCTCCCTCGACAATATGGGTGTCGGATTCCCACTCGGCCAGAGAAGAGGCGTAGGAGAGTTTCTGAAAGCTGACGCTGTATTGATGCAGGAAAAGCTGGGTCTCCAGCTGCTTGTCCGAACCGCTGGAGCAACTGAAAGCGAACCAGAGTGGAAAGGCCAGAGTCCAGCGCTGGAAAGGTATAGACATTCCGGATGACTCTTTTGGCTTTGCCAGGTCGGTTGCAGATCTTACGACAAGGACTCTCCCATCTTATCAGTCGTGCTACACTTTCGTGCCATGGGCACGCCGGACGACTCCGAGTCTTCCTCGCCAACTGGCGCTTCGGAAGTTTCACTGAAGCAGTTGCGGCAGGCGGCTGAAACCTTGGGGATTTCAGTATGCAGGCGCCACATCTTTCTCTGTTGTGATCAGGCCAAGCCGAAGTGCGCCGACCGGGAACGAACGCTCGAAGCCTGGAACTATCTCAAGCGTCGCTTGAAGGAATTGGGACTCTCAGAACGGGGTGGAATCTATAGAAGCAAGGTGGACTGCCTACGCATCTGCCTGGATGGGCCCACCGCTGTGGTCTACCCCGAGGGGACGTGGTACCGTCGCTGCGACCCAGAAGTGCTGGAGCGAATTATTCAGGAGCATCTGATCGAAGGCCGGCCGGTGCAGGAACACCTTATTGTTGAGCGTCCCTTGGGTGGGGAGTAGACCGCTCCTCTCTACACGAATTGCTGAGGAAAAGCAGAGATGCAGTAGGAGAGATGAGTAGTCGGATTACTCCTTTTTTTTGACGTTATCGCCCGTTTGTCCCTTACGGGCTCAACGGGTGGTAGGAGGAGTCCTGGATCGGGAGTCGCTTCGAGATCTGGACGGAATTCACGTCGTCGTCGTCGAGGATCTGAGAGCCGATGCTCAGGAGGACGGGCTGACCACCCAGGCAGTTGAAGAGGAGGTGAGGCGCCGTTTGAGGGAGGCTGGGGTTCGCTATGTGGGAGCCGAACGGTGGGTAGTGGAGGAGGGTTCCCCCTATCTGTATGTCAATGTGAACACCGTGAAAAGCGAGGCCGAGGGGCTCTATGTCTTCGGAATCGATATCCAATTGAACCAGACTGTCCGGATGATCCGGAATCCATCGGTCGCCATTCCTGCCACCACCTGGACCAGTGGCTGTCGAGTGGGCGCTGTTGAAGTCAAGGGGCTGCCGACGCTGATAGAAGTCATTGGTTAATCGGTGCAACGGTTCCTCGAGGCGCTGGAGGCGGTTGACGGAAAGGAAGCTTCCCCGGAGATTACTCCCATCAAGATCGAACCGCAGGCTCCCGAGACGAAGCCAGAGCCGTGATCATTCGTCTCTGTTGAGACGACGTCTGAGAACTACTTCTCGACCCCCGCCTCTCGGAGCACCTTGGCACTGGGCAGGTGGCCTTTTTCCTCCGCCATCATGAGGGCAGGCTGGCCGTTCTCAGCCCTGCTCTTCGTCTTGGCCCCCGCTGTCAGTAGGACTTCCAAGGTCTCGGCAGCATCCCGAGCCGAGGCTATCATCAAGGCGTTCATTCCATTGTTGGCCTGGTCGTTGATCTTGGCGCCCAAGGTGAGGAGGCTTTTCACAATATGGGCGTTGTCTCCAGCAGCTGCCCACATCAAGGGGCTTTGGCCGTTGTCATCCTTTTTGTTCAGGTCGACCTTGCTAGCCAGTATCGCGTCCATGATCAGGGAGTGCCCCAGCAGCGATGCCAACATCAAAGGGGTCATCCCATACTTTCCCTGCGCGTTCACATCGGCGCCCTTGGCCAGGAGAGCCTGCACGATTGGGGTGAAGCCCTTGTCGGTCGCCAAGATCAGTGGAGTCTGCTCTTCCTTGTCCTTGATATTCAGATCGGTGCCGGCTGCCAGGAACGCGTGAACCACCGCGATATAGCCTTTGTCTATTGCACGAAGAAGGGGGTTCTGTTGTCTTCGTCCTTGACATTGAATTTGGCTCCCTTGGCCAGCAGCACCTGGACCGAGGCCACGTCCCCCTTTTCCGCCGCCAGTGTCAAGGGAGTCCGCTCTTCTTGATCCGTGACGTGAGGATCCGCTCCGGCGGCAACCAGGGCTTGTGTAATAGCACTGTCACCCGTACCGGCAGCATTGAGTAGAGGAGTCTGCCCATTCTGGTCTTGCACATTCGCGTCGGCCTTGGACGCAAGAAGTGCCCTCACCGCAGCGACGTCTCCCCGGCGTGACGCTATCAATAGCGCCGTGCGGCCCTCTCGATCCCGAGCATGGACGTCGGCACCGGCTGCCAGCAGAGCTTGGATGGTAGCAACGTTCCCGAATCCGGACGCGTTTAGCAGCGGAGTCTGGTCCTTGCCATCCCCCTGGTTGACCTTCGCGCCCGCGGCAATCAAGGCTTGGACGATTGCGACCGAGCCCGATTCTGCCGCTACCAACAGGGGAGTTCGGCCCTCATCGTCTGCTATCCCCGTCTGAGCGCCCGTAGCCAGCAGGACCTGGACGGTGGAGATGTGTCCGCACGTCCTACCGCAGTCATGAGCGGTGTCCGTCCACTGGAGTCCCTGGAGTCCACGTTGGCACCCTTGGCTAGGAGAGTGTGCACCATTACGACGTCGCCCTTGTCGGTGGCCAGGATCAGCGCTGTCTGCCCCTCCTGTCCTTTCGCCTCGACGTTAGAGCCTTGGGTTAGCAGTATCTGTGCGGCTGCCGCGTCACCTTTCTTGACTGCTTCGATCAAAGCCGAGTCGTCTGCTTCGCTCCAGCTGGTGAAGGTTAACAACGTGTGGAGAAGGAAAATCAGGTGTGCCGGGTACATGAATATGCTCCTTGCAAGCGGCGGTCCGAGAAGATCAGTAAGAGTAGTATACGCCAATGTAGAATACTTCGATGACCAAGCCCCAACCAAAACCCCTCGATCCCGATCAGCTGGTCGGTCTTGCGCTTGCAGTGATTCAGTCCGATCGATTTCCCTATTTGGCGACGATGGACGGCAGCCAGCCGAGAGTGAGGCCAGTTTCTCCAGTCAGAACGGACGGATTCGATGTCTATGTGGCGAATTTGCGGTCCTACCACAAGACGGTCGAGATCCAGTCCAACCCCAGAGTCGAGCTATGTTACCTGGACGCGGATCACAATCAGCTGCGGATAACCGGTGTCGCTGAGATCGTGGCAGACCCGGTTGTCCTCCAAGAGATATGGGATGGGAATGCCCTGCTGCGCCAGTTTCTGGGTAGTATGGATAACCCTCAATTCATCCTCTATCACGTGAGAGCAAGCCGAGTTCTCTATATGCAGGAGTGGGCGCTTGAATACTATGAGGTCCCGATCTGATGCCAAGTGGACAACGACCCTTCGTTGTTTCAGCGACCGTAGATTTTCCCGACGACGTTCGGGCGGGAGTCTACACCTACGCACTCCTTGACCAGATGATGTCCAGGCTCAAAGCCGTCGGCGTTAGTCGCATCTATTGGCTTTACTACGGCGATATTGATCCCGATTCCTTCTGGGCCGGAAATCTCTTCGACTTCATGAAATATGGGCAACGTACTCTCAAGGAGATTGGGGAGCCCCTCAAGGCAGCGGTTCCGGTTGCCCATAAGTATGGGCTGGAAATCTACGGCGTGCTCAAACCGTTCAATACGGGGTTATCCGGGACCTGCCCCGAGGGTTCACCGGAGGCCCATGCCGCCAAGGCTACCCGAATAGGTGGGACTCTACAGCAAGTGATCCCCTTCACGGAGCGCCATCCCGAAACCCGAATCTAACGCCGGCCGCTTCAAACACCATCGAACGCCCTGGGACAGTCCATCAAGAAGATTCGCCTGATCAAACGAGACGACTCTCCTACCAGGATCACTCGAGACCACCTGCAAATCTGGACAAGCCCAAGCAATTACCGTTATCAGCTCTACCAAGGGCCGTTTAGCTTCGACGACCGGATCGAACCCTCAACCAGGGAGGTACGTGACTACTATGGAAACCTGGTTACGGCGCACAAACAGCCGGTTCGGGTCCTTACCCTGGAAGGGCTCGATCTCTTTGATCGGTTCATTGCGGTGACGACGGACTTCAAGGATGAGCGAGCTGACTCCAAGAACACCGAAGTGGGAATGATAGAGGCCTACGGAGCCGATCCGGCACCTCTCCCAATCGTTGTTGCCAGCCGCAGCGCCATCTGGATCTGTCCGCGGGATCTTCGTACGGGGGGCCTGGAGTTCGACTCCGGTTATGGCCCCTTCGAAGTCGAACTGGACTCAGATAACTCGTCCGGGGAAGGGAGCGCCTGGTGGCTGTATCGCGTTTTCCCAGGGCAAGAACGAAACCCTTGCTTGCAGGCCTTGTGAGGCCGATCCCCAGGCACAGAAGCTGTGGCTGGGGTGGATTGACCGCCTGATCGAAGCAGGGGTAGACGGGGTGGACATCAGGATCTCAGCTCACGGCTCGTTGACCGATGAGCCATGGGACTATGGCTTCAATCCATCCATAGCAGAGGAGTATCGGGAAAGGTTTGGAGAGGAGTTGTTGGGTGCGGGCTACCATCAGGAGCGTCTGGCTCGGCTTCGGGGCGATCACTATACGAGGTTTTCAAGGAAGCCAGCAGACGGGTGCAGGCTCACATCCATACGGAGGCATTTCGATCGGATGCCTGCCATGGACAGATGATGGGTTTTCCGGCTAACCTTCACTTTGATTGGCAGGCCTGGCTCAACGGAGGTCTGGTGGACGCTATCACGCTGCGTACCAGCTGGTTCGAGGGCTTGGAGGATCCGATCGAGTCGATCCTGGAGAGGAGCCGGCTCGGACCGTCCCTACAGGATGCTGTCGTGGCTGAGGCCTTCGGCTTAGTCAGCAGTCTCGACCTACCGGTCCATCTCAATCGCTACATCGGTCGTGCGGTCGGAATCGAGGAATATCTCGATGATCTGGAGACCGTGTTCCACGATCCCCGTTTTACCGGATTCGATCTTTACGAATTTGCCGACCTGGCCCTGCCCACGCCCGACGGCCTGAGTCTGGAACCGTGCGCAGACCTTCTGGAGAGAATTCGGGCCAAGGCCGCACAACTCGGAATTATCCCATAGACAGTGGCAGGGGGGATACTCTTGGTTGACGATCGCCTAGGCTCGCTCCTATGCTAGCCGTTAAATGATCCCGGCACTACGGGATCGGGGAGCTCATCCAATGGCGGGACACCAGGTTTCTGACGGCGCAGCGGCCATCGAATACGCCTACGAACAGGGTTGGTCGGACGGGCTGCCCGTAGTCCCTCCAACGCCCGATCGGATCGGCCGGATGCTGGATGCCTCCAACTACCCGTCAGATGAGGAGATCGGTCGGGTTGTGGAGCGGGAGCGAGTGATCACCGCCGGCCATGTCGCCGCTAATGCGGTCATGGCGGGATGCACAGATGATCTCTTCCCGGTCGTGTTGGCTGCTGTGGAGGCCATTCTGGACCCTTGTTTCAACGTGGTTGGTCCGACTGCCAGCACGGGCGGATCGGCACCATTGGTCATCGTGCACGGTCCACTAGTGAAGGAGCTGCGATTCAACTCCGGCTCCTCTGCGCTGGGCAGCGGCAATCGTTCTAACCTGACCGTCGGCAGGGCGCTTAATCTGGTGGTCCGCAATGCCTGCGGCAGCGTCCCCGGGGATCTGGACCAGAGTACCATCGGACATCCTGGCAAGATTTCCTACTGTCTGGCTGAGGGCCCCTCCGGGTCCTGGCCCGGACTGGGGGAAGGGCTGGGCGTTCCCTTAGACGTCAGTGCCGTTACCGTATTCGCCGCGGAAGCTCCCCACTACGTGGCCGATCATGCCAACGATGAGCCAGACGGTTTGATGCAGGCATTCAGCAAAGTAGCAGGAGCCACCAATTACACAGGCGCAGAGATCGTCGTGATTCTGTGTCCCGAACACCGAGCGATCTTTCAGCGCGCTGGTTGGACCCGAGACGATTTCTGCGAAACGCTTTACAACACCAGCAAGATTCCTGCCAAGGAGCTGAAACACACTGGACGCCACTCAGGAAGTGGAAAAGCCGCCTCCTTCTCGCTGGTACCAGAGCCGACCGACATCCTGTTGGTGTGTGCCGGAGGAGAGGGTGGAGGGTTCTCCGCCCTAATCCCCCCGTGGTTGGGGGCGCAACGCGGCATTGGTTCCAGGGCTGTGACCAAGGGGGTCGGAGTTTGTCTGGACTGTTGAGACGAATTCCTAGTCGAAGAGGAGAACGAAATGACAATTGAGCTATTCGACCCAACCACTTCACCGCTTAAACGAACCCCGGAGATGGCCCAACGCTCCTCCAACTTCGAGCACCCCATCGTGGGCTTACTGGAAAACAGCAAGCCCGGTTCGGAGGATGTTCTTCGGCGGGTTGCTTCGAGCCTGGAAGAGGATTTCGGTCCACCGCTCGAAGTGGTTTTCGTGTCCAAGCCTAACGCCAGTCGAACCGCCCCAAACGACCTGGTGGACCTGATAGCGCAGCGCTGTCACTTTGCCTTGGTCGGGGTTGGGGACTGAGGGTCCTGTAGCGCGTGCAGTCTGCACGATGCCATAACCCTGGAGTCCCGTGGAATCCCCTGTGCCCTGATTTGTACCGGGGCGTTTGTGCACACCGCCGAGGTCATGGCGGAGAACATGGGGCTGGCCAACTACCCCTTCGCGGTCATTGATCACCCTATCGGGCGTTTAGGTCCCGAATGCCTGGCCGAGCGCGTGGCTCAGGCGCTTCCTGGCGTCAAGAAACTCTTGACGCAGACGTTCTAGCCTGAAACTTGATTTTACTGTTCCTTAGCCACAAGGGTGTAACCTATTGACTCTGAGATTGTTAGGTCGTGAAATCCTGGAGCGCGAGCGAGGGGTTGAGGTGCAGCAAGATACGCGGACAAAGGGCTCGAAGCTTGGCGAAGCAGGGGAGTCAAGACGATTCGTGGTGTTCCCCAACCCCTCGCTTGCCCTTCAGGCTTCCATGAATTGGCAATGCCTGTCCTGGGGCACCAGTTTCTTTCATGTACGATCCGGCGCAGCCGGTGGCGGAGTTAAGCTGAAACTTCAACCACGAGGAAGCAAAGCAATCTTCGCCAGTTGACAGAGCCGTGACTGTCAGGGAGCGGGGCCCGACAGGGACCATACCTCCAGGCGCTTCGTTGAAGCACAGGATCCCACTCCCTCACGGTCATGGCTCTGTCAGCGCTGCTAGCGATGTTCGTGAGAAACCAGCCCACACAAAGGCGTCCCGAGCCGCGTGTTTCTGCGTGGGCGCGTCAGTCCAAGACCTACTGTTTGACCACCGTGTTGCTAAGAACACCGACCTTGTCGATCTCGACCGTCACCACGTCGCCCGGGTTCATTCCCGTGGTTTTCCCCGGTGTCCCGGTAAAAATGAGGTCACCGGGTTCCAGCGTCGTGTAACGGCTGATGAAGCTGACCGTCTCGCGAATACCGTGGATCATGTCGTCGGTACTCGCCTTCTGCTTCACTTCGCCGTTGACTCTCAACGTCATGTTCAGACCTGCGTAGTCGGAGGCAGACAGGATGTAGGGTCCACAGGGGCTGAAGGTATCTGCCGCTTTGGCACGCCACCACTGGACGTCGCCTTTTTGCCAGTCGCGAGCGCTGATGTCGTTGCCGTTGGTGATGCCAAGGACGTAGTCGAGCGCCTGTTCCTTCGAGACGTTCTTGGCGCGGCGCCCGATCACGATGACGACCTCGGCCTCAAAGTGCACCGGCGCATGGTCGGGCGGCTGGACGATATTGCCTTTGTGGTGCTGGAGGGAGGAAGGGGTCTTGAGGAAGGGCTCCGGATTGGCTGGGGGTTTGGCCTCGCCGATGTGGCTTTTGTAGTTTCCAGCCAGGGCCATGACCTTGGAGGGTACGCTTGGAACCAGAATCTTCACGTCCTTCAAGTTGTGCGTGATCTCCGTTTTCCACCAGCTGCCGAACAGGTCCCCGCCCAGCTCCTGTACTTTCTCGCCTTTGAGAATCCCATAGGCCACCCTGCCCTCTGCCTCAAAGCGCAGGTATCTCGTCTCACCATTCTCGTGGTGAGAGGCCGACAGACTGCAGAATGCTACTGCCAGAAACAGGAACAGCGGAACTAATCGTGAAAACATCTCTACCTCCTCAGTAAGGTGCGATAATAGGTTCAGTTGGATCCGAAGGGACTTCTCTCGAGAGCGTACTCGATGGACTCCTTCGGCACCACGTATTCGTTTGCGTAACCGTTTCCCTTGAAGCCGATGTCCTTGATGCCTATGGGGCTGGTGTAGAAGGCATCTGTGGTCATCCGTCGGGTCCATTGGAAGAATCGCGTGCCTGCCGCCAATGGAGAGGACTGCTTGACCCGGTAGTCCTCGAAACCGCGATACTCCTCAGAAGGAGTGTAAGCGGGCCTTTCCTTCTTCTTATCGCTGGCCGCCGCCAGCAGGTCTAGCACCTCTGCCTGCTGTACCTGGGATGCGTCCAGGAAAGATGAGGAGTAGCGTCTCTGCATTTGCCGATCGAGCCAGAGGATGCCGCCGATGAAGATGTTGGCAAGCTCCTCGTTCTGGCTCGAGAGCAGGTCAATGAACTCAGGAGCTCCCGCTTCCCGAGCTCCAGCGGACTGATCGTCGGCCGGAATGATAATCTCGGTAAGCGTGCTCAAGGTCGCATACTCGTGCTGGTTGAAACACTTGGGAGTGTAGGCGCCTGCGGTCTTCTTCTCTTTGCCAACTTCGCCATGAACATGCTTTGCTGACAGCGGCTCCAAGGTCCCTGTGCCCACGGCGGTTAGAGCTACCGCGATGTTTCGGAGTAGATCGCGCCGCGAAATATCACTCATATGGCTGGAGAACTCCGGTCGCTCAGACATGTCCTTTCCTCATTTCTTCCGCAAGATATTCGGAGGTTCTCCAGGCCAGGGCAGTGATCGTCAAGGTAGGGTTCTTGTCGGGATTGCTGACGAAGGGGCCAGCATCGGCGACGAAAAGATTGCGGACTTCGTGTGCCTGGCAGTACTGGTTCAGGGCGGAGTTCCGGGGATCGCTGCCCATGCGAACGGTCCCCAACTCGTGGATGATGGCACCGGGAACCGAAATCCCCTTGCCCTCTCGCCCCGGAGTAGTCAAGCCCACGACCTCACCACCCATGGTGTCAATGATCTCGGCGAAGGTCCGCTCCATGTGCCTTGCCTGCTTCCATTCATGGTCGCTCCATTTGAAATGAAATCTCAGCACCGGAATGCCCCACTGGTCCACCACGGTGGGATCGATCTCACAGTAACTCAGGTGGTTGGGGATCATTTCTCCTCGTCCGGCGAACTGGACGAAGGCGCCGTATTCCTTGCGGATCTTCGACTTGAGGCCTTTTCCATAGCCTCCATGCCGCGCGATCGCTCCCTGGAAGGACCCGAGTTCGGGCATGCGGTAGCCACCGCCGATTTCGATGTGATAGCCGCGAGGGAAATCCTTGTTCTTCTTGTCCAATTCCCACCAGGGCATGTAGAGGTGGGCACCGCCCATTCCGTCGGTGTCGTAGATGGGCATTCCCTCCAGGCTGGGAATGTATCCCTTGAGACCCAGTCCCACGTTGTCGGTAAGATAGCGGCCCACGACCCCGGAGTTATTCGCCAACCCACTCGGGAATCGGCTTGACTTGGAGTTCAAAAGAAGCCTAGCGGACTCGCAGGCGCTGGCAGCCAGGACCACAGCCCGGCAGCGAATCTGTTTTTCGCTGCGGGTTCGTTTGTCGATGTAGGAGACGGCCGTCGCCCGTCCGTTCTGATCGCTCAAGATCTCGCGGACCATCGCCTGCTCAAAGATCTCGAGCTTGCCGGTCTTCATCGCCGGGAAGATCTGAACCTGACTCGATGAGTAATTGGAGGCCGTAACACAGCCGCGTCCGCACTGACCACAATAGTGACACGCCCCCCTTCCCTCGTGGTACTTGGTGATCACTGCCCGACGATTGGGAATGCAGGGGATTCCCATGCGATCACAGGCTTGCTTGATCAGGAGTTCATGCGCCTTCGGAGCCGGGCAGGTTTGAAAGATCCCGTCAGGAGCGCTGCGGATCCCCTCGATACTTCCGGTGACGCCGATGAACGATTCAGCCTTGTCGTAGTAGGGGGCGATGTCTTCGTAAGTGATGGGCCAGTCATCACCCAGTCCGTCGAAGGAGTAGGGTTTGAAATCGTAGTCGGCAAATCGCAGGGAAATCCGCCCGTAGTGATTGGTTCGACCTCCCAGAATCCGGGATCGGAACCAGTGGAAATCGCTCCCCGGAGCTACCGTGTAGGGTTCACCTTCGTCTTGCCAGAACCCATTGGGAGCGCGAAAATAGGGCCACTGCTGACGGCCAAAGTAGTAGGGAGCCCCTTCTTCCGCCCCCCGATGGTCGACCTCATAGGGCCACATGTGCTCCTTGAAGTCCTTGGACGGGTCCACCATGGGGCCCGCTTCCAACAGAGCCACCTCGACACCCATCTTGGTTAGGGTGTGCACCACGGTTCCGCCCCCGGCACCGGAGCCAATCACGACGACGTCATGGATCTTTGATTTAGGCTGTAATCGCGCCATCCTGAGTATTGAAGCATAGAAAATCCAGGAGCGAAAGCTGAGATTCTGTGTAGGAACGTTAGTGATAGTTCTTGCCGAGGAAACCAAGGCTCTTTCCTGAGTGATATGATCCGGCGCGACAGCGAGGAGCGTTGATCTGAAACTGGGAAGATTGATCGCACGTCTGAAGGGGACGAAACCATGAGAAATCGAATAGGCCTTCTATTGATAACGGCGCTATTTGTGTCGGGTGGTTGTAGCCAGGAGCCAAGCGAGGAACCGTCTGACTCGCCTAGCTCGCTGGTCTCGTCTGGCTCGACAGTGACGACTGAGTCGGATGAGGCGAGTCTCGAAACTCCGGTCGAGGTGGGAGCGGGTTCGGCATTCCAGGTCACCTGGACAGGACCGGATGGTAAGGGCGACTACATCACGACCGTGGAAAAGGGTGCTCCGAAGGGTACGTACAAACAGTACACGTACACCCGAAAAGGGAATCCTCTCGAGCTCACGGCCGCGGACACTCCAGGTGTTTACGAGGTCCGCTACGTCAGCGGAGAAACCAAAGAGACCCTGGTGGCTGCACCTATTACCGTGAACGAAGTGAAGGCCAGCCTCAATTTCCCTGGCGAAGTTGGTGCCGGTGCAAGCTTTGAGGTGGCCTGGACTGGGCCGGACAACAAACCCGACTACATCTCCATTGTCGAGAAGGGTGCCCCCCAGGGCAAGTACCTCAGCTATACCTATACTCGGAAGGGCAGCCCTCTTAAACTCACCGCCTCCGAGGACCCCGGAGCCTATGAGATCCGATACGTGATGGGACAGTCGAAGCGGGTCCTGGCCAGTAGTGACATCAGCCTCACCGCGGTAGATGCCACCCTCAGTGCGCCGAAAGAGGTAATGGTAGAGACTCCTGTAGAGGTGGGCTGGACGGGACCAGGCAATGACAAGGACTACATTACCGTGGTTGAGGCCGGTGCTCCCGAGGGTACTTATGGAGCTTATACCTATACCCGAAAAGGTAGCCCGCTGACGGTCAAGGCTCCCAAGACGCCGGGATTGTTCGAACTCCGCTATGTGATGGGTCAGTCCAAGAAGGTTCTGGCTAGCCGACAGGTTACTGTAAAGCCTCTCGGTGCCAGCCTGAAGGCCCCAAGTCAGATTGCCCCAGGAGCGAGTCTTGAGGTCAATTGGACCGGTCCCAACAACCCCAAGGACTTTATCGCGGTTGCCAAGAAGGATGCCCCGGCTACGTCCTTTGAAAGCCGAGCTTACAGTCGCGCAGGTGACCCAGCGAAGCTATTCGCCCCCAGCACGACTGGGACGTATGAACTCCGCTATGTCTTGAGCAAGAGCAATCGCGTCTTGACCTCGGTGCCGATCAAGGTGGCGTCCCCGCAGTAGAAAACCTATGAATAACGTGGGCTAGTCGTGGCGGTGGTCTCCAGGCCGCCGTGCCTCGAGCCAAAGGCTCAAAAGCAAAAGACTTCGGCCTGGAGACCGAACCCACGTCGACCCACCGGAGCCAATTGCAGTTTCAGCTTAGTCCCACCCCCGCTACGCTGCCCCATTCGAGAACGAAACTTCGGTCGAGGATAGGCGATATCGTGCGTCACTGCGTGGGAAGAGTTGTCCAGCTCTCTCCTCAGAACTTGGCCTCATGTTGCTAGCGGCTCAAGTCGTTCGCGGCTCTGACGGACTTGGCTTTGTAATACTGGTAGTTCACCTTCAGGTCGTGACCAGAGTCTGGGGAGTCTAGTCTTGGTGAAGTAGGTTGATGCTGCCGGCCAAAAGGTCCCGTTCGACACGCTGTCCGGGGACTAGAGACGTGCGATGAATTCTTGACTAATTCTCAATTCTAGAAGATCTGCGACCTTCACTCTTGCTGAAGTCGATCTTCGCGGGCACCAGAGTGATGATGACCCGGTTCTGGCTGCGGAGACGAGCCATCCTCTTCTGCGCCTGCTCGGGAAGCTCATACAGGTCCACGATGGCTCGTGTTTCTTCCCAGATGGAAGCGCCATCGGCAACGGCAGCAGTTCCGCTCAAGGTGACGTACTCCAACCCATCAGGTATTGAGTAGACGCACAACGAGGCACGCGGATCCCGCCGGACGTTCCGGCACTTCAGCGTCTCTCCGGTTGTCGACATGGTAAGCTTTCCATCACTGTAGCGGTACCAGATCGGTGAGATCTGGGGTGATCCGTTCCGGTTGACAGTGGCCAGCACTCCAATCCGCGGAGACTGCAGGAATTCCCGAAGTTGGATGCTTTTTTCCGGTCTCAGCTTCGTTCCCATCGGTTGCCTCCTGGCGAAGTATAAGTCTATCAAGGCCTTGAGTGAACTGATAGTTCTAGGCATCCGAGACTCTCTGTGCCACCGCGGGAATCACTGGGGAGTTCTTCCCCGGCCGAAGGTGCTCGCTGCTCCTCTCTGGCCCTGGTCTCCCAGGAAACAGCCCGATCAGGTCTTCCATGATCAAGTAGGCGGCCGGCACCAGGAAGAGGGTGATCGCCGTAGAGAACGCTACCCCGAATGCCAGGGAGACTGCCATGGGGATCAAGAACTTGGCTTGCAAGCTTTTTTCCATCAACAGCGGAGTCAAGCCTGCGAAGGTGGTGAGCGAGGTCAGAAAGATGGGGCGGAAACGAGCGCTCCCGGAGTTATGGACGGCTTCGAACAGAGCAGTGCCGGCTCTTCGCTGACGATTCACGTAGTCCACCAGGATCAGACTGTCATTGACTACGACCCCGGCTAGCGCCACGATTCCGAACATCGACAAGATGGTGAGATTGAGACCCATTACGATGTGTCCCAGGACGGCTCCCACCAGTCCGAAGGGAATCGCGGCCATGATGATCAGGGGTTGTCCGTAGGATTTCAAGGGAATGGCGAGCAGGACATAGATGATAATCATTGCCATTCCGAAGCCGTTTATCAGACCGCCAATTGTGTCCCTCTGTTGCCTCTGCTGCCCCTCGAGCGAATAGTTCAGCCGCGGATACTTCCGTACCAGTTGGGGCAGGAACGAGCCTTCCAGATCGTTCAGGATCTCGTTGGCAGTTGCCTTGGTCTCGTCAACTTCGGCGGTGACGCTGATGGAACGATTCCGGTCGATTCTGCGGATCGCAGCGAAGCCGCGACCCAGCTCAGAACTGGCCACGGTGGAGAAGGGGACTTCCTGCCCCGAGGCGGAGCGTATCCTCATCTCTTCCAGATCCCCCAGGGATCGGCGCTGCCCCAACGGGTATCGGACCATGACCTTTACCTCGTCCCGTCCCCGCTGGATGCGCTGGGCTTCCTCTCCGTAGAAGGCCTGCCGCACCTGACGTGCCAGATCCGACAGCGTCAGCCCCAGGGTTTCAGCCGTGGGTCGAATCTTCAGCTTCACCTCCTGTTTACCGGCTCGGAAGGAATCAGCGATGTCGTGGACTCCGGGATACTGAGCGAGGTGGGCTTTGAGATCCTCGGCCCCGGCCTGGAGCAGTTCCAGGTAAGGTCCCGAGAGCTGGACGTTGACAGGTTCGCCGGTAGAAAAGAGGGAGGACGAAAAGGTCAACTCGACCGCATCTGGGATAGGTCCGGTCAACTCCCGCCACCGGTCTGCCATTTGGACGCTGCTGGTTCCCGTGCGTTCTTCGGAAGGGACGAGCTCGATGTTGACCTCCCCGAGATGTGGCGCCGTGAAACGGGAGGCTCCATCTCCGCCATGCCTGCTTTGCATGACTCTCATGGGCTGCTCCCCCACCGAGGTCAGGATGTGTTGGAAGACGCGCCGCTCCCCTGCTTTTGAATTCGGGGACTCGACTTCTGATCTGACAATCTCCGCCGATCGTTCGATCCTGCTAAGGACGCGGGCGGTAACTTCGGCCGGGGTTCCCTGTGGCATAGTGAGGAAGGCGATCACGTTGTCGGCCTCCACCGCGGGGAAGAAGGTGAACTTGACCCAGCCGGCTGCCACTACCCCACCCGCCAACAGCAAGGTCGACACGCCGGCTGCGACCGTCAAGTAGCGCCAATCCAGCGCCAATCTCAACAGGGGGAGATAGATCACCCGAACGAAACCCTTGAGCGCCCCCGCGATGCTGCCCTGAAAACGATTCCAGAGACCACCGATCCCACCCTTCTTTGCTTGGCGTCTGAGATGTCGGAGGTGGGCTGGAAGGATGAACAGTGACTCTATCAGGGAGAACACAAGCGTCGGAATGACCACGAGGGGAATCACCTGCATGATCTTGCCGGTCGACCCTTCCACCAGGAGCAGGGGACCGAAAGCGGCGATCGTTGTCAGGATGGCGAAAACGATAGGTACCAGCATCTCTCTGGCACCGTTGATGGCAGCAGTCAGCGGAGGTTCGCCCTGCTCGTGGTGAGCATAGATGTTCTCTCCCACCACAATCGCATCGTCGACGACGATACCCAGAACGACGATGAAGGCGAAGAGCGAGATGAGGTTGACGGAGACGTCGAGATAGGGAAGAACCAGGAAACAGCCCAGGAACGAGATCGGGATCCCCAGGCTGACCCAGAATGCCAGGCTGATGCGGAGAAACAGCGTCAGGGCGATCACGACGAGTGCCAGTCCCGCAAGGCCGTTCTTCACCAGCAGTTGGAGGCGGCTCTCCAGAACTCGAGAATCATCTTTCCAGGTCGTGAGTCGAATGCCGTCCGGCATCCTCTTCTGGGTACTCGCAACATAGGCACGGACGGCTTCGGCAATCTCGAGGGCACGTTGCCCGCCCACCCGGTAGACCTGGACCAGAACCGCAGGTTGTCCATCGAAGCGGGCCGACTGGTCAGTCTCGGCGAACCCATCGACGACTGTGGCGACGTCGCCAAGTAGGATTCGGGTCCCGTCCGGGCGAGACAACAAGACCAACTCCTCGAACTCTTCCCCCAGATAGGCCTGCCCCTTGGCTCTGAGCAGGATCTCTCCCCCCTCGGTCTTGACCGAGCCGCCCGGAAGGTCCAGTGAAGAGCGGCGCACCGCCTGAGCCACCTGATCGAAGCTGATCTTGTAGCGACGCATGGAATCTTCGGAAACCTCGATTGATATTTCGTAAGGCCGGGCATTACTCAGTTCCACCTGAGTGATCCCGGGTAGCGAGGCGATTTCATCGCGGACCTGCTCGGCCAGTCCCTTGAGAGTCTTTTCATCGGCTTTGCCGGAGACGGCGATGTTGATGACCTGATTGCGGACGATCAGCTCCTGGATGATCGGTTCCTCAACCTCCTCGGGGAACGTATCGATGGCATCGACCCGAGACTTGACGTCATCGAGGAGCTCCCGGACATTGGTCCCATCCAGGAGTTCTACGTTCACGATGCCCACGCTCTCGGATGCGGTCGAAGTGATGCGCTTTACCCCCGTAAGGCTCTGGATTGCCTCTTCGATGCGCACGCAGACCGCTTCTTCGACCTCTTCGGGAGCGGCTCCGGGATAGAGGACGGAGACATTGATTAAGTCGGTCGAGAACTCGGGGAATACCTCCTCCTTGATCGTGGGGATCGTTATGAGGCCGCCTGCGAAAATCAGGAACATGAGCAGATTGGCGACGACTCCGTTGGAGGCAAACCAGGCCACAGCACCCTTCATTGCGTCACCTTTACCACCGGTTTCGAGATGGCGTCTGCTGCCGGTTCCGAGATTTCGTTCTCCTCGAGGACCCTGACCTTCATTCCATCGACTACCGTATCCAGTGCGGCCAGAGAGACCAGCTCGCCAGCCTCCAGTCCCGACTCCACGATCACCTGGTCGCGATTGGTCCGCAGCACCGAGATGTTGCGGAAGTGGAGACGCTGCTCGGAATCCACTACCAGGATTCTGTCCTTTCCCCTCAAAGCGTTTCGGGGAAGGAGGAACACATCCCTACTCAGCTTCCCCATGATTTCGGCCTCGACGAACATACCGACTGCCAGCGGCGGACGACCGGGGTTACGGCCACGACCGTAGGGGTTCTCCACTTGAGCGACGACGTGGATCATCCGGGTCTGGGGATCGATTACACCCTCGGTTCTGACGATTCGACCCTGCCAGGAGTATTCCTTGCCCCCGAATGTGGCCCTCAATACGACTCCTGGACCCTTTTTCTCATCCCGATCACCCCGGTACCTCAAGGGAAGATTGAGATAGGCAAGCTCCTTGTCGGGCAGCGGCAATCGGACCTCGGCAAAGTCCACCGAGTAGATTGTCGCCACTGGAGCCCCGATTGTTACGAACTGGCCGATGTCGACGTTCTTCTGGCGGACGCGTCCGGCGAAGGGCGCCTTGATCTCTGTCTTTTCCAGATTTCGACGAGCCTGCTCCAGGGCTGCGTGGGCCGACTCCAGGAACGCCCGGGCTTGAGCCAGTTGAGGTTCCCTGCGCAGCAGAGGAGATGCCTCTCCCTGGCCCAGGCTCTGCCATTCCTTCAAGGCGACTTCCGCCTGAGCCTTCTCAGTCTCCAGAGTCACCTGAGCGCGAGCAACCTCGGCTCGTGCGCCCACTATAGCCAGCTCATAGTCGCGAGGGTCAATCCCTAGCAGCGTAGTGCCAGCTTCGAAGAATCCGCCGGCGGCCAGGGACGGATACACATAGACAACCCGGCCGGACACTTCAGGTACAACTGCGGTCTCGGTTCTCGGGACGACGTTCCCCTGGGCCAGCACCGTGAAACGGAAATTCTGGGGCTGTACTTCAATTACTCTCACGACGGGGTCCGGCAACTCGGGCTCTCGGGTCTCCACCACCGGTTTCATGGCGATCATCTTCGACACAGCGAAGACTCCAAGGCCAAGGACCAGGAGCGGGAGGATGAACTTGAGAAGTGTCTTGATCACTTTCGAGGGTCTCCAGCGGGCGCGACTCTGACGGTTGTATAGCGGCTCACGGATTTGGTGTTCCCGGTTGAACTCCCCTGGTCTGGTTGAAGCCTCCGCCCAGCGCCAGGTGCAGGTTGATGCGATTGTCTAGCAGCGAGCGCCGCAGCGCCAGGACCTGGCTCCTGGAAGAGAAGACCCTTCTTTGGGTGATCAGCACTTGGAGCACGTCGGAGAGACCTTGGCGATAGCGATCCCGAGCCAGTGAAAGGGCTGCCTCCGCCTGCGAGGCCGACTCTTCGAGATCATCCAGCTGCTGGTTTAGCTCGCTCTCGGCGGCCAGAGCCGACTCCACCTCGGCAAAGGCCTGAAGGACCGCACTCGCGTAGTTTTCGAGGTGCTCCTGCGAGACGCTCTCGGCCGTCTCCACCTGGCGCCGCAGCCGGCCTCCCTGAAACAGAGGCTGGGTCAGGTTGCCCAACAGGCTCCACACGGAGAAGTCCCCGTTCAGAAGGTCGAGCAGAGACTTGGTGGACGTACCCCCGGTAGCCGTCAGATTGAGGCGGGGATAGAGCTCCGTTTGCGCCTGAGCGACCCGATATTCGGCCGCCAGAAGCCGCTTCTGAGCGGCGATCAGGTCGGGACGGCGGTCCAACAGCTGAGGAGGGAGGCCGGCGGGCACCGGGGTCGTCAGCCGGGGAAGAAGGTCGCTGCCCCTGAGTCGACCCGAAGGGTAGCGCCCCGCCAGAACCTCGATTTGCCGCACCACTCGCGCTTGTTGCTCCTTTCTCTCGCTGATTAGAGCCTCAGCACCGGAAAGCTCCGAGAGAATCAGCCTGAGGTCGAGGGCCGGGCGTAGTCCGGCTTCGAAGCGGTTGCGGATCCAGCGGGCGGAGGTTTCGTAGCTTTCGACGGTCTCCCTCGCCAACTGCAGCTGTAGCTCAGCCTCGGCCGACGCAAACCAGGACTTCGCGGTCTGGGCCGCGATCGACAGTCGAGCCGCGGCCAGGCCGGCTTCCTGGACTTCGGCCAGCACCTGGGCTTCCGTCTCCGCGGAGCGAATTCGCCCCCAGAGATCGGCCTCCCAATTGACATCGAACGAAGCCCCCAGGTTGTTGAAGGTGGTGCTGAGGACCCTGTTTTCAGAGCCGGGGATGGGGAAGCCGATGAAGTTCTGCCGCCGCCGATTTCCATTCAATGAGAAGCCAGCCGTCGGAAGACTCCCAGCATGCGCGATCTGGGCTTGAATCAGGGCCGTCTCCAGGCGAGCTGCGGCTGCCCGAAGACCTCTATTATTACGGACTGCCTCCTGAATAATGGCTTCGAGATCGGGATCTCCCAGGGTCTTCCACCAGGAGTCTGTAACCACTCCTGGAGCAGTTTCCCCGGCTTCCCACGTCTTGGGAGCCGGGACATCGAGAGCTCGAGGCAGAGGAACCACGGAGCGCAGACAACCCAGGACACACAGGATCAGGAGGAGCCAGATTGCATGCTTCATCAGCTCTCTGATCTTTTCGGGCAGGACGACCGGCTACGCAAGGCGGCAGACAGAAAAGGAATCAGTCGATCGACGGTATGGTCGACATCTGCCATGTGGCACACGCCTCCGGACAACTGATGCAGTTGATGCTCATCGGCCAGAGTGTAAATGGTGTGTGCCATGGCACCTACCGTGAAATGGAAACGCCAGAAGAGTTCTTCGGGAGAGAGGTGGGGAAGTGCTCGTGCCAGGGCTGGAGTGAAACGTTGGATCACCGGCCCAAACTGGTCGTAGACTATTTGTCTGGTCCTATCCCGCGGATCGGTAAAGGCCCGTCCCAGAAGACGCATGAAAAGGGCCCCTCCCCGTTCCGGATCGCGGCTCAGGCGGATGGGCGGTCCAACAAAAGCCTCCAGGATTTTCTCGAGAGCTGGCGGCTCCTCACCCGCTTCGGCTTCAAATTGATCCAGAAGCTCGAGGCGTTTGCGGTTCAATGGATCCAGTCGCCAGGCGAAGAGCTCGACAATCAGTTTTTCCTTGGAACCAAAGTGATAGTGCATCGCCGCCAGGTTGACGTCGGCCTCAGTCGTAATCATGCGCACCGAAGTCGCCGAAAAGCCATGCTGGGCAAAGAGCGATTCAGCAGCCCGCAGCATATTCTCCTTGGTATTCAACATCATCAATTCTGGGCTATAAACGAACGTTTAAATCAAACGACTGTTTTATTCTAGGAAACCTATGCTGATCATGTCAAAATCTCGTCTGTCGCGGCATCTGAAATGGGCCCCTATCAGTCCTGGTCCGCCCGGAGAAGGAGCGTGTCCGTCGCGAAGGACAGTCACGGCTCTGTCAACTGGAAAAGGTTATTTCGCTTCCTCGTGGTTGAAGTTTAAGCGTAGGAAACAGGAGGCGAAAAACACTCCGGCCCTTTCTCAGCAGCCCTTCGATTTCCGTTGCAGGAACTGTCAAGATTTGCTATTAGAAGGAGATTAGCATCCGTTTCCCGCGATAACCCATGTCAAGGTCAAGACAGCTCACGCGGAGAGAGTTTCGGAGGCAGGCCGGTTCCCCAGACGGGTATCTATATAGAGGAGGTGCTCTCGGAAGGACAACCGGTTCCCGTATGGAACTTCTGGAGACCCTAGAGCAATGCCAAGAGCAATCGCGGCTCGGATTCTAGCTACCGTTACCGTCGTGTCTGCACTATCGATACCACCCGCCATTGCGGGGCCGCCTTCGAACTTGGGGCTCACGAAGGACCCGTTCACTCAAAGACAGCGCGGCTACTGGGCGTTCCAGAAAGTCACTCGGCCGGAGGTTGCTGACACAAGGCAGCATCCGATCGACTCCCTCGTAGCTGCCAAGCTGGCGGAGAATGGTCTCACGATGGCTCCCAGGACGGACCAAGTTGTTTTGATCCGCCGCGCCTATTTTGACCTTGTCGGGCTGCCACCCGCACCGGAAGAAGTGGAAGCCTTCCTCAACGAAGACTCTCCGAAAGCCTTTGAAACGGTCGTCGATCATCTGCTGGACTCGCCGCACTACGGGGAACGCTGGGCAAGGCACTGGCTGGACCTGGCGCGCTATGCCGACAGCGAAGGATTCAAGGCCGACGAGACTCGTCCCAACGCCTGGTGCTACCGCGACTACGCCATCAAATCCTTCAACGAAGACAAGCCATACGAGCGCTTCGTCCGCGAACAGATCGCCGGCGACGAGTTGTAGCCCAACGATCAGTGGGCGCGTGTAGCGACCGCGTTCAACCGTAACTATCCCGACGAGATCAACGCGGCAAACCTGTGGTTGCGCCGGCAGGAGATACTCCAGGATATCACCGACGTCGTTGGCCAGACGTTTTTGGGGACGACCTACGGCTGTGCCAAGTGCCACGACCACAAGTTCGATCCGATCCCACAGGCCGACTATTATCGGCTGCAAGCTTTCTTCGCCAACTCCAAGGCCAACGACAACGTTGTAACGACAACGTTGTGATGTGGCCGGAAGACAAGGTCGCCGACTACGGCAAGAGGCTTGCGGAGTGGGAGCAAACGACGCAGGCGATCCGCGCTGAGATGGAATCGATGGTGGAGCCGAAGCGTAAAGCAATCATCGAGGAACAGTTCCATCGCTGCCACCCCGACATTCAAGAGCAGTTGAACCGGCCGAAGGAAGAGCAGAGTCCCTTCGAGCGTCAGATGTATGCGAAGTTTCTCTGGCAGATGGAGTATGTGACTCGCGAAGAATCTCTGGTTGCGAAGCTCAGCGACGAGGAGAAAAAGCGCTACGGGATTTTGCAGCAAGCCCTAGAAAGCTTCGAGCACATGCATCCCCCTGAAATCCCATTCGGTGTCGGCATGCAGGACCTCGGCAAACAAGCGCCCCCGACCCACATCCTGGCGGTGGGCAACTATGCCGTACCGGGTAAAGAAGTGTGCCCCGGATTTCTTTCGATCCTCGATCCGGCAGTGGCCAAGTACGCACCACCGAAGGGGCTCGAATCGACTGGCCGACGGACGGCGTTGGCAAACTGGCTTGCCAGTCCCAAGAATCCACTGACCGGCCGTGTCATGGTAAACCGCATCTGGCAGCACCATTTCGACCGGGGGATCGTCGCCACGCACAGCGACTTCGGCTTGATGGGTGAGCGCCCGAGCCATCCCAAGCTGTTGGACTGGCTGACGGACGAGTTCGTCCGTAGCGGCTGGAATATGAAACAGATGCACCGGCTGATCATGACTTCCGAGACCTACCAGAAAAGCTCGGACTTCCGCGCAGCATCAAACCGAAAGGATCCCTTCAATCGCCTGCTCTGGCGCTATTCACCACAGCGTCTGGAAGGGGAGGTTATCCGAGACGCGGCCTTGAAAGTTGCTGGGCTGCTGAACCCGGCCATCGGCGGCAAGAGCGTCTTCCCTCCCCTGCCTCGCCAGATGCTGGAACCACGTGGTGGCTGGGAGATGTCCGAGGCCGCCGCCAATCAAAACCGGCGTAGCATTTACGTGTTTGTTCGGCGCAACGCGCGTTACCCGATGTCGCGGGTTTACGATATGCTCGACACCCACTCGACCTGCGCGCGACGGGAAGTGACTATGACCGCGCCCCAGGCCCTGGCCTATCTCAACAGCGACCAGACGATGAGCTGGGCGCAATCGTTCGCGGGCAGGGTCGTCGACTAAGCCGGTGCGGACCAGGTCGCTCAGATCGAGTGGGCATACAGCATCGCTTATTCGCGCGCTCCTGACGGCTGGGAGAAGGACGCCAGCCTGACATTTCTCAACCGCCACGCCAAGATCATTGCGGACCGCGAAGCGGAGGAGGCCGAAGTCTGCGAGGCGGCAAGGCTAGCGCTTCCGACCGTTATGCACGAAAACTTGAAGCCAGCCCAAGCGGCGGCACTCGTTGATTTTTGCCATTCGATTCTCAATTCGAATGAGTTTGTCTTTCGGTATTAGAGAGACACGGAGGAACATGAAAATGGCCGAAGCCCCAGAACCTCACATTGGGCCGGCCCGTTCCCGCCGCGAATTTCTAAACCGCGCCGGGAGCGGCCTGGGCGCCGTCGCACTGGGCCACCTACTGAATGGCGCTGGCTGGCTACCGCAGGCGTTAGCCAAAGAAAGCTTGAATCCGCTGGCCGCAAAGCAACCGCACCATCCTCCCAAAGCCAAGTCGATCATTTGCCTGTTTATGGAAGGAGGGCCGAGTCACGTCGACCTATTCGATCCGAAACCAGCGCTTGACAAACTTGCGGGGCAGCCTATGCCAGAGTCCTTTGGACGCCCCATCACCGCCATGGGCACGGGTGGTAACACAATCCTGCCAACCCAACGCAAATGGAACCAGCATGGCGAAAGCGGATTGTGGGTATCGGACTAGTATCCGCACATCGCGCAACACGTTGCCGATCTGGCGGTCATCCGGTCTTGCCAAGCCGACGGCCTCAACCACGTGGGCTCTGTTAGCCAGATGAATACGGGCTCCATTCTGGCCGGCCGGCCCTCACTGGGATCACGGGCGTCTTACGGCTTGGGTTCGTCCAACGAGAGCCTGCCCGCCTTCGTAATTCTCCAGGATAACAAGAATGTGGTTGGCGGATCCAAGACCTGGAGCTCGGGATTCCTTCCTGCTACCTACCAGGGAACGCCGTTTCAAATGGAGGGTCTGCCGATTCTCAATCTGGACCTTCCTGCGACGGTAGGAGACAAGCAACAGCGAAGCAAACTCGACTTTCTGGCATCGATCAACCGGCACCACGCTGACAGTAAGCCTGGAGATGGCGACCTCGAGGCGCGTATCCAGTCCTACGAGCTGGCCTACCGCATGCAGTCGGAAGCGCCCGAAGCGGTCGACTTGAGCTCCGAGTCAGAAGCCACCCGGAAGCTCTATGGCATGGACGACGAAATGACCGCGAAGTTCGGCGGAACTGCTTGATGGCCCGCCGCCTGGTAGAGCACGGGGTTCGGTTCGTCGAAGTCTATTGCGGCAGCGGCAGTGGCTGGGACGCCCACCGGGATATGGAAGGCAACCACGGCAAGTGGTGCAAGGTTTCTGACAAGCCGATTGCCGGTCTGCTGACCGATCTGAAGGCGCGCGGTCTGATGGATGAGACGCTAGTCGTCTGGGGAGGCGAGTTCGGCCGCACTCCTTTCAACGAAAAGGGCGACGGGCGCGACCATAACCCCTGGGGATTTACGATCTGGATGGCTGGCGCCGGTATCAAGGGCGGACAGGCGATCGGATCAACCGACGAGATCGGCTTCCGGGCGGTCGAGAAGCCCTACCACGCCCACGATATCCACGCCACGATGCTCCACCTACTCGGCCTGGACCACAAGAGCCTGACCTTCCCCCACAACGGCCGCTTCGGACGCCCCACCGTCAACGGCGGCAAGCTCATCGAGGAAGCGCTAGCTTAGTACACTGGAACATAAATACGGCAACGTTTACAGATGGGGCTTGCGAGGCGAGATCAAGGCAGGAGAAGGAAGACGATGCTTGGCCATCTTCGACGATGACCAACGCAGAGATCGTCCGCAACCCCCATCTGCCCTCCGGGTGGCGACGGGACGCGCCGATTTCTTTGTCGTGCCTCCGCCACTATGGCAAGGCATGGCGTTCGTCGTCGCTTCGCGAACTCGACCCGTCGCGCTCGCCACAAACGTTGCCGTATTTACGTTCCAGTGTGCTTAGCCAGAAGCCGTCGGCCCCATCAAGCAGCCGGCGGCTCTTGCCCCTCCTTCTCTGTAGCATAGGTGGGCAGCGGTCCCTCAAAGCGTGTAATCTGTTGGTCATGTTGAATTTCAATCGGTTTTCTCTCCCGAGCCTCGTGATCGGGTTGACGCTTGTATCGCCCTTACTTGCGGTCCTGTTGGTGGCTCCACAAGACGGTGCTCAGACCGGTGAGTTTCATGGGCAGCCAGCGTTGGTGATGGCCAACGACAAGCTGGAGTTGAAGGTGTTGTCCTTCGGGGGGGACGCTGGTGAGCCTGAGGTTCAAGGACGACGCGGAGAAGATGAATCCGTTGTGGAATTCGTTTCGCGCCGACATCGAGGAAGGTAGACCGATTCGCGAGGGCGGTTCGGTAGGGCACTTCGTTTGCGTGGATGGTTTCGGGCCTGTGTCGCAGGAGGAGCGAGAGGTGGGGTTGCCAGGACATGGCGAGGCTCAGGGTGACTCAGAGTTCCTCGAAACGGGGGAAAGTAGCGAGACTGACACAGGCAGGCGGTACAGCTACCGCGAGTCCACGAAGTACTGACAAGGACAATCGAGATGCTCTACGGCGAGAACGTCGTCTATGTCCGAAGCCGTCTCAAGAATCTATTGGCGTTTGACCGACCAATCTGTTGGGCCGAGCATGCGACGATCAGCTCGCCGTTTTTGGAACGCGGCGTCACGGTGGTCGACATGTCGAGGAATCGGGCGATAACCCGCCTGCATGAGGGGCAGCGGCCTCGGCCGCACCGGCTGCCGTCGGGGGTAGAGTTCCAGTGGCCGTTGTCGCCCACGCTGAGTGGCGGCAAGACGGACTTGCGAGCGGCGCCGAAGCCGTCGAATTCTCTCGACCATACGGCTCATCTGATGACCGGACGGGAGCATGCATCCGTCACAGCGCTGCATCCCGAGAAGCGCTTGCTGCTCGGCTATGTTTTCAAAACGTCGGAGTCGCCTTGGCTTCAGACTTTGGAGCACTATCCGCCGGAGGGAATGATGGCGAGGGGGCTCGAGTTTGGGACCCAGGCTTTCGACCTTTTGCGGCGCACGGTGATTACGGAAAACAAGCTGTTCGATGAGTTGTTGTATCGATGGTTGCCAGCCAGTTCTGAGATGAGACGAGCTTCTTGATGTTTTGGACCCGGACACCTGAAGGGTTTGCCGGTGTGAGCGAGGTTGAGCTGAAGGACGGGAAGGTGCATATCCGCGATGATCATTCGGAGCAGTCGATGACATTGAGTGCGTCGCGGGGTTTGTGAGTCTTGAATTTCGTGCGCGGGGCAGCCAGGAGATCTTCCGCATCTCGCAAGGAGAATCTGGTGTGGATAAGAGCGGCAAACGGGTTCTCTTGAGCCGGATAGGGTAGCGGCCTATCCTGGCGTAAACGCCGGGTCTAATAAGCTTCGCGCCAGGCCGCTGAAGCGGCCTCCTGGGAAGATCCCACAGGAGCTTGAACAGGAATCGATCCACCCCTACTATCGCAGCTTGAAAACGACAGTTGCTATTCCTATTAGAGGATCTCAAGGAAGCTATTCGCCACACCCGGCCCGGACAAACTGATATTACTCAGATTTCAGCGCTGAGGAACAGATTAGAGGCCTTTAAGACTTTGGTCTCATTGAAGACCGTAGGCCAGTTGGGCCGCGGCGGATGGCCCGGAGGTGGGTTGTTGGGATCACGCAGAGTGTAGCGCCACTTTCCGGGGCTTTGGAACAGGAATTTCTTATCTTCCTCGGACGGCTCCACCTCCCGCCTCAGGATGAATTCCGCGGAATCGAACTCGCTGAAGGCGACGTATGACAGAAAGGCTTGCATCGGGCGTTTGCCGTCGTACGAGTTCATGTCGGGAAGTGGGATGGGTCCTGTATCGACCTGGAAAAGACCTTCTTCGACGTTCAAATTCATTGTCCTCGCCGGGTATTCGATGGCCCAGCTGTAGCCAGCCGCTTCATCCGCGTAGGTCGTACGGGCGTTGACGGGCTTGTTGGCCAGGGTAGCTTCGATCACTTGCTGGGCGCTCGTGAGGACAGCGAAGTTGGAATGCGTCCTGGTCGTAAAACGGGTGTCGGCCAGATTCAATTCGCCGGCTTTGGACTTCTCCTCTTCGGTCGAGGGCTTCCTCGCCAGCGGGATTTTGTGGGTGCGGCTGAAGACGACACGCCACTCGCCACTGGGAAGCTGGAAGAATTCTTCTTTCGGGATCGTATACTCAGAGCGACAAGGTGACAGCAGGAACAGTTCCTCCGTCTCACCGGTCTTGGTATTGGTGATGTCGCACTTAGCGTCGTAGGTGACCCGGACATTTCTCACTGAGCCCGCACCCTGTGTCATGCCCCCAGAATTTATGTAGTGAGTATCCAGCTCGAAGGGGTGACTGGTCCAGGTGAAGAAGGAGCGCTCGAAGTCGATCATCGCCTCTGGGGCGGGCCCGCTCGCCTGATCCGGCTGCTCCTGAGGTGCGCAGGCCGGCAGTCCCAGGACCGTGCCCACGGCCGCAGCTCCTGTGGTAGTTTGAAGAAACTCTCTCCGATTCGCTTTCCGGTTCATTTGGCTCTCCTGTTTAGACCTCTCGTGTGAGTGCAGTCTAGTCGGTTCCCGGGGCAAGGTGCAAGCAGTAGCATTGTCCCTCCGGAATTGGTTGGCTCGCACCGGACCGTCCCTCTACTCTCGCCGATCTGGCCGACGAAAGAACCGCGTCGGCGAAAAGTACTCCTGGGGGTAATAGCAACGACCGGAAATACCCAGTATTCCGTGGACCAGGTGACGGGCTCCCAGAAAGGAGACTGCTGATCCAGACCCCCCGCCATCCCGCCAACCATGTAACAGCGCTTACCGTCCATTAGACCTACCAGGGGGAACTCGTCAGGGGTGTAGCTCACGGTCCCACTCCATTCGTGACTGAGTTGCAGTTGGCGAATCTGGAAACGAGGCTGCAACCGGCTCGCCACGTATCGTGTGATGAAACGGGAGGGCTGATTGGATCCGGCTTGATCATCGGGGACCCTGGTGGCATCGGAGCCAAACAGAATGCCCTTTCCGTGGACTCCAAAGAACCCCCGATGGGTGCTGATTCCCACGCCGGCCTTGATGCTTCCCCCCTCGCTGGGTCCGAAGGCCGCCTGGGTCTGGGTGGGAAGAATCAGGTCACGGAATTTGCTAAAGAGAAGAGGGGGGTGTGATTCGGTGGCATTGATGAGGTGTCGCGCACGCACGGTGCCCCGGGAAGTCAGAATCGAGTATTCGGGGCCGTCATCTCGGATCTGAAGCGCTGCGGTGCGGCAGAAGAGGTTCACGGAGGGCGAGCTCAAGGCAGCGCGAAGAAGACCCCATACCCACTTTGCAGGGTGCTAACAGGCGGACCCGACCGAGAATTCGGCGTCATAAGAGGTGTGGATTTCGCTCCGCTCAAAGGCCTCGCTGCTTGAGATCTTCTTCCAGTCGTCGAAGCCCGAATCGCGGGCCAGTCGCACCGAGCTTTCCAGGCTTTCGAGATGATCCGAATCGGTAGCCTGGACCCAGCCCCTGCGGGTGTAGTCGCACTGGATGCCTTCCTTCTCGATGGTGCTTCTCACCAATTCAGCGTTTTCATAGGCGGCCAGGCAATAGGCCCGAGCGTGGCCATGTGCCCGCTCTTGAAGCTCCTCGGCCTACCGCTGGGGTTTATCCTCCGCAGGTAGTCCAACACGGTGCCGTAGACCATGGCGTAGTACCGGCCCAGGACGACGAGACCCTCATTTCGTCCAGCGGAGCCGGTCGCGGGATCATTGCGCTCCAGCAGGATCAAAGGCTCTCGTCCTTCCTGCGACCAATGGTAGGCTGCCGCCGCTCCCACCAGGACCGCTCCGATTACTACGACCTCGACCCTTTCCGGCAGCGCTGTCTCGAAGTTTTCGGCGAAGGGATGATTCTGGAAGGGGTTGGGATCGGTAAGCCAGATCGGCGTGCTCGAGACCGATTCGCCGATTTCAATGAACTCGGCGGAGTCGGGAATCTCTCGCCAGGTTGTCTCGTGAGCCCCGCCCGCGAACCGTCCCAGGCGGGTTGCGAGCGGGGAGCCCGGATACATCGTAGAGATCCAAGTGCGCGCCGCTCGAAGATCATGTCGGCGGAGTCCTGACAAAGTTTTGAGAGAATCAACCAGTCGGTTCACGGTGTGGCTTCGGTCTCCAGGCCGAAGTACTCTTCTTTTCTTCGAGCCCGGGGTTCGAGCGACGGCGGCCTGGAGCCCACCGCCACAAATCGTCTTTGTGTAGCCTGTATATGACACAAGAAATGTGACACAACTGTCATAGAAAAGTACACTTTCAATCGCATGATCCTGGTGACGCCCTTGTAACTCTGTCTTCGAAATGATGCTCAAGACCTATGAAGATCGTAGATGTCAAAGTGGATAGTTTTCGCTTTCTTACCAACATCGGCAGGGACTATGAGGGGCATCCCCATCCAGGCGAGGAGCACTGGGGGACCAACAGCATGCTCACGATCGTGACCGATGAAGGAGCCGAAGGGTACTTCTTTGGTGCGGCCACGCAGGATGTAGTCGAGGGGCTGATCAAGCCGGCGCTGGTCGGTGAGGACCCCTTCTTTCGGGAGAAGCTGTGGTATCGACTCAAGCGCATGCAGAAGCTGAGCACCGTTCTCCACGACATGGTCATCGCCTGTGTGGACTGTGCCCTCTGGGATCTGGCCGGACGCTACCTGAACGTCCCCGTATACAAGATGATGGGAGCCGCCCGAACCCGCGTTCCCGCCTACGCCAGCATCATGCCTGGCGACGAGATTCCGGGTGGACTGAGCACCCCGGAAGAATACGGTCGCTTCGCACAGCAGTTGGTGGCAGAGGGCTACCAGGCGATCAAGCTGCACACCTGGATGCCGCCGATCTCCTGGGCACCCGACGTGAAAAAGGACGTTGCCGCCTGCGTCGCCGTCCGGGAAGCGGTAGGGCCAGATGTCGACCTCATGCTGGATCCGCACCATCACTACGACCGGCAAGACGCGCTCTACCTGGCCAAGGAGATCGAAAAGCTGGGCTTCCTCTGGATTGAGGAGCCCATGAACGAGCACAGCATGTCCTCCTACGTGTGGTTGAACCAGCACCTCAGCATGGCAGTGTTGGGGCCGGAGAATCTGGAAGGCAGCTTCATGTCGCGTGCCGAATGGGTTCGCAGCGGCGCCTCCGACATACTCCGGGGTGGTGCTGGCGAAGTGGGGGGCATCTCCGCAATCATGAAGCTGATCCACCTGGCGGAGGCGTTCGGGATGAGAATGGAGGTCCACGGCGGCGGGCCCGCCAATATGCACGTCCTCTGCGCCATGGGGATCAATGGCCGGTACTACGAGCGAGGACTCCTGCATCCGCTGCGGGATATCGACCATCCCTATCCCTGGCAGAACACACTCTACGATCCCATGGATGCTGAGGGGTATGTACACGTGCCCGAGCGTCCTGGTCTGGGGGACGACATCAACTTCGATTACATTAAAGAGAACAAGGTAACCAGGGCGAGTGTGTCGTTAGCGGAATAAGTGGGACTAGCCCGGGCTAGATGGGGTCAGGGCAAGGGCACGAAAGAGACATAGGGAACGCTCACGCGTCCGGAGCCAGATAGCGGTCCAACCACTCGACGACCCAGTCGAAGTACTCGAACTTGAACAGGTGCTTTCCAGGCACCTGGTAGACTTTGAAGCGTTCCGGATGGCCGGCTGCTTTGTAGACGGGTGTCACAACGCGGATCAGCTCGTCCACCCCCTCCTTGGGCATATCTTGATCCTCAGTAGGAGCGACCATCATCAGGGGCCGAGGTGCGAGCGAGGTCGCAACCAGATCGGCGTGATCGAAGTAGCGGAGCATGTGAGGGATGTAGGAAAAGGAGCTGTGGCGCTCCACCATACCCTTGTAGATGTTGGTATGCAGGCTTCCCAGACCACCGCAGACCAGTGCCGCCGTCCGAATCCAGGACCCGGTAGCCATTCCCAACCAGGCACCCCAGCCACCGAGTGACATGCCGGTCAGTCCGATGCGTCCGGAGTCCACCTGGTCGAATGCGCCCAGAATCAGGCTCACCCGCAGGACCTCGTCGGCCAGCACGCCAATCTGAGATCGTCCGAAGGGAATCAGGAGTCTCGCCTCCTGCTCCCATTGCTTGAGCGTCTTTCTTCGCCTTTCCGCCCCCTTTGGGGTGAAGGTCAGAACGGCGTAGCCGCGCCGTGTCAGCTCGCGGCCCCACCCGTATAGAGGTCCGGAGTCGGGCTTGGGCCGGTAAAATCGAGGGTGCGCCACCTGATCGGCGTTGCTGGCGGTTCCGTTCATGCACACCACTCCGGCCAGCGGTTCCGTGGCGGCCGAAGGCCACATGAGGGTCGCGGAAATGATCTCACCCAGATAGTTGGGGAAGCGTACCTGGGTGACGGTCAGCTCCTCTTCCTGTGTTGTTTTCGTCACCCAAAACTCGGCTTTCTGGGGAATCTGATCGAGGCCGATGAGCTCGCGGAACTTGGCCGGGATGTCCTTCCTGGGGACCGAAACGGGAAAGGCAGGCCGAATATTGTCGGGGATTGGATGTTGCATTTCAGTGGCTCCGCAGCGGTGCCGCCCCATTCGAGAACAAAACTTTGGTCGAGGATAGGCGATATCGTGCGTCACTGCGTGGGGAAGAGTTGTCCAGCTCTCTCCTCGGAACTTGGCCTCATGTTGCTAACGGCTCAAGTCGCTCGCGGCTCTGTCGGATCGCCGAACGTGATGGGGAGCGATCGTTTGTAACTTGTATTGTACCTTCGACTTTCGAAGTTTCAGCTTAGTGGCCCCCCAGCGGTGCTGTCCCATTCGAGAGCGAAACTTCTCGAGCCATGGAAGCCTGAAGCGCCAGCGAGGGGTTGGGGAACACCCCGCTCCCCCCGGCTTGGCTGCTTGCCGCGCCTCAGGCCCCTTCGTCCCCCCATTGCGCTGCCCTCCAACCCCTCGCTCGCGCTTCAGGCTTCCTCACGTTTCGTATTATCGGGCGACCTGGAGGTGCAAGTTCCGAATGAAGTTTCAGGTTAGTTAGTTCTCGTCTGTCCGATTGTAAATGGCTGGAAATAAAAGAGAAAGAGAAGATTGTGAAGCTCCTTTTTTGTCAGGTCCGGTTGCTAGAATAAGTCGACCAAACAACTCTAACAAAAGGACTTACGACAAAACCGGAGCTCCAGCCATGAGAAAGAGCCGCGAACAACAGAGGCCGCTCGCCCCTGTGTGGCCCGATCACCGCTTGAGTGACGAGCTCCGC